>WNFY01009088.1_pt1 | contig 18804 bp, 18 predicted proteins | sample 5400091 | NCBI WGS metagenome assembly WNFY01 (sample SAMN13153364, study PRJNA577476) | soil metagenome | isolation source: 60 cm soil or saprolite under grassland replicate 1 | place: USA:California | collected 2016-06-15
CAATACATTACCATCAAGTAATACATTACTGTACGGTAATATGTCGGTGATGTCAACTGCGAGCAACGACGGAGGGAGAATTGAGCACGAATTCGACACTAATCCTGCAACATGACCCGCAAAACTGAGAAGCCTCGCAGCAATCTAACTCGCTGCGAGGCTTCACGTTCTCAACAGGCCCGGCAGGAATCGAACCTGCAACCCCCGGTTTTGGAGGCGAGCGCCCTGAGTCCTCAGCCGCCAATCCACGATCTGACGCTGCCACCGCTCTCAGTGGAACATTCCTGCAGGCGTTTCTGAGCTTGTCATCGCAGCACCATTCTTGGCGACGATCAGATAGGCGCTAGCCAACATGGCGGCAATCAGCAGTGCCCAAAGGGTCGGGGTGCGCATTCGTCTGGTCATGGTGACTCCCGCGTCTCAGTGTTCGAGGTCAACGTCGGTTTGCCGTTGCGAATGACCCACACGGCAGGCGTGGATTGGAAGGTGCCGCTGCCGCGCGCCTTGGTCAGCGTGCCCGCCGTGCCGTCGTACGAGGCGATGTCACGGAGGTAGACCGCGGGGTTCTGCCCCCGCTCGAACGCCTGCACGATCATGTTGAAGTCATCGTACGCGTAGGGCATCATGTGGGTGGCGAACTGCGTGCCCGGATACTTCTCCTCAAAGCGTGTGCGGAACGCGAGATCCCGGAGATTGCTGTCGGTATACCACGTGGCTTCAAAGAGCTCGCGGTGCTCACTGAGCGACGGCGCTACGACGGAGGCGATGTTGTGGACCTTCGCGTCGGACAGTTGTCGGCCGAGGATCTCGAGCTGGGGGCTGAAGGTCTCGACAAAGTAGATGTCGGGGTTCGAGGCTCGGGCTTCGGCGATGCGCGCGTGAAAGTTGGTCACGGAATCCGAGAAGACGTAATCGTACGAGACGGAGAGACCGACCCGCGCGGCCTCCGCCTTCACCGCCGCCACGTGCCCCCGAATGCTCGGATAGTCCCGGGTGAGGAAGGCGATTCTCCGGATCCCGCGCCGCTCGGCTTCTTGCACCCACAGCAGGGCCTCGGCCTCGGGAGTCGGAATGTTCGTGAAGTTATACGCCCCATCGCCGATCGAGGTCACGCTGCACACGCAGGTATGCGGGATCCGCGCCGCACTTGCCAAGGGCTTCGTCAGCAGGCCGAAGCGGGAAATGCCACCAACGATGGCGTCGACCCGATCGACGCGAAGCGCTCGCTCGATCGCCACGCGCGCGGTGCTTTCGTCAGTGCCGATGTCGACCAGGACGAGTTGATACTGGTACTTGGTCCCCCGCAAGTCGTCTTTCGCCATCTGGACCGCCTTGAGAAACGAGTTGCCGAGGATGGCGTAGGGCCCCGCAGTCGGGACGATGACGCCGATCTTGACGACACCGCCCACGGGCGCAGCCCAACGGTCCCGATGTACGAACACGAAGGCGGCAACCAGCCCCGCGGCGGCCAGGAAGGCACCCGTCCGCGCCCGGGCTCTGGGCAGGACGGGACCCGCCCGCTTCGCCTCGAGCAGCTGGTAGGCGTAGTACGCGACGAATAGGCTGCCGATGAACATCAGGATGCCGCTCGCCTCGAAGCCGTAGGGCCCGAGTATCGGCTTGGGATAGGCGGCGGACACGGCGGCGAGGCCGGTGCCGAGATAAAGCGGCAGCGTGATTCCCCAAAGGCCCTTGATCACGCCGAAGCCCACGACGATCCAGAGATTCATGAGCAGGTAGCCGGCGAAGGCGACCGGGCTCTGGGTGTTGCGAAACCACCAGAGCAGCGCCGCGGGACCGACGAGGAGCACGGCTCCGAGACCGAACGCTTTCGGTCCGAGCACGTAGAGGTGATTGGCGGTGATCATCACCGCCGTGAGCGAGACGCTGATGAGCGACCGGCGCGCTGCCTCGTGCATAGTGTCCCTCCCCGTTCTGGAACGTCGGCGGCATCTGGTGTTTGTGAACATCATGTTCTTTACTTGACATACTGTTCGCTACAGAACATTGTGTCTCTTCTCGGCGCCCGGCCACCGACACCAGACGGCTCCGCGTACGATTGCGAACAGGGACGGCAGCTTTGTTCGGGAATGAGGCGACATGGTGAAGCGAGCCACCGACCGGCGGGTGCAACGCACCCGCCAACTTTTGCAGGACGCCTTGATCTCGATGATGATCGAGCAGGGGTACGAAGCCACGACCGTTCAGGACATCATCGACCGGGCGAACGTCGGCCGGGCCACGTTCTACGCGCATTTCGCCGACAAGGAGACGCTGCTCACCAGCCGGCTCGAAGACCTGCGGAATTTCCTAGGTGAACGCCAACGCCAGGCCCCGGGGGGTCTCCGCTTCAGCCTCGCGATGCTCGAGCACGCGCGGAGTCATCTCCCGGTGTGGACGGCGATCGTGGGGCGAGACAGCGGAGCGTTGGTGCTGCAGCGCATTCAATCTATGATCGCGGCCCTCGTGGACGTTGACCTCAGGGCGCTCGCCTTCAAAGGCATGCCGGCGCAACGTGATCTGGCAGTGCAGTACATCGCGGGGGCGTTCATGGCCGTCTTGACGTGGTGGCTGGACCGGGGCGCGAAGCTTCCGCCCGAAGAGGTCGACGCCATCTTTCGTCGGCTGGTGATGCAGGGTGTGGCGGGGGAGTGGGGCCTACGGGCGAACGCCAAAGGAAAAGCCGAACGCTGACCACGCCGCTCAGTCCGCGCCCACTGTCGCGGGCAGCCTCTGCCGCTATGTTCGCACCGAGTGAACGATGCCGCCGCTCCCGTGATGTCAACGATGACGGAACAATCCACGTCTAGACGCCGATTGGGTCTGGCTGCCAAATGGCTCGGCTCGGTGGTGCTGATCACGGGGCTCACGGGCGTCATTTACGAACAGGTTGGTGAGCGCCGGGATCACGAACGCCTGCCGCAGATCGGGCGATCGGTGGATATCGGCGGGCGGAGCCTGAACATCTTCTGCTCGGGTGAGGGGAGTCCGGCGGTGATCCTCGAGTCCGGCGCAGGTGACCCCGGGTACGCGTGGTCGGAGATCCAGCCGGAAATTGCCAAGTTCACCGAAGCCTGCTGGTTCGACCGCGCGGGCGAAGGCTGGAGCGATCCGGGCCCGTTCCCGCGTACCAGCGCGGCGATGTCCGCCGAGCTGCACCAGCTGCTGCATCGCGCCGGCGTCCCGCCTCCGTACGTCCTGGTCGGCCATTCACTGGGCGGATTGAATGCGCGGGTCTACAACGGCATGTACCCCGACGACGTGGCTGGGGCGGTTCTGGTCGATGCGGCTCACGAGGACGATCCGAAGCGTGCACCGGCGTTCATGCTCGGCCACACGGCGCCACGCTACTTGTGGCGCGCCATCTGGATCCTGGGGCAAACGGCGCGCCGGCTCGGAATCGTGCGTCTCTTGACGCCGCGCGAGCCCCTGCCGACCGATCCCGCTCAGCGCACGCGAGAACAGGTGGTCCGCGCGCTCCACCAACAACCAAAAGCGATTGCGGGGCTGTTCGATGCGACGTTACCGGAGAGCTACGCGCAGGCCGCGGCCGCGGGCGGGTTCGGCGATCGTCCATTGATCGTGCTCACCGCCGGCCGAGTGGACACATCGGCGCATCCGACAGAAGAGGATCGGCAGTTCGTGGCCTACCGGCAGGTGTGGATGCACGAGATTCAGCCGAAACTGGCGCGGCTGTCCACGCACGGGCGGCAGATCATCCTTGCACAGAGCGGTCACGAGATCCCCCGAGACGCGGCCGCGGCCGTCATCGCTGCCGCACACGATATCGTGCTTGATAGGCGTTAGTGCGGCAGTTTCTCGCGGAGCAATCTCTGCGCCGTGGTCAGGGCTTCGCTCGCAGCCACTTTGACATCCGGCACAACGCCGACCCCTTCCCAATCGGTACCGGTCACAGGGTTGAGCGTCTTTCCGGTGGGCAGCAGGACGCCAAAGTGGTTTTCAATGCGGGCTTCAAATGTCGCATGGGCTTGGCCGGACGTCGTCTCGCCCACGATCGTGGCCCGCTTGAGCGCCTGCAGGTCGTACGCCAATTCCTCACCTGCCGAAAGCGTATGCGCGGAAGTCAGCACATAGACAGGCTTCTCCCCGCCGAAGCGCGCACCGGCAACGGAGTCCAACGTCCAGCGCTCCCGTGTGTCGCCGGTATAACGGAACCGCACGTCACTGAGATGAGTACGGCGGTCAAACAAGTACGACTCGAGGAGAGGAGTTGAGCCGGCTTTACCGCCGCCCGCGTTTTCCCGCAGGTCAATGATGAGCGCTTTCGTTTCGGCCAAGGCGGTGATCGCCGTGACAATGGTCGACCCGCACTCTCCCGGATCGACAAACCCGTCGAACCGCAGGTACCCGACGTTCCCCTCGAGCCGCCCGGTCGCCCAGACCGGGCAATCGGCTTCGCGCTCGCGCTGGTGTGCAGTGACCGTATCCGGTTGCGGTTCCGGACCTCGGGGTAACAGGCTGTAGAGAATTTGCAGGTGCTTGTCGTGAGCGATGTCGTCGAGATCCGCCCTGAGGTGGATCGCGAAGGTTGCGCCGTTCGTGTACCTGTCATAGACACCTCGCTTGAGCCGCGCGTGCAGAGAGTCGCTCATGCGTTTCCCGACTTCGGGGGACACGTAGAACGAATCGAGGAGCGCGGCCAGACGACCGACTACGCGCTCGCGAGTGGGCGCATCGATGCGAATGTCGTCCACGGAGACGTTCATGCCGAGCGGAAAGAGGTAGCCGCTCACGCGACTCGTGTCGGCCGCCGACACGTCGAGCGCCCCGTAGCCGACCATCGGCCCTGCGCGGAATCGGGTCATGAATTCAACGTGCCGCGGCTCACTCGCCTGGACGCTGAGCAGGTCAAGCCCCCCCGTCATCTTACGGAATGCGAATGCACCACGAAGGCCGTCTTCCACAGAGTAGGTGCGGAAGAACATCGCGACGCGCGCGGAGTCGCCGCTGTTGTACGCGTCGACCCAGGCACGTAGCACCTTTCCGGCGGGGGTGTTCGGGATCGCGGTCTGACCGAATAGTGGAGCTGACGCTGCGGTGAGGGCGGCGCAGAACGCCGCGGCAAGAGGCTTGACGTATGTCATCGTTGAGAGCCCTCGCGCGTAACTCCTTGTAATTCAAACAGGCCCGGCAGGAATCGAACCTGCAACCCCCGGTTTTGGAGCGCACTCCCAGCAACGCCGGCGTTGCAGCGTTTGTTGATTTTCAATGACTTAGCCCCGAGCGAACAACGCCGGCGTCGCTAGACAACGCCGGCGTTGGCACTATCCCTGACACTGTGCGGCATCACGCCTAGCCCGATACTGCTTGGCGCGTCGACGTTGTGTTTTCTTCCACACCTCATGAGCGGCAGTTATCGCGCACGCTGAGCGCCGCGCCCACGGGAAGATGGTCGATACGGTCTTGCACCCGTGCGTGTCCTGCCGGCGAGGCAGGCAAGGGACGAATCAGTGAGATCGAGTGTGTTACTGGGGCCCATGGCGAACTCGTACAGCCCGAAACCCCACATGGCAGCGAGGATGAGCCGCGACCGCTCGATCGCCCCCTGGCCGCCGAGAGCTGTTGCCAGCGTCTCCTGCAAGCTGAGTGTCCACCGCACGAGGATGGCGCGCAGCTTCGGGTCGTGGTCGGCCTCCACGATCAGCCCGGTGAACATCCTCATGTGCTCACGGGCGGCGATGTCTCGTGCAAGCCGCCGGAGCACTGGGCGGAGGTCGCGCCCCTCGGCCGACTCGAGTACGCCTCGGAGGGCCAGAGCCATGCCTCCGGTCACGTGCTGCGCGAGTGCGTCGATCAGGTCGTGTCGCTTGGGGAAGTAGTAGGTGACATGCGATTGCCGCACCTTCGCCCGGCGAGCGACCTGTACCTGAGACCAACCCTGGATCCCCCCTTCGTGCAAGAGCGCGACGGCTGCGGCGAGGATGCGCTCCCGCACGCTCGCTGCGTCACCTCGCCTCACCGCTCGCCGGTGCTGAATCATGTCGCCTCCGGCGCGCGCTCCGCCACACCCTCGCGGCCGAGCAGCACGAAGCCGAGCGCGTAGGGCACCGCGCCCGAGATCTCGAGCGTCTGGATGAGGGGAGAGTGCGGGCCGAGCGCGAAGATGCAGAGGCCCCCGAGCACATACAGGACAGCGCCGACCCCGAGCAGGAGCCCGGGCCACTTGGCGCCAACGCCCACCAGCAGCCGTGCCAGCAGCACATATCCGATCGGAAAGAGAACCAGCGCCGGCAGAATAATCATGGCGACTCCGGGCTCGAAATCGGCAGGGGTGTGCACTAGGGCGGGGGCGTACCTAGCTACGACGGGATTCCGGCTCCCGTCGATGGCGATGAGCCCGAACCAGAGCAGCGTCCCGACCAGGGCGCTGAAGAACGCCGACAGGCCCCGACGGCCGAACCGTGGGACGCCGGCCGCATACACGCTGACCAGACAGACCGCTTGAAGGAGGAGACTAAAGGCCTGCAATGCGTGTGTGATCCCGTACATCGCGCCAGCGGCGTGCACGCCGATCCCGTCGCGTGCCGGGTGAAGGACGACACCCACGAGAAACAGCGGGCCGCCCACGAACGCCGTCACCCGCGCTACGCTCAGCAGGGAGGGTAACGCGTCATCGGCCGCGCGCTCGTCCCGGATTCTTGCCATGATCGTCATAAGGCACTCCTCAGAAGGTGGGTTTGTAGACCATCGCCCATACGGCCGACACCAGGAGCAGCAGGTTGAGCAGGGCCACGGCGGCTGCCCGTCGGCGCAGCGCCCTCTGACGAGCGGAGTCCGGCTCCGGACCGGCCCGGTGTGCCGCGAGCTGACGTTCAAACCGAGACAGGAAGATCAGCGTCAGGAGAACGTAGCCGAGCGACACCACCAGCCCCCATCCTGCCCAGTGGTCCATGTGTCGGCGTATCGCGACCATCGAGAGCCCTGCCATGACCGTGAGCATCATGGCAGGTCGGGCCACCGTTGGCTTGACGAGTTGATTCAGCTGCAGCGCCAGCCCATCGGCCTCGAGTCCGGATCCGCGGGCCGCGCGGACCCTCACAACTGTCATGACGACAGCCGCACCGACCCATACCATCGCAGCCAGCACGTGCAAGAACACCAGAAGCGGGTAGGCAACCATAATCGCGATCTCCGTGTTGGTAGACATACCAATAACATTGGTAATTGTACCAACAACCCGCACTAGGCGCAAGACCCCTGCGCCCACGGCAACTTCCTCGTCCACGTTTTGAACGAATCGTTGCAGCGCAGCGTGGTCCCGTCGGTCCCGCACTTCCACACCTGTCGCGTCGCTATTTGTCACGTGACATCGCGCCATTCGTGCGATGTCCTAAAACACGCTACGTGATGATTGAACTAGCTCTTCGGTGGGCGACGACTGAGCTCTACGAGCAGCCCAATGCAGAATGCCGCGAGTCCGGACGTGTCGTACGAGCGCTTTGTCTGCCGGTGTTGCCAAACCCACTGCCCGGACTCGCTCCACTCGAAATCGAATTCGTGGGCTGCCTTCTTTCTCGGTTGTCTACTGGCGGCGATGTATTCGCCGCCAAGACTCCCGTAACCCTCCCACAGTGTTACGTGCAGGCCGGAGTGCTCCAAGACGTTGGAGTAGGGCAGCGACCATGCAATTGTCACGGTGGTGCCCTCTCGCTCCGGTGCTGTGGTCCAAATTCTCACGTTGCTCCCGGACTGTGTGAAAGCAATGTCGGCGGTCGGCTCGTTGGCCAGCGTCTTCTCCAGTTCAGCGAACAAGGCAGCGATGTGTTGCTTGGCGACCGCAACACCTTCTCGCTCCGAGTTACGCTTTCCGTCTCGCTCCTTGAGCCATGCGTTGCGGCGGGCCTGCCTGGCCAGATGCGTCGCCGCTGTGACCGGCTTCGCGGCACCGCCGAGCGTTTCGAGCATGCGCTCGATCACGGGAAGGGCCTCTCCGATTCCGTAATGTGCGTACGACAACCAGATGTTCGCCTTCGGCACCCAGGGCGGCATCGTCGGCTGCTCTTCCAGCGGAATCATCAGCACGAAGTCCCAACCCTGAGCCAAGCCCCGATTCTTGATGGCCGTCTCTTCGACGCCGGTCCATCCCTTCTTGCCCCAGCCCTCGCGGTACAGCACGACCGCGATCCGGGCTTCCCTGCCGTACACCGCGTTCATCCGCTCGATACCTTCGGGACCGACGACGTCGCCCTGGCGCTCGGTGAACAGGAACACTTCCATCCGATCCCGCAGCAGCTCGGTGAGATTCTTGGCAATGTCGAGATCGGCAGTGAGGAAGGAAATCGCAAGGTCGTACTTGAAGGAGTCGCTCGCGCTCATCAGCTGAACGTGACGACTTCCGACACCGCGGTCAATCTCCGGTTTGATGAGACGTAGATCGCCGCAGCCTAGCGTTCCGGCATGGACGGAATCGTTGGGGCAAAAAAAAGCCGCCCCGACTCGCGATGAGCCGAAGCGGCTTCAGTTTTTTTGGATTGGACCCAAAATTGGACCCAACTGCGTAACCTGTTACTTAGTCCGCCGCTGCTAAGTCGTTGCTACCTAAACAGGCCCGCCAGGAATCGAACCTGAGACGCCTAGTGACGCGGCTGGAAGTTAGCGACTTCGGATTCTCCGCAACACCCTCGGATGGGACGATGCCCGCCGGGACTTTTCATCCAACTCGGCACCGGCGGCGTGGACACGGGCGCCGGCTTCGGAGCGACTCGCACTAGCGTCAGCCTCGCCGCCGACGCCGCTCCAGGCTGCCGTGGTCATCCTCGAGTGCTAGAGACTTCGCCGCGTCCATCCTTTGCGGCCACGAAGTCCGCGATCCGCAAGATGGTCCGGAAGCGATCGAGCTCGAGATCATCGTGCGACACCTGAATGCCGAACTCCACCTCGAGCTGCGCCAGGAATTCCACAAACATGAGCGAGTCCAAATAGCCGGTGTCGATCAGGTCCGTCTCCGGCGACGGGACCTCGAGGTGGAACTGCTTAGCTAACAGCGCGGAGATCTGACGGGTGAGCGCGTTGGTGCTCGGCATTCGAGACGTCCTGATGTTCGGTCGCGAGTAGGTCGAAGAACAGGCGATCCAGTGGGCGGCCGTCGATATAGTGACACCGCCGCTGCCGGCCGATGTAGCGGAAATGGAGCCGCTCCAGGACGCGCTGCGCCGGGATGTTGGTCTCGACGGTCCACGCGTTTACTGCCTCGAGCCCCAGTTCTTTGAAAGCCAACGTCAGCAGCGCCGAGCATGCCGGCAGCGTAGAGCCCCCGTATCGTTTGTTGCCGAGCACGGCCCAGATCGAAGCAGTCTTGAAGGTCCGGTCGACGTTGGTGAGGCCGACCACCCCCGCCGGCACATCCCCGTCGTCCGCGGTATAGATGCGGAACTCGTGAAGGGCGCGCTGCGTCATGACCCTGAGCGAGACCGGAGTGAGCCGCTGCACCCCGTTTCCGAAGTCCAGCCACTTATAGTTGTCGTACTTGCTCAGCCACCCGGCGACCAGCTCGATCGCCTCGGCGCTGTCCAGCGGCAACAGCTTCACGGCTGATACACGCTCGGTCATTGGGCCACTAGCTCCAGGGCTCGTTGGAAGGCGCTTGCGCCACACGTCGGGCGAACGTCGCAGCGTCGCCGTCACAGGACTGGGGGCAGGTCGAGAAGATTTCGACGCTCATTGCTGTGCACGTGCTGCATGGAGGGTGCCATGGGGTGGGTCGGCCCGACGCAGCACGTGAGGCGCCGAGCAGGCAGCGGCCCGTGGCCCCAGCGCCACGACCTGTGGTGCCGCTCCCTCCGAGCCGCGTGGTCCAAGCATTGCAAACTGAAGCGGCGAGTCCCTGTGTGGAGGAGCCTCGTGTTACGCACATCAGGTCGAAGGGTGTTGGTCGCGATGACGGCGACGCTGTTCGTGGCAAGCGCGTGCGACGATCCCCCAAGTCCCGAGCCGGTGGCAGCGCTCCTGATGCCGACATACCCACTTGGCGTCGCAGTCGGCACCGCGGGCGTCGCGCTCGACCCGGACGGTTACGCTGTCTGGGTGGACGACTCCCTGAGTCAGCCGGTCGACGATAACGGAGCCCTCACCTTCAACGTGCCGTCCGGCGCGCACGAAGTGGCCCTGTACGGCGTGGCGGCGAACTGCAAGGTGGGCGGCTTTAACCCGCGGATGGTGTACCCCGGCTCGGACCTGGTGGCGGCCACGGCCTTCACGGTGACCTGCATGTCACAGGGCGACGTGTCCGTCTCGACCAGCACGACCGGCGTCGATCTCGATCCCGACGGCTACACCGTCACCGTAGACGGTGGCGCGAGCCAACCGATGGCGAGCAACGGCACCGTCACGTTCACCGGAGTGGCGGCGGGGAGCCACACGGTCGCCCTCTCCGGAATCGCGGGGAATTGCAGCGTCACCAACGCGAATCCCCAGACCGTCACGGTGACGGCCGGCGCGACGACGGGGGCGCCCTTCTCGCTGAGCTGCGCCCCGACCGGGAGCGGCAGCGGCAACCTGACGATCGAGACGAGTACCACCGGCTCGAACCTCGACTCCGATGGCTACAGCCTGACGGTTGACGGGACCACCAGCCGGCCGATCGTGACGAACGGCAGCGTCACCGTCGCCGTGGCGGCGGGTGCACATCCCGTCGCACTGTCGGGGGTGGCCGCGAATTGCGTCGTGGGCGGCGCGAATCCCCGCACGGTGACCGTGCCGGCGGGCGGGACCGCCACCACGACGTTCGCCGTGACGTGCAACGCGCAGCTGCCTCCCCCCGAGGTGAGCGGCCAGGGCCAGATCGGTATGGGGCCTGCGACGCCCGGGGACAGCGTGCTGACTTTCACCTTCGACCTACGGGCCGACCTCACTGGGCGCTTCACCGCCACCGATTACGGTGACATCCATCCGTCGGGTACTCCGGCATCGATCACCACCGATCCCGCGACCGACCCCGCCACCTCGATCACGGCGTACCGCAACAGCTCGAGCGCCTGCGGTGACCCGAGCCGCGGAGTGGAGGTCGACGCGGTCGGCCGCGAAGACGAGGGTCAACTTGTCAGTTACACGGTGCAGCTGTGCGACAATGGACCGGCGGGGAGCGGCAGCGACTTCTGGAGCATTTTCCTTCCGTCGGAAGGGTACGGGCACTCCGGCAGCGTGACGAGTGGGGACATCGTAAAGCAGTGATTGCTAGTGGACTGCGCGCTGTCCGTGCTCAAGCGGTTTTCAACCCGCCTGCCTTAGGAGAGCGGTGGCGCGAGTGGCGGGGCGGCTATCCGGCAGACGCCGAGCACGAGCCCCATTTGGTCGCCGCGCTCACCTGGCTTGCCCGGGCGCAGGACGCGACGCCGGACGGTGGAATCGCGCGTGGCTATAGCCTCGTCTGGCACCGCCGGTTCGGTCGCCGAGGCTGGGAGCCGGCGTATCCGGAGACCACGGGCTACATCATCCCGACCCTCTACGCTGCCGCTGCTCGCTTTGGGCGGCCCGACTTCGCAGCGCGCGCCGAGCGCGCCGCGCGGTGGGAGATCGCGATTCAGTTGCCCACCGGCGCGGTCCGCAGCGGCGTGATCGGCGAGCCGGAATCGCCCGCAGTGTTCAACACGGGACAGGTGCTCCTCGGCTGGCTGGCGGCGTTCGAAGAGACGGGGGACGGGAGCTTCGCCGAGGCGGCGTGCCGTGCCGCGCGCTACCTCGTCGCGATGCTCGACGCCGATGGGCACTGGCGCAGAGGGAACTCGCGCTTCGCCCGCCCCGACGCCACCCTCTACAATACCCGCACGGCCTGGGCGTTAGCCGAGGCGGGAGCCCGGCTCGGAGTGGAGGCGTTCAGCAACGCTGCCGCCCACAGCCTGCGAGCTGCCGCCTCGCTCCAGGCCGGGAACGGCTGGCTGCCGCACTGCTGCCTGACCGATCCCGAGCGCCCGCTGCTGCATACGCTCGCCTACGCCATCCGGGGACTGCTCGAGGGCGGCCGCCTGCTGGGTGACGCGCGTCTGCTGAGCGCGGCGAAGGGCGCCGCCCGGGCCCTCGCCGGCACGGTGCGGGCGGACGGCTGGATGCCGGGTCGCTACCGCGCCGACTGGTCCGCCGCCGTGCGCTGGTCCTGTCTCACGGGCCAGGCGCAAATGGCGAACAACTGGATCCGCCTCGCCCAGATCACGGGGCAGCGCGAGTGGCTCGAGGCGGTGCCGGTCGTGCTGGGCTTTCTCAAGCGGACCCAGAGCCGGCGCAGCCGCGATCCGGGAGTGCGCGGCGGGATCAAGGGCGCCTGGCCGGTGGGCGGTGGGTACGGGACGTACGAGGTGCTGAGCTGGGCAACGAAGTTCTTCGCGGACGCGCTGATGCGGCATGAGGCAGTGGAGGCTCAGGGGTTGGGCGCGGTAGCTCCCGTTTCTCTGCTTGCCTGATGGCCGCAACTCCGCAGCGCAATTCCGTCGATCACGGCGGCGGGGGCGCAGCCCGCTGGCGCGGGAACAGGCCGCGGTCGGCCAGGGCGACCCCGGCGTCGTAGACCTCGCGCGCCCTCAACAGGACGAGCCGGACGCGCCCCACGCGCCGCTCGCGCCACGCCCGGCGCCGCTTCAGCTCGGCGACCAGTTCCGTCACGTCGTGGTCCAGGAGCGGGGAGAAGAGCCGTACGTTGGCGACGCGGACAATCCCGTCCTCGTCCTTCCAGCGGAGCGGGTACGCGGCGCGCGTCAATACGGGGAACGCGAGCCGCGGCTCGAGCTCCTCCACCACGAAGTAGCCGAACGTCATCGTGTTGGCGGGCACGCCGGCAAGGAGAATCTTGCCGTCGTGCTCGAGCAGCCTGCCGTAAGGCGTGTGCCGGCCGCACGGCGTGTCGGCCTGTTCGTGACCGGCGATGAGCGTCTCGGCCCGGCATCCCCACGCGGCGACGGAGTGTGTCGGATGGAGGCTGCGCGCCACGCCCGGCGCCCGGCGGAACAGCTCGGTGATCAGGCCCATCCGCGACACCGTGTGACGCGCATCGAAGACGGGATCGCTGCGCGCGTAGTCGATGGCGCTCCCCTGAAATGGAATGGTCGGCATCACGAGGGTACCCGTGGTGCCGACGGCGTCTAGCAGCACCCGGATGACCGCGTTCGGGCCGCTCTGAAATCCAGAGAACCGATCGAAGGCGCTATGGACCATGAGCACGTCGCCCGGCACCACACCCAGCCGCCCCAGAGCGCTCCGCAGGTCCGCCGGCGTGAACGCGAAGAACGTCCGGTAATAGGTGCGCAGCAGCTGCTGGAGGCGGCGTTTGACCGCCGGCGGTAGCGCCCGGCCGGCGACGGTACTGATCACCTCAGTCCACCGCGCTCGCGACGTCCAGGCGGCGCGGCGCCGTCCGCGTACGCCCCACTCCACTTCGCGCGATCGCGCTGGCGACACGTCGAGCCGCCGCGCCGCAGCCCGCCACGAACCGGTACAGCGGACCGAACGCGCGCAACGAGGTGATGCCGACGAAGTAGAGTCCCGGTATACTGCTCTCGAACCAGTGGTTCAGGATCGGATTCGCACCATCAGTCATGAGCTCGGCCCGGAGCGAGGCGTGCAGCATCGGCAGCCTGTTGATGTTCACTCGGAATCCCGTCGCCAGGAGCACGTGATCAGCACTCAGCCGCGCGCCGTCTGAGAGTGTGGCAGCGACTCTGCCGTTCGCCACGTCCACATTGGCCACCGTTCGGCCCTCGTGGAGCGCGATCTTGCCCAAGACTCTGGTCCGCAACCAATCGTTTGCTCCGGGCGGGTAACCGGCGTTGTATCGGTCCTTCCATGATTGGGGGAACCGGTAGAACAGGTAGGGCCGGTGGTCCCACACCCAGTTGACCCAACCAGGCGCGATCCCAGCGTCCGGGGCCAGCAGCCGTGCGAGCGCGCCGCGCGTTTCCGTCCGGTCGGGCGGGAGCCAGTTGATGGGCCGCCGCGATACGACCTGGACGGCGGCACCGGCCTCGTAGAGCAGGGCGGCGAACTCGATCCCACTCTGTCCGCCGCCGATCACGATGACGTCCCGCCCCGCGAAGCGGCGGAAGTCCCGGTGATCGCAGGAGTGCGAGACGAGTCCATCGGGGATCCTGGCGTACGGCTCCGGTCGATTGGCGTAGTAATACAGTCCCACGGCCATCACGACCGCCCCGCTTTCCACGTCGCGGCCGTCTTCGAGCGTCAGCACGAAGCGGCCGTTCCGGTACTCGACGGACGCAACGTACGTCTCTTCGACCCGTGGCACCGCCCGTTGCTGGAACCAGCAGCCGTAGTCAATGAACGCCTCGATGGGGAGCGGATAGACGCGGTCCCACTGTGACTCTGCGAAGAAGCGTGCGAAACCATACGCATGGCGCGGATCAGAAAGGTTGGTGGCCCACCAGTGTGAGCGCAGGAGCATGCCCCCGGGCATGTGCTCGCGCCACATCTCCAGCGTCCTGCCGAACACGGCGACCCGCAATCCCTGTCCGAGCAGATGCGCCGCCGTTGAGAGTCCGTAGGGTCCGGCGCCCACCACGGCCACGTCGTAGACGGTTTTCATGAATGACCCTTCCGCACGCGGGACGCGAACCGGTTCATCGCCTGGCGCGTGAAGTCCGTTGCAGCCCTGATTGCTGGCAGCGGATCGCTCCACGTGAAGTAGTCATAGGCCATCGGCTTGAGGAACGCGATCCCGAAATCCAGCAGCGCCCGGAGGGGTGACGTCACGCCGGGCCGGCCCCGCTCCCGCAGGGCGGCAAGCGTCGTCCCGATATCTCCCCCGAGGTGGCGCATCCAGCCGCCAATCCGATAACACGGCACCCGCTCGATGGGCCCGCCGCTTGCCCATTGATACAGGAGATTCGGAAAGTCCACGCCGGCGCGCACCGCGACCTCGACCGATGCCGAGAGCCGCGGGTTGATCTCCATCAGGTACGACACGCCCGCCGCGTCGCGGCGGAACTCAACCTCGGAGTAGCCCTCGAGGTCGATCTCCCGCACCAGCGCCTCGGCCTGGGGCCCGATATCGGGCGGCACGGCGATGCTCTGCCGTAGCACGGAAAGCCCGCCCAGGGGTGGATCCGTTCGCATAGCCCATTGTGCGAAGCGCGCGTACACCTCGCCGCGGGCATACAGAAAGCTCACCGCCTCGCGTCGCCCCGTCAGTAATTGTTGGATCAGGGCCGCCCCTCCGAAGCGCGTCACCGTCGCGACCGCGTGAAATGCCTCAGCCGGCGTGGCAACGAGTGTGGCTCCGAGCCGCAGGCCCTCTCGTCCGTTCCACAACCAGGACACGGATGGCTTGACTACCGCCGGCAGCCCGACCTTGTTCAGCGCCAGCGGCACACCCCCGACCTCGGTCACGACCACCCCGAGCGGGGCAGGGATGCCGAGGCGCCTCGCTGTCTCTAGCGTCCGCTCCTTGTCAACGGCGATCGCCAACGCATCCTCGTTCCCGAGTGCCAGGCGGACCCGTGGCTCCAGTCGCGCGCGAGACGCGCGCAGCAACGCGATCGTGGCATCGCTTGAGGCGATAAGCACACGCGCCCCAGCGTGCTCCAGCCAGGCCTCGAGGTCCGCCAGGTAGGGGCCCGGCGCATCCTCGGGTGGGAGCACAACGCTCTGCCGACACCAGCGGGACGAAAGTGCTGGAGTCTTGTGGTGCCTGCCCGCGGCCGCCACGCGCAGGCCACGCCGACCGAGGGATCGCACAGCCACCAGCGACTGCCGCAGAGACGCGTCGAGCACTAGCGCGTCGAATGACATCGTCCCTTGGGCGGGGGGCAAGAACTGGGCCGCGCGGGAACGCGAGCAGCGCCAAGGGCTTGCTTTGAGCCAGTGCGCTCCCACGGGGAGCGCCGGGGCGGGCGCCCGCGCACCCAGGTGAGGCGTCCGGTCCCCGTCTACATCACGCAACGAGTGCGGCGAGCGTGCCTTTGTCGCGCGGCGGATAGATGAAGCGCCGTAATCTGGCGTCGACCACGGTCAACCGATGCGCATGGCTCAGCATACCAACGCCGCGAATGTCGTTGGCCCAATTCGGCTCGATCGAGCTGACTTCCTCTTCCCGATACTCCATTTCGCTCAGGGTGACCACGCGGTTGATCTTGACGGCGTACCCATCCCCGCGGGAACTGTCTCGCGACGGGCGGTACAGTTGCCCGCGGTGCTCGAATAGCCTGCCGGCGGGTCGTGAGCGTCGTACGTCGGATACGACCGGATTCTCCGGGTGGGCCGTCCAGTGCTTGGTCAGCGGGGTATCGGCGTAGAACAAGAACAGCTCATCACCAAGCGACGCTCCCGGTCGTTCTCGAATATTGGTAAAGAGCCACCACTTCTGGCCGTCGCAATACAGTGTGGTGTCGACCGCCGTGACGTTCTCCATCAGGGTTCCACAGAACGCCCATCGCGTTGGAATCTCCAGGCAGCGATATACCTCCACGGTCTTGTTGGCGGAAGTTTCCGGAATCATGTAGTAATCCCCCTGCCACTCGAAGACAAAGGGATAGACGGGTGACTGCGTGACCTTCGAGGACTTCCCAAAAACCCGGCGGTCCCCCCCGGTTCACCTTGTTGTCGCCGTGATGATAGGACCACACGCCATATCTCGCGGCCTGCAAGATCCCGCCCCTCAGAATCCTGAAACCAAGCCTCACGAGGACGTCAAGGTGATACGACCTGATCCGCTCTACGTCATCGTCGGCTGTAGGCCAGATACAACAGGGCATTCCAGTTCTTCACGACCTTCGAGAACACCCCTCGCCTCCTCGGCGCGAACGAGTCGTTCAACACAATCAGTTGAATCCGGGCATATGCTGATTGTTGCAGGGTCGCCAGCACTTCGTAGGCCCACGCGGGGAGGGTGAAGGAATCCATCAAGATGCCCACGCGGAGTGCGCCGTTGCGGTCGTACGTCATGGCGGCGACGCCATTCAGCAAACGCGATGCCGAGCCGCGACAAGTGCGAACGTCGAGACACGTGTGGCACACTCGCAACGCCAGCGCATCCGAGCGCCCCCGTTCGTGAGGACGAACCGTGACTCCAGATTGGTCTCGCTCTTGCTTCCCTCCCGAGGCCGTGCAGGAGCTAACGGCGCTTTCCGACCTGGCAGGGTCCCCGGCGTACAGCGAGGCCCGAGCCCTCGATCGCTCCCTGCTGCGCGGCGTCGCGTGGACCGCGGCAGCCCGGTGGGGGAGCCAGGGGCTCACCTGGATCGCCTGGTTGATCGTCGCCCGGCTGCTCTCCCCCGAGGACTACGGTCTCGTGGGCATGGCGGCAGTCTATCTCGGCCTGGTGACGCTGCTCGCCGAATTTGGGCTGGGCACTGCGGTCCTCGCCGTCCGTGAACTGAGTCGCGAGCAGCTGAGCCAGCTCAATGGCTTGGCCGTGCTCGTGGGGTGCGTGAGCCTGCTCGCGTCCGTCGTCGCGGCGTTCCCGCTGGGGCACTTCTTCCGTGCTCCACAGCTGCCCCTCGTCGTCGTGGCCATGAGCGCCACCTTTGTCATCACGTCGTTCAAGACCGTGCCGTTCGCGCTGCTGCAGCGGGACTTCCGCTTCAAGCAACTCGCGCTCATCGACCTGGGCCAGGCCGTGGTGCTGGCGATCAGCATGGTGGGCCTGGCCGTGGCAGGGCTGCGGTACTGGACGCTCGTATGCGGCGCATTGTTAGGCGCGCTCATCTCGACGGCCGCGGTACTGAGGCTCAGTCACCCACGCTTGGCTTGGCCGCGGCCCAAAGCGCTGAAACAGGCCATGACGCTGAGCTTCGACGTCGTTATCGCCCGCGTGTGCTGGTACGTGTCGGCGAACGCGGACTTCCTGGTCGCGGGGAGGGTCCTGGGAAGGACTGCGCTCGGGTTCTACAACGTCGGCTGGACCATGGCCAGCGTGCCGGTGGACAGAATCGCGGCGCTGGTCGCTCAAGTGACGCCGGCCTTCTTCGCAGCGGTGCAGAATGACCGGGCCGCGCTACGCCGCTACGTCCTCCGGATCACCGAAGGCATCGCTCTGATCACGTTCCCGCTCGCTCTTGGGCTCGCGCTAGTCGCGAGGGATTTCGTGCTCGTGGTTCTCGGCTCCCGATGGGAGGGGACGATCGGGCCGCTCCGGCTCCTCGCCGCCTATGCGGCCTTCCGTTCGATCCTCCCGCTGTTGCCCCAGGCGCTCCAGATCATCGGAGATGCGCGGTTTGAGATGTGGAGGATGGCCGCCGCTGCGACGGTCATGCCCGCCAGCTTCTACGTCTGCGGGCAGCGGTGGGGAACGATCGGTCTGGCGGTGGCATGGATGTTCGTGGATCCCGTGCTCGCCGTGCCGTTGTACCGGCGCGTGTTCTCCAAGATCGCGCTGTCCCCCAAGGCATACCTGGTCGCGCTGTGGCCGGCACTCAGCGCGACCGCCTTGATGGCGGTGGTGGTGCTCACCGTCGGAGCGGTCGGCAGGGGATGGACCGCAGGCGCTCGGCTGAGTGCCGAGATCGGGGCTGCGATGGTCACGTATGGGCTCGCCTGCCTCGTCCTGCACCGTGAGCGGTTGCAGGCGTTCGCGGAGCTGGTCGTCGCGGCGCGGCGAGGATCTGAAGGACGCCCATGAGCGCGCACCGCCTGCTGGTCATCACCTATCATTTCGGCTCCAACGGTGCGGTGGGAGGCTTGCGCTGGACGGGCATCACGAAGTACCTGGTTCGGTTGGGCTGGGAGGTCAGGGTGATCACCGCCGCGCCCCCCTCCCCCTCCCCCGGCGATAACGGCAGGTCCGAACACGCCTCCGTCGAGTCGTGCCCGCGCTTCTGGACGATCCTCGATGCTTGCCGCCTGCTCCGC
>WNFY01005959.1_pt1 | contig 18798 bp, 17 predicted proteins | sample 5400091 | NCBI WGS metagenome assembly WNFY01 (sample SAMN13153364, study PRJNA577476) | soil metagenome | isolation source: 60 cm soil or saprolite under grassland replicate 1 | place: USA:California | collected 2016-06-15
GGCTGGGCAAGAACCGCTTCCTCGTTTTTCTGGTGCTTGCTTACCTCCTGATGAGAATATTTTTTATTTTGACGGCGCACCGTTAAAGACATCTCACAAGACGTTTAATAGTAGAATGAATCTCAGCCTTTCCAAACAGGAGAACACAAATGTCTAAACCCCTAATCGGAATTCTACTCGGTGCCGTTCTCGGTGCCTTTGATGGGTTGACTGCATGGTTTACGCCGGCGGTCAGAAACCAGCTAGCTTCAATTGTAATTAGCTCGACCTTTAAGGGCATCATCGCAGGAATCGCGATCGGGTATTTTGCGAAGAAGTTTCACTCGTTGCTGCTTGGTGTTTTGTTTGGGTTGGCCGTCGGGGCATTGCTGGCCTTTCTCACAGCGCGGTTTGCAGTTGGCGGTTACTACTTTGAGATCATGTTACCGGGAAGCCTGGTTGGGTTGATCGTAGGCTTTGCGACGCAGAAATATGGAAAGACTGCGGTACCAGCGCACGGATGAAATTTGCCACGGCCTCGCGTCGTGGAGAGTTAAGCTCGCGGGTAAAACAAAGCTGCAGAACTCTATGAGATGCCACGCGCTCGCCCCGTGGAGTGTCACGCTTCGGGGCATTAGGCGGTCGTGTCCTAATTTATGTGGGGTGTCCCTTCGTGGGCGCCCAGAGTCGCGCGGAGAGGGGCGCCCCACGGAGGCCCCTACAGTTTCGTCAAATTAGCACACTCCCCATTAGGCCGACGCACACTCAGCGCGCGAGACGCCCGCGGTCGCAGTAAACACGTTGGCCTTAGTCGCCTGGCTTGCCCTGCAGGAGTCCTTCCGACTTAAGGGTTTGCGGCCCGCTGTCAGTGCAGACTGCAAACGACGCGCCTTCATACATCGTCACGCCCGCGTACTCTCCCCTGGCATTGAGGATATAAAAGTTGATACCAAAGTTTGGTAAGCCACGGCTGTTGAGTAATCGCTTCTCAATCGTATTGTTCTTGATTCGTTTGAGGACTTCCATGCCGGCATCCTTTGGATGCGCGCCACGCCGCATCTCCTCAATGATGACGAACGAGCACAGGTTATAGAGGTTGGCTTCACCGCGACCGGTTGAGCCGGCCGCTCCAACCGCACCGTCAACATACAGACCTGCGCCCAGAATTGGGGAGTCGCCGAGGCGTCCTGGAATCTTCCATGCCAGGCCGCTGGTTGTTGTCACGCCGCAAATTTCGCCTTTTGAATTGATGCCGTCGCAGTTGATCGTACCGTGCATGTTCTCCTCCCTGATTAGACCTTCTGCCAGCATCTCAAGTGCCGCTCGGTGGCCGGCTTCGGCCCGCTTCTTCGGATCGAGGTAGTGTTCAGGATCCGTCCGGTGCTTCCATTCCAGCCACTGTCGGCGTGAATTGTCAGTGTTCAGGTCATCCTCAATTGTGAAGCCCATGCTGCGAGCAAAATCCTGCGCGCCTTTGCCAACGATCAGATGATGATCGGTGTTCTCCATCACTGCTTTGGCGACCAGCGAAGGCCTGCGGACCCCTTCGAGCGCACCCACCGCACCGGCCTGTTTTCTTGGACCATGCATACACGACGAGTCGAGCTGTACGACACCTTCTGCGTTTGGCAGACCACCATAGTTGACCCCTGCAATGACGGCGTCCAGCACGTCCGCTCCCTGCGTGATCATCGTGAAGGCTTTATGAACAGCGGTCATGTCGCCACCGTTCTTAAAACGATTGCCGTTGGCTGAAGAGATCACGACGGGCTTTATAGCGCTTTGCGTGAATATGGTGGGAAAGCCGATGCTCTCGGTCTTGGGAGTGGCAAGCGCCAGTCCGACAACAGCGCTCGTACGCATGAAATCGCGGCGTTTCATCTTTTTTTTCATCGGGCTCCTCGATAACTGGTTGACGTTTTAAGCAGGAAAGTGCGGCGCAATTCAATCACGGGAATGGTTTATTTGGCAAAAGCTAATGGCTTCCACGGGAATAGGAGTGAACAGGCTCAGTGGTTCATCTTGAGATCGACTCAATGCGTTTTTAACCCTTCTTTTATCTTCTCGGCTGTCTTCGCACCGATGCCCTCAGCCATTTCCAGTCCGCCACCGGCTACAAACGCTTTCAATTCTTCCAGGGAAGACACATTGAATTTCTGATGTAGTAAGGCAGCTGTCTTTGGGCCAATGCCGGGCACTTCCATCAAGTCGAGAACGGTTTCCGGAGTTTCCGCCGTAGTTCGTTCCCACGCATCGAACGTGCCTGTGTCGAGAAGTTCGATTACCTTTCCGGCAATTGCTTTGCCCACTCCCGGAATTGTCTGCAAGCCTGCGGCACCTTCCCGTGCAGCAATTTCTTTCAAAGAAGCGGGCCAAACCTCAATCGCTTCCGCCGCATTGCGATAAGAACGCAGACGGAAAGGATCGTCGCCGCGAATTTCCATTAGCGCAGCAAGGCGATAAAAACGTCGGGCTATTGCTTTGTTGTCCACAGTCTTCGACGTCAAACTTTACAAGTTTGTGCTTAGTCTAACGTCCGGACGAGAGTAATATCAAAACCGATTTCCGATTTTGCAGGCTAACGCCAAGACTCTTTGAGGGCGCAAGATGCACCCAGGAAATATTACTGAGTGGAGATTCAAAGGAGACTAAACGTGAACCAAACGAGAAGACAATTGTTGACAGGCATGTCGATAGCCGGAGCAGGCGCCTTGCTGGTGGCTTGCAACGCAGGAAGTAGCGCCAGAAACGAAGAAACAAAAAAAGAGGAAGCAAGCTTGGATAGCAATGATGAGCAGGAGGGAAAGGCGGTTACGGCCACCGAAGACCTAATGCGCGAGCATGGCGTCCTGCGGCGGGCGTTGCTTGTCTACCAGGAGTCGGCGATCAAACTAAAAGAGAATGCTGCGTCAGTCGCACCGGCTGCGCTGGAGAAGACTGCGCAACTCTTTAGAGCATTTGGCGAGGAGTATCACGAGAAGAAACTGGAAGAAGCTTATATCTTTCCCGCCGTCAAGAAAGCTCAGAGGCCGGCAGCTATCTATGCAGACGTGCTTCTGGTGCAGCACGCACGAGGTCGCGAGATCACCGATTATATTTTGTCCGTGACCGCAGCGGAAAAAATAGCCACGGGCGGCGTCGCCGCGTTCGTGAACGCCCTGGAATCTTTCGTTCGTATGTATGAACATCACGCCGCAATTGAAGACACGATCGTTTTCCCGGCCTGGAAGGCGACGATGGGCGACAAGGAATTGGACGACATCGGCGAAAAGTTTGAACAGATCGAGCAACAGCAGTTTGGCGCCGATGGCTTTGAAGATGCGGTAAAAAGGATGGCTGAGATTGAGGAAAGTCTTGGTCTGGCCAACCTTGGTATGTTTACGGCTCCGCCGCCGCCTACGCATGGGTAGTTGACCACAAACCCCCAGAAGAACGTTGTGGGTTAGAAGCAAAACTTAACCGACGCTCAACTCCCCGCTGTGTGTAAATAACGAGAGGTAATCCCTCAACTTTACTAGCCTCTCAGCTATAAGACGTTCTTCGGACTTATAATCATGACGATGAGCAATTCTCCGTTCAACTTCGCCGACTCGTCCACTCTTCGCCTGGATCGACCGGATCCCTACGTCTGTCTTCAGCAGGTTAGTATCTTCGTTCGCGATCTAGACCGGAGTCTAAGATTTTACCTGGACCAGCTTGGGTTCAGGCTTGCCTATGAGGCCCATCTAGAATCCGGTGACCACTGGGTAGCGGTTGCTCCTCCAGATGGCACCGCGATCCTTGCACTTGTCAGACCCAGGCGGGACTCTGAGGAGTACAAGCTTATTGGCCGACACAGTCAGGTGGCTTTTCTTACCGAAGACATAAACGCCAAATTCCACGACTGGTCTAAGCGCGGCGTGCACTTCCATCATCCGCCGCACGTACCGACCTGGGGCGGGATGTTCACCAGTTTCGAAGATTTGGACGGTAACACCTTTGGGCTTGTAGGCTTCGACGAAGCGACTCGGCAACTCGAAGCCGAACGTCGCGAGATTGCGGAGAAGCGAGAATCCGAACGTCGCACTGCCCAGGAACTCGAAATTGCAAAACAGGTGCAGGCAAGGCTTTTCCCCCAAACTCTGCCGCAGCTTAGAACACTCGATTACGCCGGTGTTTGCATCCAGGCTCGCGAAGTCGGCGGTGATTACTACGATTTTCTTGATCTGGGTAAAGATCAAGTGGGGCTTGTAATTGGTGACATTTCCGGCAAAGGAATCGCGGCCGCTCTTATGATGGCCAATCTACAGGCGAATTTGCGCAGTCAGTGCGCTATTGCTCTGGATCAACCACAACGCCTCTTGCGATCAGTGAACGAGCTCTTTTACGTGAATACAACGGACAGCGCTTACGCCACGCTCTTCTTTGCGGAGTATGACGATAGGGTGCAACGCTTGCGCTACGCTAATTGCGGACATCTTTCAGCTCTTCTGCTCCGGAACGATAACTCGCTGGAGCGGCTTAGTTCCACAGGTACTGTGCTGGGACTGTTCAAAGAATGGGATTGCTCGATAGGAGAAAGCCAGATCGCCTCGGGAGACATACTCGCACTCTATACAGATGGCATCACCGAGTCGTTCAATGTCGCCGGAGAGGAATTCGGAGAGGAGCGATTGGTCGAAGCTTTGCGGCGTGGACGTGAGTTGTCGTCACGGGACCTCCTGGCGGCGATTGTTGCTGAGGTTAAGCAGTTCAGCCCCCTTGAACAGCACGACGACATTACTCTAATAGTTGCCAGGTGCGGAGAGAATTAATACAGGGGGCCAGCTTCAACTGACTTTACTTTTGCTAGCCTCATGGCCGACAATGCCCCCACAATCGGAGGTCCTCACAGTTAACTCCGCGGGCACCTCAAACCTTAAACCTCTCAATTCTTAAGGAGCCAAAGATGACACTCACACATTTCGCCGACGAACCAAATCAGGAAAAACGCATCGCAAAACTTCGCGAGGAGCTGGAAAAGCTTGGCGGGTGTAGCGGAGCGATTGAGGGAATGTCCGCCGACATCGAAGAAGAGTTTCTGCGACATGTACTGGAGTATGAGAGCGCCCAGCCAGTCACTCTTTACGTGTGGCTTGCAAACGCGGGCATTAAGATCCCTTCGCCCTTGGAGCTCGACGATGATGGCCTGCGAGCCAAGCTGACAGAGATGATCAATGGCATGTCCTCACTCGGCGGATATCTCTTGCATACCAATCATCTTAGCGATCGCGAACTCTACGAACACCTGTATGAGGATTCTTTGTGGGAAGAGGCCGTCCTGTTTCCAGAGAACCCGAGTTACGTTTATATGCTTGATCTTATAGGCAGCGGCAGCGACGAGGACAACCAGATCTATCTCAAGTATTACGCAGACGTGGACCATCGAAACCAGTGGGCGACCGACTGGCCAGACGATCCGATGCCGGAACACGAAGATCCCCCGTTCGATCGCGATCGCCATCTGCCACAATCGCCGATTGGTTAGGACTGCGGCCTCAAGGCACGATCACCCAAACTGCCAGTCTTGTCGGTTAGGAGTATGTCAGTCAGCACCAGTTCGGAGGAAATTCAGCCGCAGAGAAACGCCGATCAAACATCAGGGGATCACTAACAGAATGGATCCCTTCGTTTTTGCGTCCATCTGTGGCTGATTCTTACCGAACCAGCGACAAACTGATCACCGTCTAAAAGCCGCAGTGTGAATCAGCCCATTTCCTCATTTACCACGAGTGTGGGAATTGATCAGGCCACGATCATCGTGCCGGTGCCCTTGTCGGTGAAGACTTCAGAAAGTAGCGCGTTGCGCGCGGTGCCGTTGATGATGTGTGCGCTGTGAACGCCACGACTAAGCAGAGTCGTGATGTTCTGGAGTTTTGGGATCATCCCTCCCGTCGCCATGCCCTGATTAATCAATTCGGCAACTTCCGCGGCGGTGAGTCGGGATAGTTTTGTCGCGGGGTCACCAGCCTGGAGATAGATGCCATCGACGTCAGTCAGCAGGATCAGCTTCTCGGCCTTCAATTGGACTGCGATTTCGGCCGCAATCGTGTCGGCGTTGATGTTGAATACAGTACCCTCGTCGTCGGCTCCCAGAGAAGAGATTACGGGAAGGTAACCCTGGTCGAGCAAAACAGTTAGCAAACGGGAATTAATCTGAACTACGTCGCCAACGTGACCGAAATCGACATGCTCGTGTTCACCTGTTTCGCGATTTAGGATTTCCTTTGGCGGCCGCCGTTCGGCGTGCACAATGTTGCCGTCAACACCCGACAGGCCGACGGCTTCGACACGGCGTTGCCTGAGGGCCGAGAGGATATCCGTGTTAATGGTACCCGCGAAGATCATTTTCGCCATCTCGAGCGTGGCGTCGTCGGTCACGCGGCGTCCGTTGATAATCGTTTGTTCAACACCCATCTTCCTTGCGAGGTCACTGAGTTGTTTCCCCCCGCCATGGACCACGCAGATGCGAATGCCAACCTGGTGGAGCAGCGCCAACTCTTCCGCCAGCGAAGTGAGGTTGTCGTGATTTTCGGTAGCCTTGCCCGAAAGCTTGACGACAAAAGTCTGGCTCTTGAACCGTTGAATATAGGGCAGCGCCTCGCGGAGGAGATCCAGTCGGAGCTGATTGCCAACTTCGTTTGTATTGATCATTAAGTCACATTTCCGGCCGTTATGTGGATTGCTTCACCAACTACGAACAACCTCGGAAATCCCACCCACACCCGGCGGTGGGATTTCTGAGTTTTCGCACTGTCTATTTAGCTCGGTCCCCGCATCGCCAGAATCAGAAATGGATTTAACGGATCAGGAGCACTTCTATCGGTCGTTGTTATCTCCTAACAAATTAGCGAGTATCGCTTTTTGCACATGCAGTCTGTTCTCAGCTTCGTCGATAACCACCGATGTGGGTGAATCGATGACTGCGTCGGTTACGATCACATTTCTACGCACGGGCAAACAGTGCATGAAGATGGCGTCGTTTGTTAGCGCCATCTTCTGTTCGTCGACAACCCACTTATCGCGATGCTGCGTGCGTTCGGCAATGTCCCTTTCTGGCATGCCGTAGAACTGTCTTGCGCCCCAGCTCTTAGCATAAACAACTTCCGCTCCTGTAAACGCCGCCTCAATATCGTCCGTCGCGTTTAGACTGCCCCCGTTGACCTTCGCTTGTTTTCTAACCGTCTCGATTAACTCTTCGTCAAGTTCGTAACCGGCCGGGTGGGCAAGAACCAGATCATGGCCCATCTGCGCGGCCGCCAGCGCAAAGCTGTTGGGAACAGCCATCGGCAAAGGCTTTGGATGCCAAGCCCAGGTGAGTACAACGCGCTTTCGTGCTGATCCACCCTTTTCCCGGATCGTCATCATGTCTGCCATTGCCTGGCAAGGATGATGCATTGCCGATTCGAGGTTAATAATCGGCACGTTGGAGTATTTCGCAAAGGCTTTGAGTATCGGATCTTTGCGTTCTTCCTCCCAGTCTTTCAGAGCCGCAAAAGTCCTGACGCCTATTGCCTCGCAGTACCGTTCGATTACTCGCGCAAACTCAGCAACATGCTCCGTCTTGTCTCCGTCCATCACGACGCCATCACGATGTTCCAGGGTCCAACTGGTGCCACCAGGTTCCAACACGACAGGATTACCACCCAGTTCAAAAATGCCAACCTGCATTGACGCGCGCGTGCGGAGGCTGGGATTGAAGAAGACCAATGCAATAGATTTGCCGGTGAGTGGCTTTGATTGATTGTCTCCATGTTTGAAGCACAGCGCTGATTCGATCAGTTGATCGAGTTCAGTGCGGGTCCAGTCGGCTGTAGTTAGAAAACTTCCCGGCATCGCTTTACGTTTCGTTTTCAAACGTCTTTCTGGAACCGCTTTCCCTGGGGCAAAGGGTCGTCCATCTGTTAAGACGATGCATAGCGGCGCCGGTTGCAGTGGTTCTGCGGCAGGCGTCGGCGTCACCTAAATCGACGCCGCTTTCTCCGCAAACTCGATCCCCAGCAAGAATCCCAAACCACGTACCTCAACGACAGTCCCGATTTCTTTCAGTCGATCACGCAAGTAGGCTTCAACATCTCTCACATTGGCAAGCATGCCATCATTGTCGATTGCTTCAAGGGTCGCGGTAACCGCGGCCATCGCAAGCATGCCGCCACCAAACGTAGTGCCCAGATCATTCTCTTTAATATTCGCGGCAATCGTTTCGGAAACCAGACAAGCGCCAACGGGTATACCGCTACCCAGCGCTTTCGCCAGGGTCACGATATCGGGGACAACGCCATCGCCCGCGTCACTACCGCAGAAGAACCACTCGCCAGTACGGCCTACGCCGGTTTGCACTTCGTCGTAGATCAAAACAATCCCACGCGCAACACACAATTCCCGCAAGTCACGATAGAACTCCGGCGCCGCCATGCGGACGCCTGCCATGGACTGAATCGGTTCAAGCATGATTGCTGCCACTGAATCATCAGCAAGCCGCCGCGCGGATTCCATATCGCCAAACTCTGCTTTGCGGTGACCTGGTACATTGGGCTTTCCGATCTCGCGGTATTTCCCCAGAAATGTCGCGCTGATTGCATCGGCGGTTCGTCCGTGAAAGCCGCCGGAGAACGTGATGACATTCTCTCTGCCCGTTGACATGCGGGCCATGCGCATCGCGTTCTCGTTTGCTTCGGTGCCCGAGTTGCAGAAGAACGCTTTCGTTAACGAGGGGGGCGCGATTGAGACCAACTTTTCCGCCGCCCGAGCACGCGTCTCGGAATAGACCAGGTTCGAATAGAACAACAGCTTCTCGCATTGCTCGCGGATCGCTGCGACGACGTGAGCGTGACAATGTCCCGTACCGGCCACCGCGTGACCACCGTAGAGATCGAGATACTTCTGGCCGTCACTCGTATATATCCAGACGCCTTCACCGCGCTCGGCGGCGACTGGCATTTTCTTGTAGGTAGCGAGTTGAAACCGTTCTTCGCTCGCTGCGATTTCCGCAAATGAAGGCGCTGTTTCCGCACTCATCCTGCCCTCGCTCCGTCGGGGATCTGTTTTTCCGGTACGGCCAGCACGGGGGTCAAGCCATCCGCATAACCAATATCGAACAACATACCCTCTGAACTCTGGCCGCGCATTTTCTTTGGCGGCAGATTGACAACAAACAATGCCTGCCTGCCCTCGATCTCTTTTGGATTTTCCCGTTCCTGCTTCATGCCGGCGAGAATCGTTCTTTGGTGGTCACCGAAGAAGACGGTTAGTTTTAGAAGTTTGTCTGAGCCTTCAAGATCTTCTACCGCCAGGATTGTTCCCACACGAATATCAATCTTCTCGAGATCGGAAGACTGGATCAATGGTTTAATTGGTGCGAAATTCATGCTGTTTTTGCGTTTTTGAGCAGTCAGTTTGCCCTTGTCCTTTGAACTTTGTACTTGGTGCTTTTGCAACTCTGGCACACGAGTACGTTTTTGTTTTCAATAGACGCCTGGACACCAAGCACAAAGCACCGAGTTCAAAGTTCCAGCGACTCACCACGGAGCAGCTGACTACCAACCCACTTAAGGATTCGTTCCTGTCAACCTCAATCCCGTCGTCTCATCTATTCCAAACATCAAATTCATATTTTGCACCGCCTGCCCGGCAGCGCCTTTAACCAAATTGTCCAACGCCGAAAATACGACGACCTGTTTTCCGCGCACGGCAAATCCGATATCACAAAAATTGGTAGTCTTCACCCAGTTAATGTCCGGGGAACCTTTCACAAGCCGTATGAAGAAGGAATCGCGATAAAAGTCAGCGAAGACTTCATGGAGTTCCTTTTCCGTCAGCGTGGTTTTCGACTCGAGATAAATCGACGCAAAGATACCGCGCGCCACAGGCAATGAGTGGGTCATGAACACCAGCTCGCTGGTCCAGTCGCCAATATTCTTCAACTCCTGTTCGATTTCGGGGACGTGTTGATGCGCAAAAGGCTTGTAAGCGTAAAACGAGTTCATTCGCTGCGGATGATGGGTATTCGCCCCTGGTTTGTTGCCGGATCCGGAAGAGCCAGTCTTTGCATCGACAACTACGCGGCCGCTAATGATGTTCGCCGCAACGAGAGGCGCCAGACCCAGCAGGGTGGCGGTGGCAAAACAGCCAGGATTGGCAATCACTCGCGCTTTTGCGATTGCTTCCCGATTTGTTTCCGTCAACCCGTAGACGGACCGTTCCTGTATCGCCATTGCCGTGTGTTCACGGCCATAGTGCTTTTTAAACGACTCTTTGTCGCGCAAGCGAAAATCGCCAGACAGATCGATCACCTTCACAGTCTCCGGCAGACTGGGAATGATCTCCATTGCCTGACCGTGGGGTAGACCAAGAAAGACACAAGCAAGACTGTTCAGCGAGTTCAAGTCTACGGGCGCAGTCGTAAACTCAAGATCCGTCAGTCCATAAAGATTGCGATGGACCCCACCGACTGGTTTTCCTGCCTGCTCATTCGCAGTAACTAAAGCGATCTCGGCATGCGGATGCTGCAACAGGATGCGTAGTAACTCCGCTCCGCCATACCCTGAGCCGCCGAAGATCCCAATTCGAATTCTTTGACCTGCCATCACTGCTCGGATTCCTTACTTGGCCATTCCCCGCGCCTAGCCTGCAGCCAGGAAGCACGTATCAAGATTCTAAACGCTAACTTTCGAGCGGGCTGTTTCAACTTTCGCCCTGATTAGGTGAAAGAGAAGCGCGCCGTCCCGGCGTGCGTTCGCGGCCGGGACGCCGAACTCTCTTTCAACGTAGTCCTGTCCCATTTGCGAGTCGGTAACCGAGCCGGCGATCAGATCGACGGCGATTCCCCGACGGCGAAAGATTTCGATGCCACCCCATGCGCCAACGTAATCCGAAGCGCAAAAGATTATCGCAGCCGTAGCTTCACGCAGTTCCGCGTCGTCGAAAACAGACTCAACCGAGTAGCCACCAAGAATGCCATCGCCCAACTCGATTACGATCAAGTCAGGCAAGGTTTCATTCAGACGCCCGATGATCGCCTTCGCAATCGGGGAAAGATCGCCGGCATCCACCGTCGAAGGAAGACCGCAATCGAGAAAACTCGCGGTTGCGACCGCTCCATGATCGGCCATATTCAAGGTATCCCGCAGGCACGCGACTCCTGAAAGTTTTGCTGCTGCCACCTTGAATCCCGCTCGCGTTGCTTGCTTGATCAACTCGGTTGCCGCGTAAGTTTTGCCACTGTTCATGCTCGTGCCCGCAATCATTACCAGCGGAGCGGTGTCGCCGAGCGTCGTCCGCGGTGGCAAGGCGGCATCAGCAATGTTGAGCACGCGCGCGCGCTGGTCACAAGCAAGACCGATCACTTCGAGTTTGATTGCGTCGCTCAAACTGGAGTGGTGACCCGTACACCGCCCGATCACGCCGCCCATATTGAGAAGATGCAAGTGATCGCCCTGGTACACGGTCTCAGGGACGTCGCCGACAAACCCTTTCAGGGCGCGCCTCCTTCCCAACACGCCGATTAATAGATCTCCGGGGTTGATCTTAGCGAGACGGCCAGTCGGCAATTCGAGCATGTTGTAAGTGGCGCTGTCAGTAAGGGCCCGCACTACGACGACATCGCCGGCCTGGGGTCGTTCGTAGGAGTCGGCAATCGCGACCGTCTTCGTCAGATGAAGAGGAGACGTTGCAGATCCGATCTTGTCTGCGTCAATAGTTGTGATCAATTTATTGCCCCCCTCGCATTCTCAAACGTAGTGCGTTCAGCTTGATAAACCCTTCCGCGTCCCGCTGGTTGTAGACCGTGTCAGCTTCAAAAGTCGCGACACTCTCGTCGTAAAGAGAACGAGGCGAGCGTCGGCCAACAACGATCACATTGCCTCGATAAAGCTTCAGGCGTACGTCACCGGTCACGTTTTTCTGGGTCTCGTCAACCAATTTGCGCAGTAGTTCAGACTCAGGTGAAAACCAGAATCCATAGTAAATACTTTCCGCAAACTTTACATTCAATGAGTCGCGTAAGTGCATCACTTCTCGGTCAAGCGTTATCGACTCCAGCGCCCGGTGGGCTGCTTGCAAAATCGTTACTCCTGGCGTCTCGTAAACACCGCGCGACTTTATCCCGACAAAACGATTCTCGACGAGGTCAATGCGCCCGATACCGTGCTCACCACCCAGTCTGTTCAGACTTTCAAGCAATTCAACAGGCCCCAGTCTTTGGCCATCAATTGCGACTGGTTCTCCACTTGCGAAAGAGATCTCGACATATTCTGCTTCGGATTTCGCGTTCTCTGGAGAACGCGTCAGTTGAAAAATGTTCTCCGGCGGTTCCGCCCAGGGATCTTCGAGAATCCCGCCTTCATAGGAGATGTGCATCAAATTCGCGTCGGTTGAATAAGGCTTCTCGGCCGTAGCAGTCACTGGAATGCTGTGTTGCCTGGCATAAGCGATCAGGTCGGCGCGCCCTTTGAACTCCCACTCCCGCCAGGGAGCGAGAACCTTGATACTTGGCTGCAACGCGTAATAAGTCAGTTCAAAGCGCACCTGGTCGTTACCTTTGCCGGTTGCGCCGTGAGCTACAGCGTCTGCTGCTTCTCGTTGCGCGATCTCAATTTGTCGTTTAGCGATAACCGGGCGCGCGAGCGAGGTGCCCATCAGATAGACGCCTTCGTACACGGCGTTTGCCTTCAACGCAGTCCAGACGTAATCGCGCACAAACTCCTCGCGCAGATCTTCGATATAGAGTTTTGATGCCCCCGTCTCCAGAGCCTTCGCTTCAAGGCCGTCCATCTCCGCACCCTGACCTACATCTGCGCAATAACAGACAACTTCGCAGTTGTAGTGCTCCTTCAACCAGCGAAGCATCACGGAGGTGTCGAGACCACCCGAGTAAGCCAGGATTATTTTCTTGATGGTTTCGTTTTGTGGCATGTTAGTGAATTGCTTTTTTGTGCTTCGTACTTGGAACTTTGTACTTTGCTCCCGAGGGCCCCCTAAAGAGACAAAAAAACAAGGTCAAAGTTCAAAGCTCAAAGTTCTATTCTCCAAACAACTCCCAAATCTTTTTCATCGTCACGCGCTGAGCCTTCTGCTCGCGGACGGCAATGAATATCGTGTCTTCGCCTGCAATAGTTCCGACGATTTCAGGAATCACGGCGCCGTCTATTTCCACCGCGACCGCCGAAGCCAGTCCCGGCTCAGTGCGGGCAATTACTAAACTATCTCCAGCGTGTCTCAAATCCACCAAACCGCGCGCAGCCGCACCGTTGGAACGCGGCAAAATATAACGGCCATGATGCTTTACGATGCCGAGTTCTTCCAGGTCGCGCGATACACTCGACTGCGTAGCCGCCACCCCCGCCCGGTCAAGCATGGAACGCAGCCCTTCCTGAGTGCCAACCGGTTTGGCCCGGATGAGACTAAGAATTTTCTGCTGGCGCTCTCGCTTGTTCAATTCAATCTCGCAGAGCCTCTATGCATCCAACTTGCATAAACAGTGCATAGATGCATAAACTACCATGATAATTGGTTGCGGTCAACGTCGCAAACTATGCGAGGTTCACAATTGGGGAGGTTTTATGACTGAGTCGAAAAACTTGTGGGGTGGCCGATTTGAAGGGACGACAGATTCTTTTTTTGCCGACTTCAATCGTTCATTCAGCTTTGATCAGAGGCTCTTTGAGGCAGAGATTAGCGCCTCTCTGGCACATTGCAATGGTCTTACTGGGGCCGGGGTGTTGAGTGAGAGCGAGGCGGCGGCAATCAGGAAAGCGCTGGCCGTAATACTCGAGCATGGAACCTCAGACGCCGAGTATTTTGCGAAGTGGCCACAGGAAGATATTCACACGTTCATCGAGGCACATCTTCTCGAAATGACTGGCGACACAGGGCGCAAGCTTCATACTGGTCGCAGCCGAAACGATCAGGTCGCAACCGACTTAAGATTGTGGCTGCGCAAAGCTATCGACGATCTCAACGTGCGTTTGTGCGATGTCCAGTCAGCCCTGCTTGATTTCGGCGAAACAAATCGAGCGGCCACTATTCCGGGATATACACATCTGCAGCGGGCTCAACCTGTTTTGCTGGCCCATTGGTGCCTGGCCTACTTTGAAATGCTCAGGCGCGACCGGGACCGACTCACTGATGCTCGCAAGCGTGTAAACGTACTGCCGCTGGGTTCCGCTGCTTTGGCGGGCACCTCTTTTCCAATTGATCGCCAGGCCGTAGCACGCGAATTGGGATTTGGAGAAGTGTCTTGCAACAGTCTTGATGCGGTGAGCGACCGCGATTTTTGCGTCGAATTCATTGCCGCCTGCTCACTCGTGATGGTCCACCTCTCGCGCCTTGCTGAAGATATCATTCTTTATGCAACTACCGAGTTTGGATTCTTTGCGCTGAGCGACGCCGTTGCAACCGGCTCGAGTCTCATGCCGCAAAAGAAGAACCCGGATTCGATGGAATTAGTTCGGGGGAAATCGGGTCGCGTCTTTGGTCACTTGCAGGCCTTACTTACCATTCTGAAAGGCCTGCCACTCGCTTACAACAAAGACATGCAGGAAGACAAAGAAGCGGTTTTTGATTCCTTTGACACGGTGAGTGCCTGTCTGCGAATTGCCACAACGGTACTGAGCAACCTTCAAGTAAACCTGCCACGAGCTGAAACAGCCGCGGCCACAGGATACATGAATTCCACGGAGCTGGCCGACTATCTCGTGCGGCGGGGCATGCCGTTTCGAGAGGCGCATGAAACAGTGGGTAGAATTGTCGTTCGTGCTATTGCGCTCGGCATGGAGCTCGATCAGTTGCCTGTTGCGGAGCTGCGCGTTTTCTCTCAGCTCATTGATGAAGATGTTTACAAGGCACTCTCTCTGGAACAGACTCTGGCGTCAAAATCTCAAACTGGCGGCACGGCTCCTGAGCGTGTCGGAAAAGCCCTCGCTAATGCTCGTCAGTCCCTGATAGTGTAAACATGTCTTTTTGTTGGACTGAGCGACGGGGTCGGGGTCGGTGTCACAGGGTTCTCCGGCTGAATTGTTTCCTGATAGATGTATCTTGCATCCTGAAGCTTCAAGACTACCGCTGGCTTTACTGCGTTTCGATTTGCATCCATGCTAATGACGCCTGTCACGCCAGCGAAGTTTTTGGTTTCCGCCAGTGCCGCTTGCAGCTTCTCTCCATTGGTTGAGTTCGCTCGTGCAATTGCATCAGCCAGAACGCGTGTGGCGTCATAGGCCAGGGCAGCATGAGCATCAGGGAGAAGGTTACCGTAACGCTGCTTGTATTCGCGCACGAACATTTGAATAGCCGGTGAAGGATCGTCTACGGAGTAGTGAGTCGAAATGAAAGAGCCATTCAGCGCATCGCCGCCAAGCTGCCATAATTCGGGCGCATCCCAGCCGTCACCGCCCAACAACGGTTGTTTCAGTCCTATTTGGCGCGCCTGTTTCGCAATGATCGCCACGTCTCCATAATACCCCGGTATGTAAATGACATCCGGTTCGGTCAGGGCAATTGAACTCAACTGTCCTTTAAAGTCGGGGTCGCCCTGCGTGTACGACTGCTTGCCTACGATCTGGCCACCGAGCTTTACAAAACTTAGCTCAAAATAGTCAGTCAGCCCGCGACCATAGGATAGGTTGAAGTCGAAAAGGATGGCGGCCTTTTTTGCCTTCAATGTGTTGACGGCAAACTTCGCCATCACCTCACCCTGGAAGGCATCGACAAAGCAGGCTCGGAAAATATAGTTGCCCACCTGCGTCACGGCAGGATCTGTCGACGATGGCGAGATCAATGGAATCCCGGCTGACTGTGCCTTCGGAGCGGCAGCTCGGCTATTGCCGGATGTTCCGCCGGCGATGATGGCGACGACTTTGTCTTCCTCGATGAGTTTGCCGGCAAGTCTCGCCGCTTCCTCCGGACTGCCCCGATCATCGTCGATGACCACGTCAATCTTGCGACCATTAATCCCGCCCTCTTGATTAATCTCATCGGCGGCCATGAGTATCCCATTTTTTGCCGATTCGCCGAAATTGAAGGTTGGACCTGACAGGTCTCCAAAGAATCCGATCTTTATCGTGCTGCGATCGCGCACTTCCTCAGGCTTCTGGCGTCGTTGGCATGAGCCGGCAAAAATCAGAAGGGCAGACAGTTGTACTGCAACGAGAGCAACGCGAATCGGGCGACGGCTCGCAGAGATTTGGGCCAAAATATCGCTGAGCGACAAACTAGCGTTTGCCGGAGGAACTAACGTGGTCATTACAAGTGATAGGGGCTGAACTAAACAGCTCAGCCCCTGAAAAAAGCAACAAGCCGGCGAGCGCTACTCAAGTCACTCAGGCTTAACCCGGCTATCGACGGGAGCGGCCGGACTACTCGGCGGTGCATCTGGATCACCTACGGCCTGTGGACTGGCTCCGTGTGCGGCGAGCTCATGGGCGAGATGGCGCTGATGCGACATCACACTGTGTCGTCTGCCGTACAAGAAGTAAATGATTAAGCCGGCGATAAGCCAAATGATTAATCGATACCAGTTTTCTGCCGGCAGCGAGAACATTAGTAGGAGACAGGTCAGAATACCAAGAATCGGAATAAGCGGCACAAAGGGGGCACGGAACGGACGATTTGCGTTTGGATTTGTTCTACGCATGACCAATACAGCACCACAAACAATCACGAATGCGAACAATGTGCCGATGCTCGTCATTTCCGCCAGAATACTCAGCGGTATAAGTCCCGCCATCGACGCGACGAAGAGACCTGTTAGGATGGTGGATTTCCAGGGCGTGCGAAACTTCGGGTGAATGTCGCCGAAGAAACCTTTAGGCACCAGCCCATCGCGCGCCAGCGCCAGCATCACACGGGGCTGGCTGAGCATCATCACGAGGAGTACTGAGGTGATGCCGGTCATTGCGCCCGCAGCCACAAGATACTGCATCCAGGTTAGGCCTACTCGCCTGAACGCATCAACGACGGGCGCGTCTATGTTGATGTTTTTCGTAGGAACCATGCCTGTCAGCACCGCGGACACCGCAATATAGAGAATTGTGCAGATAATTAGGGACGCAATGATGCCGATCGGCACATCTTTGGAAGGCTGACGAGCTTCTTCTGAGTGAACTGACACGGAATCGAATCCGATGTACGCGAAGAAGATGATTGCGGCTCCAGCAAACATGCCCAATGGCTCTCCACCCTTCGCAGTCTCGCCAAGTATTGTGTGACCGAAGAAGCTGACGCCCGTGTAGCCATAAGGGGCAAATGGATGCCAGTTGGCAGGATTGATGTAGAAGACTCCGATGCCGATCACCATCAACACGATCACGAGCTTGATCCCCACCATGACAGCGTTAAAGCTGGCGCTCTCTTTGATGCCCTTGACGAGAACTATAGTGAGGATGAATGTGATGAGCACAGCCGGCAAATCAAAGTATGAACCGGTGGTAACAAAACCTGTGTGTGGGCATCCGGTTCCCAGACTCACGCAGTAGTTAAACGGAGCTGTGTGGACGATTCGTGGAACCTCGAAGCCGAACAGCGGTGTGAACTCCTGGAAGTGGGCCGACCAGCCGTGTGCGACCGTGGCCGATCCCACGGCATATTCCAGTATTAAGTCCCAGCCAATGATCCACGCGAAAAGTTCCCCCAGAGTGGCGTAGGCATAGGTGTAAGCAGAGCCGGCCACCGGAACCATCGATGCGAACTCAGCATAGCAAAGTGCGGCAAAGACGCAGGCGAGTCCAGCCATTACAAACGAGAGCATGAGCGCGGGGCCGGTGCTATCGTGCGCAGCAACACCGGTCAAAATAAAGATGCCGGTTCCGATAATTGCGCCGACGCCGAGGGCTGTTAGTTGCACTGGTCCAAGGACCCGGCGCAAACGGTTTTCACCCTGCATCTCTTCGAGCAACAAGCTGAGCGGTTTAGTTGCGAATAGTTTGCTAGCCATTCATTTTCCTCTCTTATATGGAGAGAGCGTAAAGTTTGCTCTCGAGTCGAACTCGGGATTGTCCGCTCGAATAACCGGTTTGACGCGTCTTGTCGGCATTCTAACTGCCGACCCGCATCGCTCATCAAATTTAGTCGTCACCCACCGCAGCCGACGGCAGTTCCGGCATGGCCACACCAACCCTGCGCCAGATGAAATAAACGGGAATGCCTGTGGCTACGATTGCCAGGCCGGGCCAAGTCTGGGCCGGTTGATAGGCGAACAAAACAAATGTAATTACGGCTGCGCCAATAATGTAAAGCACCGGGATGACAGGGTAGCCGAAAGCCTTATAAGGCCGTTCGGCATTGGGGCGTTTCCTTCTCAGTACAATGATTCCCAGAATCGTGAGGATATAAAAAATAAGCGCCGCCGAGATCACGTATGTGAGCAGATCGTTATAGAGCGAGCCGAAATTTCCCTTGGCGTCGATTGTTCGTGGCAAGACGAGCGCGGCGGCCCAGATTCCCTGCACAACCAGTCCCCATGCGGGAACGTGTTTGTCATTCAATTGCCCGGAGGATCTAAAGAACAACCCATCACGCGCCATGGCATAGTAAGCCCGAGCGCCGGCGAGAATCAATCCATTGTTGCAGCCAAAAGTCGAGATCATGATTGCCACAGCCATGATTGCTGCGCCGCGGCCAGGAAAGATTACGTCAGCGGTAGCTGAGGCTACCCGGTCTGCTGGAACCGTTTGGATTACCTCGAAGGGGAGTGTTACCAGATAGGCGACGTTGGCCAGCAGGTATAAGCCAATTACCAGAAGAGTGCCGAAAGCCAATGAGAGGGGGATGTTTCGCTTGGGATCTTTTACTTCACCGGCCGTAAACGTG
>WNFY01002142.1_pt1 | contig 18794 bp, 13 predicted proteins | sample 5400091 | NCBI WGS metagenome assembly WNFY01 (sample SAMN13153364, study PRJNA577476) | soil metagenome | isolation source: 60 cm soil or saprolite under grassland replicate 1 | place: USA:California | collected 2016-06-15
GAGAATTTTGTATTTTCTTCCTTCCATGTTACATAGGTTTAATTAGCCGATAAAAATAATTCATTTACCGTGCCAAAACAAACATCGTGTAATTTTTGTTAAAGCATTTGCAATTATTCACAGTTCAAAGTTCTTCAGGCGCATTATTTTTGATGCTTGTCCATTTTGAATTCTAAATATTTACTATGGCGCTTACACAGGAAAATAAACTGAAGAAACTGATCGTAATTGGTGATCGTGTTTTAATAAAACCGCTCCAACCCAATGAGCGTACAGCTTCCGGCCTTTACCTGCCACCGGGCGTACATGAAAAAGAAAAGGTGCAACAAGGTTATATACTTAAAACAGGTCCTGGTTTTGTTATTCCTTTGCCAGTGGAAAATGAATCATGGAAGAGTGAGGAAGAACAAATAAAATATGTACCACTTCAGGCAAAGGAAGGTGATCTTGCCATATTTCTTGTAAGCGGTGCCACTGAAGTTATTTATGAGGGTGATAAATATTTTATCGTTCCGCAAAGCGCTATTCTTATGCTGGAAAGAGATGAGGAATTATAATTTTTTTTGGGGGGGCAAACTTTTGATCTTTTGGCATCGCCTGTTGTGTCGCTCACTTTTACGCTTGTCCGCTGTCCAGCAATGTGAGGTCCTGTTCTTTACTCAGCATGATGCGATCTTAAAAATGTATTTTTTAAACCCTATAATCTTTCCAATAAAGTATCTATTCCAGTTCCTTTATTAATCGTTTGATAGACCACGCAATATCTCTCAGTAAGCTTTAAAAGCCTATCAAGTTCTTCTGTTGAGGCATTGGTATTAAGAATAAATTGAAGTCGTATTGTTTTAAAACCAACCGGCACTTCTTTTGAAACACCCAATGTGCCGCGAAAATCAATATCGCCTTCAGCTCTAACTGTTCCGCTTTTTATTTCAATTCCCATTGATGTGGCAACTGCGCTCAATGTTACGCCGGCACAGGCAACAAGCGCTTCAAGAAGTAAATCACCTGAACATGCTAAAAATCCGTTGCCTCCTGTCGCAGCATGCAAACCCGCTTCAATAAAGGCACGGCCTGTTTCTACTTTACAAGAAATTCCTTCTCCGATATTTCCTCTTGCGTTCAATGTTATAATGGCTGATTCGGGTTGATTGCGGTATTTCTCTTTAAGAGGAAATTGCAATGCTTTTAATTCATCTCTGTTCATTTGGTATAAATTTTTTTCTTTTTTATTTATATCTTGAAAATAGTTTTTCCGTGAGTAATCACTTGCTGCCTCAACAAAAGTGAGTGATTGTATAAAGGTTGAAAATAAGATGAAAAAATCGGAATTTCTTCTTCTTTATTCGTGACAGTCCAATGGCAATAGATACACTACTGTTGAAAATCTTTCATGTACAACTTGTTTATTCATTAAAAAACCAATATCTTTCACGCTATTTTCTCTTTGACAATTTATTTTTCTCCTAACAGCTTCTGTGCTCCCTGATTATAAACGGTTGTTTTCGGGGACTTAAATCATCTAATCATTGAAATATGCCTAAATTAAAAATCGGAGTTATTGATCTTGTCAGCAAAGGACCCACTAATACTTTATGGGCCAGGGTTATGCATGCCAATTTAGCAAGCATTATGCCGCAGGTAGTGGCTACATGGTGTGAACAGGAAGGTCACGATGTGAAAATGATTTGTTATACTGGTATGGAAGATCTAAGTAAAGAATTACCAAAAGGAGTAAATCTTGTATTTATATGTTCCTTTACGCAGGCTGCCTTACTTGCTTATTCGCTCAGTAATTATTTTCGCAGCCAGGGAGCAGTAACCGTGTTGGGTGGCCCACATGCGCGTTGTTATCCTGACGATTCGGCTAAATATTTTGATTATGTAGTTGGCTTCACGCATAAATCCACAATTGCAGAAATTCTGGATAATTGCACACCACAACGCCCGCAGGGAAGACAGCTTTCAGCGCCGCGGCAACCGGTATATTTGCCGGGCGTAATAGAACGGTGGAAATTCATTGAGCCAATTCTGAAAAAAGCGCCTTTCCTTAAGATCGTCCCTATGATTGGAAGCTTGGGTTGTCCTTATACCTGTAGTTTTTGCATTGATTCAACTGTGCCTTATCAGCCTCTGGATTTTGAAATACTTAAAAAAGATTTGAGCTTTCTGCGTACCAAATTCAAGCGGCCTTTAGTTGTTTGGCATGACCCGAATTTCGGGATAAAATTTGAAGATAATATGGATGCTATTGCCTCAGTAGCGCCACCAAAAAGTTTCCGGTTTATTGCAGAAAGCAGCCTCTCAATCCTTACAGAAGAACATTTGAAAGTGATGCAGCAGAATGGTTTTGAGGCCATGCTGCCCGGTATTGAATCATGGTATGAGTTGGGTAATAAATCAAGAACATCCCATATGGCAGGCGAAGAGAAATTGAAACGAATATCCGAACATGTGAATATGATTTTTAAATATATCCCTTATGTTCAAACCAACTTTGTATTGGGAATGGATAGTGATGCAGGAGATGAACCTTTTGAACTTACCAAGCGTTTCGTAGATATGTCACCTGCTGCCTTTCCCGGCTACTCTTTATTATCCGCTTTTGGGGAAGCCGCTCCTCTCAACCTTGAATATCAAAGAGAGAACCGGGTATTGCCTTTTCCCTTCTATTTTCTTAACAATCACCTTGCCATGAACATTAAACCGAAGAACTATGAGTGGATTGACTTCTATGATAAAGTAATTGATTTAACTGAATATTCTTTTTCAAAAAGGGCGATTTACTGCCGGTTTATGGCTGGTCCTGATTTTACATCAAAGTGGATGAATTTTCTAAGGGCCGTTTCATCAGAGGGATGGGGTCGCTTAAAATTCTATCGCCAAATACGAAAAAATCTTATTGAGAATCCAGAGTTCCGGAAGTATTTTGAGGGGGAAACAAAGCAACTCCCAATATTTTATATCAACATCATCAAAGAATGTCTTGGCAAATGGTGGCAATGGTTACCTGGCGGGGCAATAGAACATGATCCCAATGCCTATCTTCATAAAACTGCCAAAAAAGTAACAACTAATGTTGGGGCTGTTAAATAATTTTATATTCTGATCCTTGATGTTAGCACCACAAATTTTCAAGGGTTAATACAACAGTTTGTTTTACACAAAATGAGACAGGATTATGTGCCACAAAAATCAATAATCGAAGTTGTTGGTCTTACGCAATTGAAATAATAATTTTGAAGTAAACTGTGGCATAGAGTTATGTTGCATAAGTGTGCGACGCAACGAAAGTTTAATAATAGTAAAAGCCTGTCCCTAAAAAAATTATCTGTATTAAGATAATTATCACTTTAGATATTTAGCATACCACTGAATATAACGCCTATAACGATCCATCTGGTAACTGGGTGTACTTATACCGTGATGCTGACCGGGATAAATAACAAGTTGTGTGGCCACGCCGTTTGATTGAAGCGCTTGGTACATTTGCTCTGCGCCTGGTGTTGGTACATTAAAATCTTTCTCGGCAGCCATAAACAATGTGGGTGTTTTTATGCGGTCGGCATGAAAGAACGGATAAGATAATTTTATCCATTTGTCCATATTTTTCCAGGGTGGCCCCAACTCAGTTTCATACTGTGTTATGTACTGATCAACTCCGTACATACTTAATTGCAATGCACTGCCTGCGCCGCTGCATGCTGCTTTAAAACGAGGATACGTGGCAATAGTATAATCAGTTAAAATACCGCCATAACTCCAGCCACCAATGCCAAGACGATTGGGATCAGCCACGCCCTGTGCAATTAAATAATCTACGGCTCCGATAAGATCAATAACTTCCTTGTTTCCCCAATCTGCATAAATAGCTCTTGTAAAATCTACACCACGGCCACTGCTTCCTCTGTAGTTTACCCGTGCTACTGCATAACCAGCGCTTGCAATAATTTGTGGAATAAGATCAAACTCATAATCGTCTTGTCCCACAGGTCCGCCATGGATATATAAAACCAGTGGCAATTTTTTGTCTATGGGAATATCGGCTGGTTTATAGAGAATGCCCGACACAATAGTGCCATCTTTGCTTTTACTTTTAAAGCCTTCAACAGTAGGTAATTGAAGTGGGGCAAGAAAAGAATCCTGCACATAAGTCAACCGACGGGTGCTGACGTTTTCAATTGTAAATAATTCAGGGGGTAAGTGTGGTTCCGTCATTAAACTTATCCAGTTCCCGTCGAATGGATTTAACTCCAATTCAAAAAATGCACGATCTCCTGCTGCAAGTTTTTTTAGATCGCCTGTAGCAACATCAAAAGAGACGACATCACTTTGTCTGTCATCTTCCATTAATGCGGCAATGGATTTTCCATCTTTGTTCCAACGCGGATTGGATAAGGGTCTGTCAATTGATTTGGATAAGAGTTTTGGTTCACCTCCATCTTTTGAAACAACAGCAAGTATGTCTTCTCCATACATGGTGAAATTCTCACTGCTGCTGCTTTGCAGGTAAGCAATATATTTACCGTCTGGACTCCATTGAGGACTATGATCTGTGCCTGACCATGCAGTTAATTTTTTCATAGGAGAACCAGCAGTTGCATCCATTATATAAATATCCGTGTTTTCATTTTTATCAGGCCCGGCTGTACGGTTACTTACAAAAGCAATCTGCTTTCCGTCAGGACTAAATACAGGCTCTGTTTCATCATAAATGCCTTTGGTAAGTGTGTCTGTTTTTTGTGTTGAAATGTCAAGAAGATATAGGTGGATAGCGCCGCTATCCAGATAACCGATATAATCCTGTTTAAAATGATAACGATCCATTACAAAAGGCTTGTGCACTTTTGTTTTGGCAGTATCAGAAAAATCCTGATCCTTTATTGCAAGCAATACTTTACTGCCATCAGGGCTCCACACACAATCTTTAATATCACCCTTCACTGATGATAATTTTTTTGCTTCACCACCAAGCCTGTTCAACAACCAAAGCTGGTCGAGATCTTTATCATCATCATCTTTTTTATTACCATCTGAACGGGATGAAAGGAAAGAAAGATATTTACCATCAGGACTCCAGCGCGGAGATGACTCATTTTCGGGTCTGTTGGTTAATCGTATATTTTGTTTCCCATCCCAACTAATCATCCAGATATCTTCATTGCGTTTGTCTTTTGCACTATCAACAGTACTTAATGTATATGCTACCCAATTGCCATCAGGAGAAACATGAGGATCAGTTAGTTCCTGCAAACGATAAACATCAGCGGGCACAAGCGGACGTTTGGTTTGAGCAAATAGACTGAAAAAATAAATCATTGAAATCAGCAGTAAATAGTATTTCTTCATAAACAGGTTTTATAAAAAGAAAAATTTTGGCATCCGAACTTAAACAATTCTTTTGAACTTTTACTAAGACACTGCGCTCCTGCTGCACAATCTCCGGCAAACGAAGTGAATTATTTCGTCATTATAGAGGAATCAAGCAGCAATAAAACAGCTATAAGTCTACTTGCCGTTGCAAAAAAAATAAAACAAATAAATGCTCTAACTATTAATCAAAAAGCTTGTTATCTTCAAATTTTTAGTCCAAAATCTTTCTGCACAAAAAATGTGGATAATGTAAAAGAAGCAGCGAAAAACTTTTTGAAAATGGGATAAAACAATATTTCCTGTGCATAACTGTTTATATAATGTGAACATTACTGTGCATTATCTTTGAATAAATATAAATGGTGTAAAGTAATTTGAAGCAAAAAAATCACTGTTATATTCGTTCCCCTTTGCTCAAAGGGATAACATTTTAAATAACCAATTCCTGTAAAAATCTTTCAAGAAATGTACCCGGAGAGAATCGGTAACACAAGTTTACTAACCCAAGTAGATTATTGCCAAAATGGATCTTACTAACCTCAACAAAGAAAGAAAGAACAGGAGAAAGCCTTCAATTGATTTAAGCACAATGGTATATGGCAAAGTGCCACCCCAGGCGAAAGACCTGGAAGAAGCTGTGCTTGGTGCCATTATGCTCGAAAAAAGCGCCTTCGATACTGTAATTGAAATATTAAAACCTGAATGTTTTTATGTTGATGCGCATCAGCGTATTTTCCGTGCTTTTCAAAACCTGGCACAAAAAAGCTTACCCATTGACATATTAACGGTAGTAGAGGAATTGAAGTTTAGCGAAGAGCTGGAAATGGTAGGAGGGCCCTATTATGTTACAAGGCTTACCAATGCTGTTGTTTCTACCGCCAATATTGAAGCACATTCCAGGATTATTCTGCAAAAATTTGTACAGCGGGAATTGATCCGCATCAGCGGTGAAATAATCGGGGAAGCTTATGAAGATAGCACTGATGTTTTTGACCTGATGGATGATGCAGAAGACAAAATTTTCCAAATCACCAATAATTTTCTTAAAACAGATTATAAGGAAATGAGCAGTGCGCTTGCACAGGCCATTAACCGCATTGATGAACTTCGTACTAAAAAAGATGAAATATCTGGTGTGTCAAGCGGTTTTGCAAGTCTCGACAGAATAACTTATGGCTGGCAACCTACAGATCTTATCATCCTTGCTGCACGTCCTTCTGTTGGTAAAACAGCATTTGCGCTCAACCTCGCACGCAATGCAGCATTGCATCCAACAAAACCTACTGCGGTCGGTTTCTTTTCACTTGAAATGAGTGCTGCACAATTGGTGCAACGTATTCTTTCGGCAGAGAGTGAAATTATGATGGAAAAAATTGCTCGTGGAAAACTGGAAGAGCATGAGTACCAGCAATTGCATAAAAGAGGTATAACGAGACTTGAAAAGGCCCCCATTTTTATAGACGATACTGCGGCTTTAAACATTTTTGAATTCCGCGCCAAAGCCAGAAGGCTTGTAAACAAACATCATGTTGGACTCATCATTATAGATTACCTGCAATTAATGAGCGGCAGCGGTGATCGTAATGGTAACCGTGAACAGGAAATAAGTACCATTTCCCGTAATCTGAAAGCGCTTGCAAAGGAATTAAATATCCCCATTATTGCATTAAGCCAGTTAAATCGTGCTGTTGAAACGAGAAAAGAAAGCAAAATTCCTGTGCTTGCTGACTTGCGTGAATCTGGTGCCATTGAACAGGATGCTGATATGGTATTGTTTATTTATAGACCTGAGTCTTATGAAATATACACCAATGAACAAGGCGAAAGCACAAAAGGCGAAACACATATTAAGATTGCCAAACACCGCAACGGGGCTCTTGATATGATTAAGCTGCGGGCTTTGCTGCACATACAGAAATTCGAGGAATGGGGTGGTGATAGTCCAGCGGGTGGTAATTGGAAGCCACTTGGTCCTGCGCCTGTGCCGGGTAACAGCGATACCAGTGAAGGCGGAAAATTCTTCATACAAAAAGGCAGCCGAATGAACAATGGTGAATTTGATGAAGGGTTTGAAGAAGAAACAGCATTTTGATTTACGATATTGAGATTTGAGATTTACGATTTTGCACGCCTGATGTTTTGATGTCTGACCTTTTATGCTTGATTTTCGGCTTTCGGATTTCGATTTTCGGATTTTTTTTTGATACCAGCTATTGCATTCAAATTGTCCTTTGCGCCTACTCAAGATTTCGTGAGTCGCAATCACTTTAACTACAGTAATTCTATTGAACAATCTTCTTTTTATTCTTACTTTATTTACTTTAGATACTTTATTTACATTATCTATATCTATTGTAATACTACACACAAATGTCTTTACCATATTTCTTTATTGCAAGTATCAGTGAAGCAAATACTATTATATTACCCGAAGAAACAAGCAAACATTGCATACAGGTACTTCGTATGAAAGAAGGTGAGCAATTGCAATTAACAGATGGTAAAGGCAATGTGACTACTACTCGTATTAGTGATGCAAATAAAAAACATTGCTTAGTGAATATTGAAGAAAAAAATTATCAGAAACCTCATTCAAAAAAAATATCAATTGCAATTTCTCTTTTAAAAAATACAAGTCGATTTGAATGGTTTCTTGAAAAAGCTACTGAAATAGGTGTAAGCGAAATTATTCCTTTGATTTGCGAGAGAACTGAACGACAACATTTCCGTTTTGAAAGAATGAACAATATTCTTATCGCCGCTATGCTGCAAAGTGAGCAAACATGGTTGCCGCTTTTGAATGAACCTCAATCATTTCAAACAATTATTACGTCATCTGTCTATAAACAAAAATTAATTGCTCATTACGAAAATGATGCAGAGAAGAATAATATTACATCTATAATTACAGAAAGTGAAACCCAAATATTGATAGGCCCGGAAGGCGATTTCACAAATCTCGAAATTAAGCAGGCTTTAGAGAATAATTATGTGCAGGTATCTTTAGGACAGACCAGATTACGCTCAGAAACAGCAGGTGTGGTTGCTGCAACTTTACTGATGAATCGTAGATAACTCTCCTTATTCAAATCTATTAAGGGCTATCTAAAGGTTGATAAATTATAAAAAACATTTTGAGATATATTTTTTCAAATCCGTGACGGTCTTTTGAGTTGCCATAAAAGCAGAACGTAAAAGGGTGTGACACAACAGGAGATGTCATTTAATCCTGCGCCGCCACGATATAAAATAAAACAAAGGCCACCGGATAGCAGCCTTTTAAATTATAAAGTAGAATTTTATTGTTCGTTGCTTGGTTTTACCAAACCAAGTTTTGCTTCCAGGCTTAATGTGGCATGAGGAACGGCACGTAAGCGAGCTTTGTCAATCAATTTACCTGTTACACGGCAGATGCCATACGTTTTGTTTTCAATACGTATCAATGCCTTTTCAAGATGGTCTATATAAGTAATCTGGCGGCTGGCCATTTGGCTCAATTGTTCGCGTTCCATACTCATACTCCCATCCTCCATGGTCATGTAGCGGTTATCGGTTTCATCACCGCCCATATCGTCTTTTCTTGTTATAAGACCTTGTAAGTAGGCAAGTTCTTTTTTTGCAGCTTCAAGCTTTTTATTGATAAGAGTTTTAAACTCTGCAAGTTCAGCATCACTGTATCTCACTAATGGTTCATTTATTTTAGATGAATCAGCTCTTTTTTCAAGCGGAGTGTATCCCGGCTGATAGGGAACACTTGTTTTTACTGACGTTTTTGGCACCTTCACCTCTTTTACAGGTTCTGGTTTTGAAGATTTATGAGTTGGTACTTTTATCAAATGCTTTGACTCTGCCGTTTTTACTTCATGATGATTTGATTTAGCCGTGGCTTTGACTGGTCTTTTACCCGCATGTTTCTTTACTGGTTTATGCTGTACAGCATGGGCAGCTTTTGTTGCTTTTGCAGCAACTTTCGCAGTCTTCCCTGAACTTTTAGAAGCAGGTTTAACAGCCTTAGCTGAAGTTGTGGAGGCATGCTTCACAGCTTTTTTAGGGGCGGATTTTGACTTCCTTGCCGGCCTTGCAATCTTTTTTGCAGGAGCGGTTTTTTTTGCCACGGATTTTTTTGTAGCCATACGATTAACCTTTTTTATTTACGTTCACTTTCAACAGAATATCGTTGACCTCAATTTGAGTGCCGTCCTGCATTTCAGGTACCCAATTCAGGTTATCTGCCAAAATTTCCGCGCAAATATAGTTTTTAAATTCATTAATTGAGGGCTTGAGCAAATCGTTTTCAAGCAATTCCACGAATATACGGTCTGTTAGCTCAAAACCATTCTCTTTTCGGATATTTTGTATACGATTTACAAATTCTCTGGCATCTCCTTCCTGTCTAAGTGCATCAGTAAGAGTAATATCGAGGGCCACGGTAAGATTTCCTTTGGAGGCAACACTCCAGCCTGGAATATCTTCCGCAGAAATTTCAACTTCGTTTATAGAAAGTGTAATCGTTTCGTCATTTAAACGAATATCAGTTTGTTCTTCTTTTTCAAGCGTTGAAATGTCATGTTGGCTGAAGTTGGCTATGGCCGTACTTGCTGCTTTCATTTTCGAACCCAGCTTTGCACCCAAAACTTTAAAATTTGGTTTGATTTTTTTCTTGATAAATCCCTTCGCCTCGGTTATGTATTCGATTTCTTTGATATTAACTTCTGCCTTAATAAGATTTTCAACCTTCTTAAGTTGAAATTTCATTCCAGAATTTATCACTGGAATCAACACTTTTTGTAAGGGCTGACGAACTTTTATATTCGCTTTTTTGCGAAGCGATAAAATCAATGACGAAGCATCCTGTGCCAATTGCATTCTTTCTTCAAGAGAAGTATCAATAACAGATTCATTTGATTCAGGAAAATCCGCATGATGTACAGAATCCACATTTAAGCGTCTGGTTACCCCATTCAGGTTCTTAAAAACAACATCACTGAAAAAGGGAGAGACAGGCGCAATCAAATGAACAATGGTTTCAAGACATTCGTATAAGGTTTGATAAGCGCTAATCTTATCCAGCTCATATTCTCCTTTCCAGAAACGACGGCGGCAGAGACGAACATACCAGTTGCTTAAATGCTCATCTACAAATTCTTCTATCAAACGACCGGCAGCAGTTGGCTCGTATTCATCCATTGCCTCAGTAACTTTTTTTATAAGCGTATTGAGAGAGGATAAAATCCACCTGTCAATTTCAGGGCGCTGTTCGATGGGAATATAGGTTTCCTTAAAACTAAAACCATCCACATTCGCATACAAAACAAAGAACTGATAGGTATTATATAGTGTGCCGAAGAATTTTCGCTGAACTTCCCGAATGCCTTCTGCATCAAACTTCAGATTATCCCATGGTGAAGCATTGGTAATAAGATACCAGCGGGTGGCGTCTGCGCCAAAATTTTTAATGGTTTCAAAAGGGTCTACTACATTGCCTATTCGCTTGCTCATTTTATTGCCTTTCTTATCCAACACCAATCCGTTTGAAACACAGGTTTTGTAAGCTACGCTGTCAAACAACATAACAGCAATTGCATGCAAGGTATAGAACCAGCCACGGGTTTGGTCAACTCCTTCCGCAATGAAATCGGCAGGAAAATTTTGATTAAAAGTGTCAGCATTTTCAAACGGATAATGCCATTGGGCATAAGGCATGGAGCCGCTGTCAAACCAAACATCTATAAGGTCGGGAATACGTTTCATTGGTTTGCCTGAAGGGGAAACCAAAACAATCTCATCCACATAAGGTTTATGCAAATCGAGAATGCCTTCATGCAAATAATTTTTATTTACATCATCACCTAACACTTCATTTGCTTTTCTGATTCCTTCATTCAACTCTTCAATTGAACCAATACAAACTTCTTCGCTTCCATCTTCTGTTCTCCAAACCGGCAATGGCGTCCCCCAATAACGGCTGCGACTCAAATTCCAGTCAACCATATTCTCAAGCCAGTTACCAAAACGACCTTCACCTGTTGATTTTGGTTTCCAGTTAATGGTTTTATTCAGCTCAACCATGCGGTCTTTTAATGCGGTGGTTTTTATAAACCATGCATCCAAAGGATAATACAAAATTGGTTTGTCTGTTCTCCAGCAATGTGGGTAACTATGTTCATATTTTTCAACCCTGAAGGCACGGTTTTCTTTTTTTAGCTTTACACAGATGTCAACATTTACATCTTCGTAATTCGGGTCATCTGTATAATTTTTTACATAGCGATTACTAAACTCACCAAGCCCTTCTACAAATTTGCCCTGCCTGTCAACCATCGTTAAAATGCCAATATCATATTTCTTACCTATTTTAAAATCATCTGCACCAAAAGCAGGAGCGGTATGCACGATGCCTGTACCCTCTTCTGTAGTTACAAAATCTCCAAGCAAAACTTTGAAGGCATTTGGATTATCTGTTTTATTTGCTTCAAAAGGAAGCAATTGTTCATAATGAATTCCTTCCAGTTGGCTTCCTTTAAATTCGGCTAATATTTTCCAGGGAATAATTTTTGAACTTTCATTATATGCTTCAAAATCTCCTTTTTTAGCCTCCAGTTTAAAATACTTATCCAATAATTCTTTGGCAAGAATAACATTTATGGGAAGATGTGTATATGGATTAAAAGTTTTCACCAGCACATAATCAATACTTGCACCAATGGTTAATCCAAGATTTGAAGGAAGCGTCCATGGAGTGGTTGTCCATGCAAGAAAGAAAACGTTAGCCCCCTGAAGGGGAGTATTTGCCCATGCTTCTGCAGCAATATCAACAAGTTTTTTTGCGAAAGAATTTTCTTCTTCTTTTCCCTTTCGGGTTAGGGCGAACATCGCCACGCAGCTTGTATCCTTTACCTCTTTATAGCAACCCGGCTGGTTTAATTCGTGGGAGCTTAAACCGGTGCCCGCACCCGGTGAATAGGGTTGGATGCTTACGCTTTCATAGAGCAAACCCTTGCTGTACAATTGTTTCAGCAGCCACCACAATGTTTCAATGTATTTATTATCAAAGGTGATATAGGGATGTTCTAAATCAACCCAATAGCCCATTTTGGTGGTCAGTTCATCCCATTTATCTTTATATCGTAAAACCGCTTCGCGACATTTCTGATTATAATATTCAACGGTTACTTCATTACCATATTTATCTTTTTTTCCAGTACCAATATCTTCTTTCGTAATTCCTAATTCCTTTTCAACGCCCAATTCAACGGGCAGGCCATGCGTATCCCAGCCAGCCTTACGTTTTACCTGGTATCCACGCATGGTTTTATAACGGCAAACCAGGTCTTTTAATGCTCTTGCAATAACATGGTGAATGCCCGGCATACCATTCGCACTGGGGGGACCTTCATAAAACACAAATGGCGTAGCTCCTTCACGCAACTTCACGCTTTTTTCAAAGGCCCTACTTTCCTTCCATTCTGTTAAAATTCGCCGTTCAATGGAAGGCAAATTCAATCCTGAAAATTCCTTATATTTTACACTCATAAATCAAAAAACCTTGTTGCTCCTGAAATTTAAAGGCAGCGAAGTTAGGAAATATACAAATGAGAAATGTGAGGATTATGTTATCGTGAGACACAGAACTTCCTTTGGGAAAGGGATTCTTTTGGGGGCAAGCTTTTGAATAAAAACGAACTTCCGTTGTGTCACTCCCTTGTACGTTCTGAACATTGTTCAGCAGGTTTATTCCAAAGGAATCTCTTTGGGAAAAGTACGATTGTTCTATTGTTCCAAAGTTGCATATAAATGATTTTTGACTTTCAAACAATCAAACATTGAAACGCTCAAACCGACATCTATTTATAAACTTTCTTTCCACCTGAATAAGTGGCAACAACTTTTGTATTAAGCACATCCTGTTTGGTTACTTGCATCAGGTCTTTATCGAGGATTATAAAGTCTGCTTTTTTGCCAACCTCAATGCTGCCAATTTCATTCTCCAAAAAATCTGCTTTGGCTGCCCAAATAGTCATGCCTCTAATAGTTTCTTCCCTGCCTAATGCATTTTCCATTTGAAAACCGCTTGCAGGATAACCTTTTGCATCTTTTCTGAAAACCGCAGCCAGAAAGGTTTTGAAGGGACTAATATCTTCCACGGGAAAATCTGTACCGAGAGGTATCCATCCATTTTGTTCTAAAAGTTGCCTGTAAGCGTAAGCACCTTTCAATCTTTCCTCACCCAGCCTTTCTCCCGCCCAATACATATCACTTGTTGCATGTGTAGGCTGCACGGAAGGAATGACGGAAGCTTTGCCAAACAAATCAAAATCATTTTTATTAATTACCTGTGCATGTTCTATACGCCAGCGTTTATCATTCTTGCCCTTCAAATATTTATTGTACACCGTAAGCATTACCCGATTTGCTGAATCACCAATTGCATGTGTGCACATTTGAAAATCAGTATTAATAAGCAATGCTGCAATTGAATCATAATGGCTTTTATTACTTAACAAAAATCCCTGCCAACCGGGCTTATCATTATATGATTGTAACAAACATGCACCGCGACTTCCTAACGCACCATCCGCATATACTTTAAAACCATGAACAAATAATTTATCAGTTTTGTAAGGACCCTTCTTTAAATAGAGAGCATAATTTGCAGGATTATCACTCAACATGATATACAACCTCATTTGCAATTTGCCCTCTTTTTGCAACGCATCAATTATAGCAACATCAGTATAGTTTAAACCACAATCGGTAATTGTTGTTAGTCCTTGTGCAAAACAATTTTGTTGTGCAGCCATTAACCATTTGGTATAATCTTCCTTTGTTGGATTTGGAATTTTTGATGTAACCAAATCAATTGCGTTGTCAATTAATATTCCTGTTAGTTTGCCATTCTTTGTTTCAATATCCCCGCCTGTCAATGTTTGCCCCGGTTTTACTCTCGCTACTTCCAAAACCTTTGCATTGGCAATTGCTGCATGACCATCAACGCGTTCCAATAAAACAGGTGTTGAAGGAAATAATTCATTTAATTTTTCATTGTCTGGATATGCTTTACCAGGAAATTTATTTTGATCCCAACCCCGTCCTCTTATCCATGCTTCGTTTGGATGCTCTGCAGAAAATTTTTTTACTCTTTCAATTACTTCATCGAAACTGTTGCAGCCAAATAAATCAACGGCAAGTAAAGATTGCCCGTATTCAACAAAATGTGCATGCGCATCAATAAAGCCGGGGTAGATTGGTTTGCTTTGCGCATCTGTTGTTTCCTTTGCTTCATATTTATTTAATATATCGTCATTGTTACCAACAGCAATAATTTTTCCATCTCTCACTGCAAATGCTTCTGCTCTTCTGAAATTGCTGTCAACAGTATAAACTATTCCATGATGAATAATCAGATCAACCTGTTGCTTTTTATTAGTAGCAAAAAAGAACAGTATAATAAAAAAAGAAAAAGCTAATCGCATAGAAAATGATTTGTACAAACATATTGATTACTGCTTATAGTTGGATTGTGAATTGCTTATTGAGATATTGGATACTGCAACGGAGAAGTTTCTATATATAACGTATCATATTTCTGTTGTACAAAAGCTAACATCAAAATAATTATCACAACGAATGAAATTCTATGGCAAATTCTATTTCAAAACCTGATTAAAATCATCTTCTGCATCCGTTACTGCCAATAGCTTTGCCCAATTATGATACCATTATCTTTATTGCAGAAATATAATGTAGCCGTTCCGAGATATACAAGTTATCCCGCTGTTCCTTTCTGGAAAGAAAAGATAGACAAAGCTGAATGGAAAAAAATTTTTACTGAACAGTTTGCTGTAAATAATGGTAATGGAATAAGTTTATACCTGCACTTGCCTTTTTGTGAATCATTGTGCACTTATTGTGGATGCAATAAAAAGATTACCGCCAATCATAGTGTGGAATCAATTTATATGCAGGCGATTATTAAAGAATGGAACTTGTATAAAACATTGATGTGTGAAAAACCAGTGATTCGTGAATTGCATTTGGGAGGAGGCACACCCACATTTTTTTCTCCTGCAAATCTTCAAAAGTTATTGACTGCGATCCTGAATGATTCAATTATACATCCGCAACATGAATTTAGTTTTGAAGGTCATCCCAACAATACAACAAAAGAACATTTGCAAACTTTATACAACACGGGTTTTAGAAGAGTGAGCTATGGCGTGCAGGATCATGATACCAATGTTCAACGCGTCATAAACCGTATACAACCCTTTGAAAATGTACAACGTGCAACAAAAAATGCAAAAAACATTGGCTATCATTCTGTGAATTTTGATTTGATTTATGGATTGCCGCACCAGACAATAGAGAGCATAGAGAAAACTATTTTACAAAGCATCAGTTTGCAGCCGGATCGCATTGCATTCTATAGTTATGCTCATGTGCCATGGATAAGCAAAGCCCAACGTTTGTTTAACGAAGATGATTTACCGGATGTCAAATTAAAAATGCAATTATATCAACTGGGCAAGCAAATTTTTACCGGGCATGGCTATAGCGATATTGGCATGGATCATTTTGCATTACCGGAAGATGATTTGTACAAAGCGTGGAAGCAAGGTTGGCTGCACCGCAACTTTATGGGTTATACAACACAAAGAACAAATATGATGCTGGGATTGGGCGTATCAAGCATCAGTGATACAGGAATTGCATTTGCACAAAATCATAAAACTTTACATGATTACTATGCAAACATTTCAAACAATGAACTTGCTGTTTCAAAAGGATATTTTTTAAGTGATGAAGATGTTACTTTCAGAAAATATATTCTGGATATAAGTTGTAAGGCAGAAACAAAATTTAATAAGGAAGATTTACCCCTGCTTAAAGCGTTTAGTTTTCCCGAACTGAAGGAACTGGAAAAGGATAACCTTGTTGTATGGAATGAAGAAGGAGTCTACATAACACAATTGGGCAGACAGTTCATCAGAAATGTTTGCAAAGCTTTTGATTTATATTTATTGAGAAGCCAACAAACTGAAGGAAAAAAGTTGTTTAGCAAAGCGATATGATTTTTATGAAAACTGAGACATGAGAAAACTTTACGATTGTCGTCTCAGGCCTCACGATTTTTTTTACTTCTCATTATTTTATAAATCCTTATCGCACTCATTAGCACTATAACAAATCCAATTAGGCCAGTCAATGCCCAAACAAAACTGAGACTTTGTTTTACTACCGCAAGCATCACAATAGCGACGAGAAAAATTGTGGCTACTTCATTCCATATTCTTAGTTGTTGTGTAGAATATTTAAAGATGTTATTCACTTGTTGTTTATAAATACGGTGCAGTGAAAAGAAATATAAATACAGCAGCACAACAAAAATTAATTTGATTAATAGCCACCTTCCTTCAGGTTCTAAAATTGTTTTATTCCATCCGCCACTGAACATAACAAGAGGGCCAAGTATCAAAGTTAGTATTGCGGAAGGCCATGTAATGCCAAACCACAAACGTTTCATCATAATGCTAAACTGGTTACGCAAAACTTCGCATTCTGTCTCATTTTTTTCACCTGCTTCCGTGTTATAAATAAAAAGTCTTGGCATGTAAAACATGCCGGCAAACCAGGTGACAATAAAGATAATGTGGAGAGCTTTGAGATAAGAATACATATTGTGAAACGTGAAACGACAAACGTGAAAGTTTGCCTAAGCGGTTTAAAAAAATTTATTAGTCTATCATATTTGAAAGCATTGCAAAACATTTGTTCAATGATTTGCCTAACGTTTGTAGTTCTTCTATAGTAAAATAATTTAAATCAACAGCAGTTTCAATTGCAGCATCAATTTCAACTACCGAGCCTCTTGAAATTTCTAAAAATCTTTTTCTTTCTGTATCAGACTTTCTTGTTGAGCCTTCTGCCATATTAAGTTTAACAGATAATGCAGCTCTTCTTATCTGCTGCACCATATTAAATTTTTCTTGAGAAGGAAGCAATAATGAAACCTTATAAGTTTCTTTTACTAACTCTCTTATCGCCTGATAAACATTAAGTGTTTTGTGTTTTAATTGAATAAACATGTTTATAGATTTCTTTTTATTATTAAATACCAAATACCTACACAGTTTTCACTTCTGTCGTCTCACGTCTCACGAACTTTGTTACTGCATTGACCCACAACGGATGCACATTCAAACAAGGTATCATGGTAAAGCTTTCGCCGCCTGCATGTAAAAATATTTCTTCGCCTTCTTCTGCAATTTCTTCCAGTGTTTCGAGACAGTCACTTACAAAAGCAGGACATGCAACTAATAGCTTTTTTATTCCTTCTTTTGGTAATTCTGATAAACGTTGTGCAGTATATGGCGTTAACCATTGATCTCTTCCGAGTCTCGACTGAAATGTTTGTTCTATTTTTTCTTTTGGCAATCCTAATGCTGTTGAAACCAGTTTTGTTGTAACTATTGTTTGATGACGGTAACATTGAGTATGTGCAGGCGAAGATACATGACAACAATCATTCACTTTTAAACAATGGTTTCCTGTGATATCACCTTTAAAAATATGCCGCTCAGGCACGCCATGATAGCTGAATAATAATTTATCAAATCCTTGTTGCCAGTATGGTTTAATGCTTTCAACAAGCGCATTAATATAATCCGCATGATTGTAATAAGGCCTGATAACAGTAAGCTTAAACGGATACTTATATTTTTTATGCACTTCTTTCATGTATTCCACTGCCGTTTCATAACTGCTCATTGCATAATGCGGATAGAGAGGGAACAATATAACTTCATTTATGTTGGCATTTTCTTTTAGCAATTTATCATAACATGCTTTGGGAGAAGGATTGCCATAACGCATTGCTATCTCAACAGGCTCATCAAAGTTTTGCTGCACAGCTTCCTGCAACTTCTTTGTCAGCACTATTAACGGAGAACCTTCTTTCCACCAAATACTCTTATAAGCCTCTGCAGATTTTGGTGCACGAAACGGAACAATCATTCCTTTCACTAAAAAAATTCTCAGCAAATAAGGAACATCAATCACTCTTTCATCCATCAAAAATTCTTTCAAATATTTTTTTACATCTTTTACATCAGTAGAATCAGGTGAGCCTAAATTCATTAATACAATTCCTCTTGTAGCCATTGATTTCAATTTTACAATTTGCAAATGTAATAGAACAATGGTGAATGGTGAGTTGTGAGGATGGGTTTGATGAATTGAAAACGGAAGCCGAATAAAGACCTGCCTGCCGGTAGGCAGGTTTGCTGCCGATTGCTTCAATGGTCGAGTAGACCAAAGCATTGCAGCTTTAGCCGCTCACAGAACCGTACGTGAAAGTCTCCCTTCATACGGCTCTTGTTATTCAGTCAATATGTAATTCCTTTTTGCCAGTGAACAAACAACTT
>WNFY01003076.1_pt1 | contig 18794 bp, 18 predicted proteins | sample 5400091 | NCBI WGS metagenome assembly WNFY01 (sample SAMN13153364, study PRJNA577476) | soil metagenome | isolation source: 60 cm soil or saprolite under grassland replicate 1 | place: USA:California | collected 2016-06-15
GGTCACGTCGTTGACGAGCTCGGCGCCGAGCTCCAGCGCGCGGCGCGCGACCTCGGCCTTCGAAGTGTCGATCGAGACAGGAACCTCTCCCTGGAGCCGTTCCAGCACCGGGATGACGCGGCGAAGCTCCTCGTCGGGGCCGACCGGTTCGGCGCCGGGCCGCGTCGACTCGCCGCCGACGTCCACGATCGCCGCCCCTTCGCCAAGCATCCGCCGCGCCGACGCAGCGGCGTCGTCCGGGTCGAGGTTCACCCCGCCGTCCGAGAAGGAGTCTGGCGTGACGTTGACGACGCCCATCACGGACGGCCTCGGAAAGCGCTGCTCTAGCGGCGGTCTCGGCACGTGGGTACTTTGCCCCAATGGACGGAGGCGAGGGACGCCGCGCCGCGGCATGGCCTTTTGTGCGCGCGATCGTGCGCTCCCAGGCGCACGGCGTGAGCGGTGCGGTCGTCTCGGGACTGCTCTGGCAGACCGGCGCGGTCGGCGCACCGCTGGTCGTGAAGTACGCGATCGACCACGGGATCGTGACGCACGACCACCACACGCTGCTGATCTGGCTCTTCGTGCTGCTCGGCGTCGGCCTGCTCGAGGTCTGCGCAGGCGCCTTCCGCCACCTGTACGCGATCCGCAACCGCTCGCACTCCGACGCGCGCGTCCGCGACGCGCTCTTCGCCCACGCGCTCCGGCTCGACGCGGCCTACCACGACCGCGTCGGCCCCGGAGAGCTCCTCAGCCGCGCCTCCTCGGACTCCCAGCACATCGCGCGGATGATGGACGCGATCGGGCACACGATCGGCTACGCGCTCACGGTCGTCGCCGTCGCGGTCGTGATGCTGACGCTCGACGCCGAGCTCGCCCTCGTCGTCCTGATCCCGGTCCCGCTGATCAGCGTGGGCGCCTGGCTCTACTCGCGTAAGTACGAGCGTGGGACGCGCGAGCTGCAGGAGTCCTGGGCGCAGGCGTCGACCCTTGTCGAGGAGACGGTCAGCGGGATCCGCGTCGTCAAGGGGCTCGGCGCCGGCGACGCGCTCTCGGCGCGCTTCCGGGGCCGGAGCAGCGAGATCATGGACCGCGCGCTCCATCTCGCACGCCTCGACGCGGTCTTCATTCCGGTGCTCGAGATGCTGCCGCTGCTCGGGATCGCGGCCGTGCTCTGGCTCGGCGGCCGGCGCGTCGGGCACGGCCTGACGATCGGCTCGTTCGTGGCCTTCAACGCCTACGTCGTGATGCTGGTCTGGCCGATGCGCGTCCTGGGCCAGCGCGTGACGACCGTCCAGAAGGCTCTTGCCGCGAGCGGCCGGATCACGGAGGTGCTCGAGGCCGAGCCGCGGCTCGTCGAGCCGCGGCACCCGCACGAGCTCGAAGCAAACGGCGACATCCGGCTCGACGGCGTCCGTTTCGGCCACGAGGGCGACCGCCACGTGCTCGACGGTCTCGACCTCCACCTCGCGCCGGGCGAGTCGCTCGCGCTCGTCGGCGCTACCGGTTCCGGGAAGAGCACCGTCGCCGGCCTGCTCGCGCGCCTCTACGACCCCGAGGAGGGGCGTGTCCTGCTCGACGGCCACGATCTCCGCGACTTGCGGCTCGCTGACGTGCGCCGCGCCGTGGCGCTCGTGTTCGAGGAGACCTTCCTGTTCAGCGAGAGCGTCCGCGAGAACATCCGCGTCGGCCGGCCGGACGCGAACGACGAGGACGTGCGGCGCGCAGCCGAGCTCGCGGGGGCGACGGCCTTCATCGAGGACCTCCCCGACGGCTACGAGACGATCCTTGGCGAGCGCGGCTTCTCGCTCTCGGGCGGCCAGCGGCAGCGCATCGCGATCGCGCGGGCGATCGTGGCCGACCCGGCCGTGCTCGTTCTCGACGATGCGACCTCGGCAGTCGACGCGACCAAGGAGCACGAGATCCGCGCCGCCCTCGCGGAGGTCATGCGCGGCCGCACGACGCTCGTCATCGCCCACCGGCCGGCAACGATTGCCCTGGCCGACCGCGTCGCCGTGCTCGAGGGCGGCCGCATCGTCGAGGAGGGCACGCACGGAGAGCTGGTCGCCCGTTCCCCGCGCTACCGCGCGTTGCTGGCGCTCGAGACGGAGGCCGCATGATGGAGCGCGCCTCAGCGCGCGAGGTCTGGCGCGAGACGCGGCCGCTCGTCCGCCCGGTCCAGCGTCTCTACTTCGGAGCGGCAGCGGCGGTGATTCTCTCGACCCTGATCACCCTCGCCGGGCCCGCCCTCGTTCGGTACGCAATCGACGCGGGGATCCAGAAGCACCGCCTGCACCCGGTCGACGTGGCAGCCCTGACGATCCTCGGGCTCGCGATCCTCAAGCCGTTCGTGGTGCGCGCGCAGACGCTGATGGCGGCGACGGCCAGCGAGCGCTTCCTCAACCGCCTCCGCACGACGGCGTTCGACAAGCTGCAGGGCCTGCCGCTCGGCTTCTTCGAGCAGGAGCGCACGGGCGTACTCGTCTCGCGCCTCACCTCGGACGTTCAGGCCCTCGACGAGTTCCTGCGCGAGGCCCTCGTCGAGGTGATCGGCAGCGGGCTCCAGATCGCGCTGACTGTGGTCGCCCTCGTGTACTTCTCGCCGATCCTCGCCGCTGCTTCGCTGGTTGCGCTGCCGGTCCTGATCGCCTCGAGCTGGGCCTTCCACCACGGCGCCGGCCGGGCCTACCATGCGATTCGCGACCGGGTCGCCGAGACTCTCACGGTCCTCCAGGAAGGCCTCTCCGGAGTGCGCGTCGTGCAGGCCTTCCGCAGGGAATTACGGACGATCGAGGCGTACAAGCCGCGCAGCCGCGCCCAGATCGGCGCCTGGCGGCGTGCGTCGTTCGTGAACATCCGGCTCTTCACGATGATCCCGCTCGCGCAGACGGTCGCGCTCGTCGCCGTGCTGCTCCTGGCCTCCTCGATGTACCGCAACGGATCGATCTCGCAGGGCACGAGCTGCCCGCAGACGGCGTCCTGGAGCTGAGCGACGTCACCTTCGGATATGACGGCACGGCGCCGGTCGTGAAGGACGTCTCGCTCGCGCTCGACGCGGGAGAGCACGTGGCGCTCGTCGGCGTCACCGGCGCCGGCAAGTCGACGCTCGCGAAGCTCCTGACGCGCCAGTACGACCCGCAACGCGGCTCCATCGAGCTCGGCGGCATCGACCTCCGCGACGGCAGCCTGCACTCGCTGCGGAGGCGGATCGTGATGCTGCCGCAGGAGGGCCATCTGTTCAGCGGCACGATCGCGGACAACGTCAGGCTTGCCGACCCCGAGGCGTCGGACAAGGCCGTGGTGCACGCGCTCGAGCAGATCGGCGCCTGGCGGCGTGCGTCGTTCGTGAACATCCGGCTCTTCACGATGATCCCGCTCGCGCAGACGGTCGCGCTCGTCGCCGTGCTGCTCCTGGCCTCCTCGATGTACCGCAACGGATCGATCTCGCAGGGCAGGAGCTCGTCGAGCAGGGCGAGCGCTACGCGCGCCTGTGGGCCTCCTGGCGGGCCGGGGTCGCGCAAGCATGAGCGTCGAGAGCTGGGACTGGTCGCTGCGGATCTTCGACCACGTCGAGGTGCATGCGAGCGACTACGCCGAGAGCGTCCGCTTCTACGAGACCGTTCTCGCGCCGCTCGGGATCCCGAAGCTCGCCGAGATCGACGACTGGACGGGCTTCGCGAACCTCAACATCGTCGACCGGAAGCCGGCCACGCAGAACCTCCATGTCTGCTTCTACGCGCGCGAGAAAGGCCAGGTCGACGCCTTCCACCGAGCCGGTGTCGAGGCGGGCTTCCGGTCGAACGGCGACCCCGGCTACCGCGACTACGGGGCCGGCTACTACGCTGCCTACCTGCTCGACCCGGACGGCAACAACGTCGAAGCGCTGTACCGCGACGTCGGCAACATCGGCCACGGCGCGAGCCCGACGCTCCGCTGACCTAGGAGGGCCTAGCGGAACCTCGGTTCTGTCAGTCTCAATGCTTCTGCTTGCGACAGGCGCCGGGCTTGGCGCCGAGCTTGCGCAGCCTCTTCGCGATCTGCTTCGTCACCCGCCCGGTCTGCTTGCGGTAGCAGAGGGTCACCCCATTTCCCTTGCGCCAGAGAATGGCGTGGTGCCTCCAGATAGGTCGTTCGAGGATGTCGGAGGCGCCGACGACCTGGCCAGAGTCATTCACGCCGTAGGCGGAGCTGTCTATGCAGCAAAACGTTCCGTACAACGAGCCCAGGTCGCTCATCCTGCCGCGCGACCAGAGGAAAGGGTGGTCCGGAACGCGTTTGGGCGTATAGGTGTTTCCAACCACCTGCCCGCGCTCGTTGATGCCGCGCGCATCGCTGCTCCTGTTGCCCAGCGTGCCGAGATTCCGGATCTTGCCGTGCCACCAGAGGACCGCGCGATAGGGGCTCCGCTTCCCGCGTATCACTGGGCAGCCGCCGCTCCAGCCGACGACCTGGCCGCGATCGTTGATGGCGGATGCTTCGCTGCAGCGGCCACCGCGTCGCGTCCCGAGATCGGCCAGCTTGCCGGCCGACCAGAGGAAGGCGTGCCAGACGCGATCGCCGGCGATCTGGCTCCGGCCGACGACCTGACCGGACTTGTTGATCGCTGTGGCCTGGCTCACAGTGCCGCCCAGCGTTCCCAGGTCGGTCATCGTCCCGTTTGACCAGAGAAACGCGTGGCCCACAGCTCGCGTTGTGGTGTAGCTGTAGCTGTAGCCGACGACCTGTCCGGCATCGTTGATGCCCGTCGCGGTGCTGTTATCCGTACCGCTGAGCGAGCCCAGGTCCGTCATCGTGCCCTGCGACCAGAGGAACGCGCGATCTCCCCCTTCTGCGGGATTACTGTCGCTGACGCTGACGCCGACCCCGACGACTTGGCCGCGGTTGTTCACTCCGTAGGCGGAGTACTCGTACTCGTAGCCGGAGGGGATGTCGGGCAGCGTGCCGAGGTCGGTCATCTTGCCGCGCGACCACAGGAACGCGTGGAACCAGTCATCGGAGTTCTCCGCCTCGCCGACGACCTGGCCAGAGTCGTTGATGGCGAGGGCCACACTGTTGTCGCCGCCCAGGGTGTCGAGATCAGTGGCAAGGGGCGGCGACGCGCGGCCGGCGCCTGCGCCTCCGCAAAGGAGAGCGACGAGAACGAAAACGATGAGTATCGGGATTGCCCGCGACCCGACGCTCCTCAGTGCAACTGTGCGTCTCACGGCCATCCCCTTTCGAAGGCCTGTCCAGGACAGGCGGATACATCGTCTCATGTAGCACAAGGAACATCAACGGATCTGATGAGACGCCGGCTAGGAGGACTTCTCGGCCCTTAGGTAGGCATACGCCATGCGCCAGACGCCCTTGCCCTCTTCGACGAGCGGACGAAGATGCTCGGCGAAGCGCTCGCGCTCCTCCGGTGTCAAGGCCTTGTCCATTGCTTCGCCGATCGTCGGGATCTTCGGATTGCCCGAGCTGTTCAGGAACGCCTCCCACGGCCCCGGCTTGCTCGCCCGGACGACGGCTTCGAGCTCGAGTTCGATCGGGAAAAAGCCCGTCTCCTCGGCGAGCCTGATCAGGTCGCGCTCGTCGAAGTCGAGCATCGGGTCGCTCGGCGGCTGGATCTGGGCGTAGACCTGCTCCACGCGCTCGGCCAGCTCGGAGACGCCGTCGCCCGGATAGCCCCAGAAGCCTTGCGTCCGCTCCTCCATACCGAATCGGTTGATCGGCTCAAAGCACGAAAACCGGCCGCCCGGCCGCAGGACGCGGAAGAACTCGGCGAACGCCTGCGCCTTCTCGGGCACGTAGATCAGCACTGAGCGGGTGGTGACGACGTCGACGCTGGCGTCGTCAATCACCGCGAGATCGGCAGCACCGGCCTTGACGAAGGTACAGCGCTCTGAGACGCCAAGCGCCTCCGCCGCTTCCCGGCAGAAGCCGAGCAGGTCGTCAGAGACGTCCGAGAAGACGACGTGCGCCGCGCCGCGGTCGAGCGCGCCGAATCCGATCATCCCCTCGCCGCAGCCGACGTCGAGCAGCGTCCCGCCCTCAGCAAGGCCGGCCCGGTCGAGCACCTTCTCGCGGACAGGCACGAGATCCTCGCGCATCCGCCGCCGCACCTCGGGATCGCCGCCGTACCGGCGCTCCGCGAGCCACTCGGCCCAGATGTCGCGCTGCTTCGCCGTCGCGCGCTAGCTCTTCGCGCCCTCAGGGGGCGGAGGCTGCATGGTCGCGCCAGGGAAAGGCAGAGGCCGCGGCTTGGGCTGCGGGCGGAGCTTCGGCTCGGCCGCCGGCGGCTCGGCCGGAGCCTCCGGGAGCTCCTCGGGGAAGACCTGCTCCTCGGTCTCTCCGGCGAGCAGCCGCTCGAACTGGTCCTTGTCGATCGTCTCGCGCTCGATCAGGATCGCGGAGAGCCGGTTCAGATCGTCCATGTGCTGCTTGAGCACGGCGACCGCGAGTTGGTGTCCCTCCTCGATCACCCGGCGGATCTCGTCGTCGATCTCGCGCGCGATCTCTTCGGAATAGTCCGGCTCGTTGCCCATCTCGCGCCCGAGGAACGGCATGTCGTGGTTCCGCCCGAGAACGCGCGGGCCGAGCTTCTCGCTCATCCCGAAGCGCATGATCATCTGCTTCGCGGTCGAGGTGACCTTCTCGAGATCGTTCGCGGCGCCGGTGGTGACCTCCTGGAAGACGAGCTCCTCGGCGGCGCGGCCACCGAGGGTCATCGCGAGCTGCTCCATCAGCGCAGTCTTCGTGGTCAGGTAGCGATCTTCGCGTGGGAGCGAGATCGTGTAACCGAGCGCCTGGCCGCGCGAGATGACCGAGATCTTGTGGACGTCGTCGGTGTGCTCGAGGTAGTGGCCGACGATCGCGTGCCCGAGCTCGTGGTAGGCGGTGATCTTGCGCTCCTCCTCGGAGAGCAGGCGCGTCTTCTTCTCGGGGCCAGCGATCACGCGCATGATCCCCTCCTCGAGCTCCTCCTGCTGGATCACTTTCTTGCCACGGCGCGCTGCGAGCAGCGCAGCCTCGTTGACGAGGTTCGCGAGGTCGGCGCCGGTGAACCCGGGGGTCCCGGCGGCCAGGGTGTCGAGGTCGATCTCGGGAGCGATCGGCTTGCCCTTCGCGTGCACCTCGAGGATCCTGCGGCGGCCGATGCGGTCGGGCCGGTCGACGACGATCTGCCGGTCGAAGCGGCCGGGACGCAGCAGCGCCGGGTCGAGGATGTCCGGCCGGTTCGTCGCGGCGATCAGGATGATGTTGTCCTTCAGCTCGAACCCGTCCATCTCGACGAGGAGCTGGTTCAGGGTCTGCTCGCGCTCGTCGTGACCGCCGCCCAGGCCCGCGCCGCGGTGGCGGCCGACGGCGTCGATCTCGTCCATGAAGACGATGCACGGAGCCGCCTGCTTGGCCTGCTCGAAGAGGTCGCGCACACGCGAGGCGCCGACGCCTACGAACATCTCGACGAAATCGGAGCCCGAGATCGAGAAGAACGGCACGCCGGCCTCGCCCGCGACCGCGCGGGCGAGCAGCGTCTTACCGGTGCCGGGCGGCCCGTAGAGCAGCACGCCCTTCGGGATCCGAGCGCCGAGCGCCTGGAATTTCTTCGGGTTCTCGAGGAACTCTTTGATCTCCTGAAGCTCCTCGACGGCCTCGTCGACTCCGGCGACGTCCTTGAAGCCGATCTTGGGCGAGTCGGGCGCCATCCGCTTCGCGCGCGACTTGCCGAAGCTCATCACCTTCGAGCCGCCGCCCTGCACCTGGTTCATCAGGAAGATCCAGAAGGCGAACAGGAAGACGAACGGCAGCAGCCCGATCAGCGTGCCGACCCACGAGAAGCCGCCCGTGCCTTTCGAGTCGAAGCCGATGTTCTTCTGCTCGAGGATCTGCGTGATCTGAGGGATCGACTGGTCGGCCGGGTAGTGGACCGTTGCCTTCTTGTCCGCGCTCGGGATCGTGAAGCTGATCGAGTGCTTGCCGGGGCTGATGACGACGTTTGTGACGTCGCCGCGCTTCGCGTCCTGGAGGAACTCGGAGTAACTGACCTTCTTCTCGCTCTTGCCGTGCGGGATCAGTGTCTGGCTCGCCAGGTAGACGAGCAGGACGATCACGAAAAGCGGAAACAGCGCTGAGCGGAAGAATCGATTCACGGGCCCTCTATCGGCACAGGGTACCAGCGAGCATGAATCTCGCCTTCCCGCCGAAGCGGGTTCCTAAAGCGGTTGCGCAGCAGTCCCATCGTGTCGACCGGTCATTTCAGACGGACGCGCGGGATTCAGACGGCCACGCCGGCAGAGCCGGCCTGGCCTCCCAACGGCATCGCAAGCGATGCCTCCGCTGCCCGTCCTGAGATCGGCGTCGCAAGCGACGCCTAAAGCCCTTCGGGGATGAGATCCTCGCTGAGCACGGCGACGTAAGGCAGGTTGCGATAGCGCTCTCCGAAGTCGAGCCCGTAGCCGACCACGAAGCGGTTCGGGATCTCGAAGCCGATGTAGCGCACGGGGACGTCGATCTCGCGGCGATCCGGCTTGGTCATCAGGGCGCAGACCTCGAGCGAGGCGGGCTCGCGGGACTCGAGATTCCGCATCAGGTACGAGAGCGTCAGACCCGAGTCGATGATGTCCTCCACGACGAGCACGTCGCGGCCCTCGATGTTGATGTCGAGGTCCTTCAGGATCCGGACGATCCCCGAGGAGTCGGTCGAGTCGCCGTAGCTCGAGATCGCCATGAAATCGACCTCGCACGGGACGGTGATGTGGCGCATCAGGTCGGCCATGAAAAAGACGGCGCCCTTGAGAACGCCGATCAGCAGCAGGTCGCGGCCCTGGTAGTCGGCCGAGACCTCGGCGCCGAGCTCGGCGACGCGCGTGCTGAGCGTTTCCTCGTCGATCAGGATCTCGCCGACGGCGCGCTCGAGCTCGGTCTGGCTCACTCGGCCTCCTTGGTGGCGGTGACCCCGGGCGCCTCGACGATCCCCGGAACGGCGACGACGTCGCGCCCGCGTACGACGAGGGGCCACGCCTCGCGCTCGGATCGCGGGATCTTGGCGTCGACGAACACGTCCTGGATCTTCTTCCGCCGGCCCGCGAGCCGGTCGCCGGGCCGCCAGCTCCGTACCTTAAGGCCTGGGAGCTCGGATTCAATCCGCCACGGGCCCCAGCGGACGCTCTGGTCGAGCGCGACCGGGGTTTGCTCGAGCCAAACGTGGTCGTACTCGCGAACCGCGGTGAGCCCGTCGCCGAGGTCGAGCCGCTTCGAGCCGGTCTGCGCAGCGAGCAGCTCGTCGAGCCTCGAGGGCCGCTGCTCCGCGAGGCGGAGGAGGTTGTGCTCGGCCGCGGGATGGAGGCGGCGGAGGAGCGGGAGGATCTCCTCGCGGATCAGGCCACGCTTCGTGCCGGGGTTCGAGCTGTCTTCGCGGAAAGGCAGGCCTTCGGCGCGGCAGTACGCCTCCGTCTCCGCGCGCCACAGCGGCAGGAGTGGCCGGACGACGCCGTCCTCTCGCCTGGGCTTGATGCCCTTCGCCGTGCCGCTCGCGGCGAGGCGGTAGAGGACGGTCTCGACCTGGTCGGAGGCGGTGTGGCCGGTCGCGCGTAGGCGGTCCCGGGCGAAGGAGTAGCGCAGATCGCGGAGCGCCTCTTCGGTGGGGCGTGCAGGCGGGGGCGCTTCAACGACCTCCGCTCCCAGCTGCTCGCGGCAGAAGCGCGCGTCCTCCTCCGACTCGGCGCCCCGGAGCTGGTGGTTCACGTGGAGCGCGTCGACTCGGTAGCCGAGCGCGCGCAGCACATGCCGGAGGCAGGTCGAGTCCGCGCCGCCGGAGACGAGCGCGAGCACCTCGCCGCCGGGCGGGATCAGCTCGTGACGCCGGATGTGCTCCTCGACCTTTGCGCGGAGGGGGTCCGTGTTGACGGAATTCACCCGGACAGTGTTGCAGCACCCAGGAGTCACGCTTTTGTCACCGTCTCGTGACAGACACGCGCGTCTTTCCTCAATAAGCTCGCCTCGGGGAGGAGGCTGGGCGCGCCTTAATTAGGGGACCGACGAGTCGAGCCCAGGCTCAGAAGATCAGCGAGCGGTACGAGATCGTCCGCAGCATCCCGATCGCTTCGTAAACGCGGATCGCAGGCGCGTTCTCGGCGCGCACGAACAGGCAGACCACCGGCACCCGGCGCAGCAGGAGCCGGCAGAGATCGCGCATCCCCCGCTGCGCGTACCCCCGCCCCCGCACCTCCGGGTCGACCCACACCTGCTGGAACTGCACCGCCGACGGCGTCCACGCCGACGCCTCGGCCTTGAACAGGATCGTCCCGTTGTCCCGCCAGAGCCACGACCGGCCGTCCTCGATCTGCATCCGCGTCCGCCAGCGAAAGCTCTCGGGGTCGCGCCCAAGCGGATCGATCCCGATCTCCTCCTGGTGGGCAGTCGCGCACGCGGGGACGAGCAGCTCGAAGTCGTCCTGCGTCGCCTTGCGCAAACCCGTGTCCCCCGCCGAGGGCGGTTCCTCGAGCACGTACACCGGCTGGCCGGGACGGTCCTCGCGCGGAGCCGGCAGCCGCCGCCGCGCCGCCGCCCAGAGGTCCGTGACCGCGCCCTCCTCCCCGATCACCATCCGCGCGTTCCCGGCGACGGCCACGTCCGCGAACGCGTCGCAACCGGTTCCGGAGGGGACGACGTTCGAGCCCGCGTGGCAGAGGGCCTGGAGCCGCCCGTCCTTCTCGACCGCCGTGAAGCGCCCCAGGCCGCGCCGCGCCACGTCCTCGAGGAAGACGCGCTCGACCGGGTCCTCCGCGCAGAACGCGAGGATCTCCTCGAGCCTAGGCTCCTTCAACCTGGTCATCGGTCGACGAAACTCTAGGCTTTCGCCCGTGCCGATCCATGTCCGCGCCGACCCGGGTGACTACGCGGAGGCCTGCCTCCTCCCGGGCGACCCGCTCCGCGCCAAGTACATCGCCGAGAACTACTTCGACGAGCCGGTCGATCGAAACACGGAGCGCGGCATGCTCGGCTACTCCGGAACCTACGAGGGCTCGCCGGTATCCGTGCAGGCGACGGGGATGGGCTGCCCGTCCGCGGCGATCGTGATGGAGGAGCTCGTCCAGCTCGGCGTCAAGCGGTTCCTCCGGGTCGGGACCTGTGGAGGCCTCCAGCACGACCTGCAGCTCGGCGACCTGATCGTCGCGGTCTCGGCCGTCCCGGCCGACGGCACGGCGCGGCACTACGTCGGCGGCGAGCCGCACACGCCGACCGCCGACTGGGAGCTCGTGCACGGCGCCGTCCACGCGGCGAAGGAGCTCGACCAGCCCGTCCGCGTCGGCGCCATCGCCTCGAGCGACACGTTCTACGACCCTGATCCCGGCCGCCACAAGCGCTGGTCGGAGCGCGGCGTCCTCGGCGTCGAGATGGAGGCGGCGGTGCTGTTCACGATCGGGGCCCTACGCGGCGTCCAGGCGGGCTGCCTGCTGACCGTGAGCGACATCGTCATCGGCGAGCAGTTCACGCGGATCTCCGACTTCGACCTTCGCGCCGCGGTCGACCGCATGACGCGCGTCGCCCTCGCGACAGTCACCGCTGGCCATTAGCGAGACGGTCTTCCTCGTCAATCCGGCCGCCGAGGGCGGGTCGGTCGGACGTCGCTGGCCCGAGCTTGCGCACCGCGCCGCGGCGCTCGGCCTCAGCGGAGACGCCCTGCTCTCCGAGCGGCCGGGCCAGCTCGGCGACTTCGCGGCGCGGGCGGCTAACGAAGGCGCCTCGCTGGTCGTCGCCGTGGGAGGCGACGGGACGGTCAACGAGGTCGTGCAGGGCCTGGCCGGACGCGGCGGCGTCGACCTCGCCGTGATCCCGCGCGGCACCGGCTGGGACTTCGTCCGCACCTACGGCATCTCGCGCCGGCTCGAGGACGCGGTCGCCGTCGCGCGCGACGGGCACGCGCGGGCGATCGACCTCGGGCGGGCGAGCTACCGCGCCTGGGCAGGCGGCGAGGCCCGGTCGTACTTCGCCAACATCGCGAGCGCCGGCATGAGCGGCGCAATCGCCAAGCGCGCCAACGAGACTTCGAAGGCGCTGGGCGGCAAGGTCTCCTACGCGTGGGCGACGCTGACGGTCTTCGCGCGCTGGCACAACGACGAGGTGTTCGTCACCGTGGACGGCGAGCGCCGCGAAGGCCGGATGCACGACGTGGTCGTCGCGAACGGGCGCTTCTTCGGCGGCGGGATGATGATCTGCCCGGGGGCCGAGCCGGACGACGGCGTCTTCGATGTGCTCCTGATCGGCGATCTCACGAAGCGCGACCTGCTCGTGACGCTTCCGAAGACCTACAAGGGCCGGCACCTGCCGCACCCGAAGGCCGAGCTCCTGCGGGGCGCGGTCGTGGAGATCGACGCGCCCCGGGCGCTCCCGGTCGAGCTCGACGGCGAGCAGCCGGGCACGACGCCGGTCCGCTTCGAGGTCGTCCCGAGGGCCTTGCGGCTCCGAGTGCCCGTCTAAGTCTTCTTGGCCTGGGCCTTGCGCTTGGCCGGCGCGCGCTTCGGCGCCGTCCGGCTCGAGCGGCTCAGCTCGTCGACCTTCTTCTCGAGCGCGTCGACGCGCCGCTCTAGGGCGTCCAGCCCGCGCACCCGCCGCTGCAACTCGTCGACGCGGTCCTTGAGCTGCATCCCCGCGTCGAGGAGGCGCTGGGCTGCCGGGATGTCGGCGAGCTTTCCGACGACGTCCTCGCCGCGGTCGGCGAGCTTGCTCAGAAGATCCTGTTTACCCTCGGGCATTCGTCCGCCTTTCGTCGATTGCGAACAGTATTCACCGGGAGCGCACGCGCGTGACGACGTAATCGAGCTCGTAGCAGCCAAGCTTGTTCACGGCTGGGCACGTCGAGAGGGCCCGAATCGGCCGGCCGCGGTGGAAGCCCAGCGAGGCCGCCGGCGAAGGGAACCGCTTCACGATCAGGCCACCGCGGTCGTCGCCGTCGACGAAGCTGCCGATTTCGCTCGAGCGCGGGCACGGCGTCATCGCGTGGTGGGCGCCGTCCGCGTTACCGAACAAGCCGAAGTCGCACTCACGCGCGAACGCGAACACGCGGAACGGGCGGCCACGCGGAAGGTTGACGTCCAGCATCGGGCCGTCGCGGAAAACCTGCCCGTCGAGTGCTCGCAGCAGCCCGTTCCCCCAAGTCGTCCAGTGGCCGGCCACATCGAGATAGACGTTCCATTCGCCGGGCGGCTTGGAGTCCTGCTCGCCGTGCGTCGTCTCCTTCGACCCGCAGCTCGGGCGCCCGTTCGGGCAACCGGGATCCATCGCGCGCCTCACGAGCAGCCGGACGAACCGCACGCGGAGATGTTCGGCCCGCCGCTCGCGCGGCCAGCTTGCCAAGACGCGCTTCGCCACGACGAGCCTTCGCGTCGGGTTGCCTGTCACCGTGACCGTGACGTCGACGCCCTTCCCGCGCACTGTCGTCTGAACCCGTGCCCCGCCGCCAGAGCTACCCGCATCGAGAACTCTCACGTTCACCGGGCGGCGCGGCAGCTTCAGTAACTTAAAGCGATAGCTGCCACGGATGTCGGCCCATCTGCTCTCGCTCCGCAGGCAGCTCTGGAAGAGCGGGATCACGAGCTTCGCCTCGTGCGCGCAGTCGGCCTCGACTCCTGCGTACGTCTTGTCGTTTGACACGACAAGGTCACCCTCGCCTACGCCGCTTCGTACGACCCAGAGCGCTCGGTAGGAGTGGATCTCCGTTCGCTCGCCGCCGGGCAGCCAGTGGCCGCAGTCCCAGATCCAGGAGCCGACGATCGCGACCCGGTCGCCGGGCTCGGGCCACGCGAAGCTCGGCAGGGCGCTCTGCTCCCGCTCGACGTGGACGCGGCCGGTCGACGTGCCCTTGCCCTCGAAGTTCCCGGTGCGTGCGGCGGGATCGCCGCCGAGCAGCCGGCGGTAGGCGCGGTCCGGCAGCACGTTGAAGTTGAAGTCGTACGCGCGGTGGACGGTCGGCAGGTCCTCCTCGGTGGGGTGCGAGGCGAGCTGCGGGAAATAGCGCGACGAGACCACGCCCTCGAGGCGCTGCTGCGGAGGCGGCGGCCCGGTCGCCGGCGCGTCGTGGTCCCCGACGTAGACCCAGGTCGGGATCTCGCGCCTGACCTGCGCCGAGAAGTCGCGTCCGCAACCGTCGAGGACCGCCTGCTGCGGGTCGATGCCGGCCGGCGCAGGGCCAATCGCGAGCGCAGCAAACGCCGCGGCCAGCCCGGCGACGAGAACCGCGGCCGCCACGACGACGGAGGCGCGTCTCACCGGAGGACGACGACCGGTGTCCCCGCCGGCGTGTCGGCGAACAGCCGCCGGAGCACCGGATTGCGGACGCGGATACAGCCGTTCGAGACGGCGTGGCCGATCGACCACGGCTCGTTCGTCCCGTGGATCGCGATCGGGCCGCCCTGCGTCCAGCCGGTGAGGACGTTCGAGAACGCGGAGATGCCGATCGCCCCGGGCCCGTACGGCCCGCTCGGGTCGGCCGGCACGAGGCGCTGATTGACGTAGTAGCTACCGGTCGGCGTCGGGGTCGCCGAGGAGCCGACCGCGACGGTCGTCCGGAGGACCGGCCGGCCGCGGCGAAACAGCGTCAGCCGCCGTTTCGAGACCTGCACGACGATCCGGCTGCGGACGGACGCGAGCCTGACCGTGCGGGCGCGCACGTATCCCTCGACGCCGTTCGGCTTGATCGGAAGCTGGACGCGGTACCAGGCCGGCGTGCAGTCGCTGCGCCGGATCGCCGAGACGACTCGGAAGACCGTGGGGAAGTCGTTCTGGTTCAGGTGGCCGAAGCTCGCGAACGGCTTGCGGCCCGGGCGGCTGTAGGCAGTCGCGCGCTTGAGCACCACAGCGGCCACGGCGAAGAGGCTGGACCCGACGGGGTGCGACCCGCTCCGGCAGTGCTTCGGCTTGGCTTTCGCGTGCTGGGCGCTCGCCTTGGGGCCAGCTGTGGCGCCGCACGCCGAGAGGAGGCAAACGAGCAGCAATGAAACGAGTGCGAGGACAAGCCGATGTCGCACCTCGACGAGCTTAGCCACGGTTCACGAATTCGTCACAACTTCGTCACCCTTTTGAGCGTCGTAGTTTCCGAACCCATCGCTACGCTGAGTCCGAGGACGATGTCGCAACTCTTCCCCCTCAATCGCAAGCGAGCTCACTCGCACCGGGCCGTTCGCACCCACGTGCTGGGCCAGCGCCTCGGGATCCCGTACGAGGTCGAGCGGACCGTCTGCGCGGATTGCCGGCAGGTGCTCGAGGAGCGCCCGCTCAAGCGCGCGGCGGCCTGAGCTCGGCTACCACCTGAGGCAGGACCTCTCCGGCACTGCCGTCGATTCGTAGCGACGCCTCTGAATCGAACGCCGTTCGGCCGCGGTTCACGATCGCGAGTTCGCCTCCAGTCCCGATCGTCTCGAGCGGTAGTCCGGCCACCGGGTAGACCTCGAGCGCCGAGCCGACGACGAGCAGGAGCCGCGCGCGGCGTGCGAGCTCGTAGGCGCGGTCGATCGCCTCTGGAGGCAGCAGCTCGCCGAAGAAGACGACATCCGGCTTCACGATCTCGCCGCAGGACGAGCACGCGGGCGCCTCCGCCTCGGCAAGCAGCTCCAGCACACGCGCCAGCTCATAGCGGCTGCCGCAGCCGGGACAGGTCGAGGTGCGAATCGACCCGTGCACTTCCACGACGGCTTGGCTTCCGGCCCGCTCGTGCAGGAGATCGATGTTCTGCGTGACGACGGCCTCGACGAAGCCGAGCCGCTCGAGCTCCGCGAGGGCGGTGTGAGCGGGATTTGGCTCGGCCTCCGTCAGCATCGCGACACGCGGCTTGTAGAAGCTCCAGACCTTGAGCGGGTCGCGCCGGAACGCTTCGATCGAGCCGTACTCGAACGGGTCGAACTTCGCCCAGAGCCCGGTCGGCGAGCGGAAGTCGGGAATGCCGCTCTCCGTGCTCATGCCTGCCCCGGTGAGGACGACGCACGGTTGCCGCTCCCGGATCAGCTCCGCAAGCTCGCTCGCGGACATCCGCCGATCGTAGAGAGTTCCGCAACGTGGACTACCACTTCGAGTCCGAGGTGCGCGTGCGCTTCGCCGAGACCGACGCGCAGGGCGTCGCCCACCACGCCGTCTACCTCGTCTGGTTCGAGCTCGTGCGGATCGACTACCTGGCCCGCTTCCGCGGCGGCTACCCGGAACTGCGGGCCGAGGGGTTCGAGGCGCTGACGACGGAGGTGCACGTGCGCTACCTCGCGCCCGCGCGCTTCGACGACCGGCTGACGGTCCGCTGCACGTGCGGAGAACTGCGAGGCGCCCGCTTCCGCTTCGACTACGCGATCGAGCGCGACGGCCAGAAGCTCGCCGACGGCTGGAGCCTGCACGCCTTCGTCGACGCGCGCACGCACCGGCCGACGCGCGTGCCGACCTGGCTGGTCGACGAGATCGCTACTGCCGAGCGCCCGTCGGGCCCGTAGGCCCGCTCGGCCCGCTAGGGCCGCTCGGGCCCTTCTTCTTCCCCTTCGGCCGCTCCTTCGTCCCGGCGAGCACGATGCGCGGCTCGCCGCGGTACGACGAGTACCACGTGTTGTCGTACAAGAGCTTCCCGGAGGGCAGGTAGACGAGCCTGCGAACGCTCGTCGACCGCGAGGGCTCGCCGCTGTCCTGGACGACGGTCTCGCCCTTGAAGAGGGACGGATCGGGAACCCGCTTGATGGGCGGCGGGCGTGTCTCGGCGAGCGGCCTCGTGTCGCTGACGACGCGGCGGTGGATCGGCGCGCCGTAGAGGTCGACGACGAGCGAGTACGAGCCGACGAACGTCCGCACCAGGAGCCAGCGCGGGGTGTCGTTGACGAACTTCAGGTCGACGTCCGGGTAGTCGACCGTCGCGTCGCGGCCTTGCGGGTAATGGCTGATGTAGAGCGCGTGGTTTGTCCGGGCGGTGATCTTCAGGCCGGCTTCGTAGGCCGCGTTGAAGACCGTCGTCGAGACCTGGCAGACCCCGCCGCCGAGGCCCGTGGTGACCTCGCCGTTGATGATCACCGGCGCTTCGAGGAAGCCCTTGCTCGCGGTGCGCGCACCCGTGGCCTGGTTGAACGAGAACGTCGCTCCGGGCGCGACCAGCTTTCCGTCGATCAGGCGCGCGACGAGCTGGACGTTGTGGATCCGGTTCGGGTCGCCGCCGTAGATCGTCTCGTAGCGGCTGATGCGCGTGCTGATCCCCTTTGCGCGCGCCTGTGCGGTCGTGCGCTTCGCGTCCTGGGTCGTCACGACCACGCGTGCGCTCCGCGACGTCGGCGAAAGCGCGGCCGCGAGCATGGTCCGGCGCGTGGCGGCGACGTCGATCACGCGCCCCGGACGCGACGGCACGACGAAGACGCGACCGCTGTCGAGGACGCGGAAGGTGGCGTCGCGCGGCGGCCTGCCGATGCCGTGGCCGAGGCGCTGGAAATAGCGGTCCGCCGCGCGGCCGCCGATCGCGAGCGAGCGCGTCCCGCCGCGTGGCAGCGAGAGCAGCGTCGCGAGCTGCCCGGGCTGGAGCCACCAAGACGAGCTGCCGAGGCTCATGCGGATGCGGCGCGAGAGCGCCGTGCGAACCTGGACGAGCGCCGGAGCCAGGTCGGCGGATGAGACCGTCGGCGAGTCGACCCGCACGGGCAGTACAACGGGCGTACCGCGCTCGAAGCCGGCGAGCGCCTGCACGATCGCTTGCGCTGCGGCCTTTCGGTCAAGCCCGCGACCGACTCGTCCCTTCACAACGGCGGGCCGGAGCCCATGCAGCACGAGGGACGCGTCGCGGTGAGGCGTGCCCACCGCTCGGCTCATCCGAGCCAGCTCGTAGTTGAGGGCGCGCTCCCAGACGCGGGTCGGCGGCGAGACGTCGGCGCCGAAGACGCGGACGCCGAGCCGGCGGAAGCCCCGCAAGGGGCCGAACCCGTCGCCGTGCTGAGCCGCGAGCTTCACCGCTGCGGCCCAGTCGGCCTCGATGCCGAGATTCCCCGGCCGGAGGCGCCAGCGGTGCCCGCCGGCGGTGAAGGCGACCGGCGTGCCCGCCACGCCCCGTGCCCGGGCCTCGAGCTTCGCGGTCGCCTCGCCCGCGGTCAGGCCGCCGACATCGACGCCCGCAACGCTGACGCCTTCGGCGATGTGCCCCGGCGACCCAGCGAACGCGAGCCCGAGGCCGAGACCCGCCACGACCGCGACCGTCGTCAGCGCGAGCAGGCGCTGGACCAGAAGCCGTCGCGACCGGGCGCGGCGGCGCTTCCGGACCCGGACCGCGCTCGTGCCTGCTTCCACGCGCAAGGCGTGGAGTCTAGCGACGGCGTCTGCGGGTTAAGAGGTCGTTTGTGGATCATTCGTGACGGATCCACGACGAAGCCGTGACAGTCTCGTATCGATTTCGCCGATAGCATCGCCACCGGGTGGTGGGTTAGGGGTGCCCCATCGGCTGCGCGCAAAATGCGGGTTGCGCGGAAGCTGAGCGAGGGTCGCCGCGGGCGTTAGTCGCCGCGCGGGAGGAAGATTTCTCGCGCGATCACGAGGCGCTGGATCTGCGAGGTGCCCTCATAGATCTGGAACAGCTTCGCGTCTCGCATCAGCTTCTCGACCGGGAACTCCTTGATGTAGCCGTAACCCCCGAAGACCTGCACTGCGTCGGTGGTCACCTTCATCGCGGTATCCGCCGCGAAGCGCTTCGCGTACGACGACTGCAGCGTCGCGCGCTGACCCTGGTCGAGCAACCACGCGGCCTGCCAGCAGAGCAGCCGCGCCGCCTCGATCTCGGCCGCCATGTCCGCGATCAGGAAGTTGACGCCCTGGTTCATCGCGATCGGCTGCCCGAACTG
>WNFY01004987.1_pt1 | contig 18779 bp, 14 predicted proteins | sample 5400091 | NCBI WGS metagenome assembly WNFY01 (sample SAMN13153364, study PRJNA577476) | soil metagenome | isolation source: 60 cm soil or saprolite under grassland replicate 1 | place: USA:California | collected 2016-06-15
AGATGTAGGGGCGCGGTTTACAAGCCCGCCGCGCTCCACAGGCCGACGCACGGGCTTGTAAACCGCACCCCTACACCTGTTGGTTGGTTAGATTGCATTGGAACCCGCTAGAGCCACCCCTGCCGTGTAGCGAGCACGGCAGCCTGCGTGCGATCCTTCACATGCATTTTTTGCATGATGTGGTGCACGTGCGATTTTACGGTTTCGAGGCTGATGGAGAGTTTCTGGGCGATGGCACGATTGGTCAGGCCAGCGATGATAAGGCGCAGGACTTCGTGCTCACGGGCGGTCAGCAGTTGGGCGGAATTGACCAGGGTGAAACGGGCTTTGATGCTTGTTCCTTTGTCAAGGTTGCTTTCGATTTCCAGGTTGCCGCCGGCTTCCTGGATACGTTCGCGCATGGCGCGTAGACCTATATGTGGAAGGCTGTCTTCTGTCAACCTTCTCAGCGCAATGCCCGCTTCTGGATAGAAACCTGCACCGTTATCGTGTACTTCAACGATGAGGACGTTGGAGGACATGCGTATGGAGACGGTGACGTGGGTGGCCTGGGCATGCTTGCGTACGTTTGTTAGCGCCTCCTGGATAAAGCGGAAGATAGGGGCTTCCAGCGTGGCAGGTAGCACGCCAGGTTCATCGATGTCACTGCTAATTGTCAGACCTGGATCGTTGATCATGTGTTCGTCGAGCAGGTTATGTAGCGCTGTGACAAAGTCCTGTCCCTCTAATTGTATCGGTAGCAACGATGAGATACTTTGACGCAATTCGCTGAGACCAGATTCCAGGAGATCGTAAGCATTCTCTATTTCCATAAGTGCTGTTTGAGATAGAGGGGATATCAAGGGTTGTCTTTCGAGCAGGCGCTGGATAAATTCTATTTTATGCAGTACGTGGGCAATTTGTTGTGCTGCTCCGTCGTGGATGTCACGCGCGATACGGCTTCGCTCGTGCTCGATCGCGGCCTGCTGCTCCTGTACGTGAATGCTGTGATTGCGTATGATTAAGGCCGCCACATTGCCCATATAGTTGAGCAACAGGCCACGTTCATCAGGCAGCACATTACTGTCAGAAGCTGCGAGGGCAACGATCCCAAGCAAGACACAATTGTGACTGAGTGTAACAAGGAGGATGCGTTGTCCATCTATAGTCAGGGATGAGATGATCTCCCCCGGGCCGAGCATAGTGAGACGTTTCATTTCAACCTCGTCGATGGCATCAACCACTGTAGCTGATGATAATCCTTCTCCCAGTTGTGCTGCGGGAAGCAGGCTGCGTAAGGACGGATGATAGAGTAAGAGACAGGCGAAACGAGCTTGAATGACGCGTGCCAGGTGAGAGAGAATATGTTGATAAAGATCCTGTATGTCGAGAGAAGTGTCAGGCACCAGGCCGATTTCGTAGAGGTCTGAGAGCATGGTGAGGCTGTACATTACTTCGGGAAGCGTACTGCGTTGCGGTGTGAGTTTCTGTAGTAGTTGAGTTGTCTCGCGCTCCAGATTTGCATGTCTTCGTGAACGATGGACTTGCCGGGGCGCGCTCTTTGTCCGTCTAAAGGCGTTAACATCCTTTATAAGGTAGGTAGAGAGAAGTACGCTACAGATCTTCAGGTCCCCTTCGTTGAACGTTGGCGGCATAATTTCTGGCATGTCTTTATTTCCTGGGGCAAAGTTCAATAATAGTACGCCTTGCTCGTTATGTGGTGATTCTCCAGCTTTGATAGCATTGAGAAGGATGTGTCCAGCGGGATATGTCCAGGGGCGCTCTTCCGTCAATAGGCGTGGATCATTATCTATGTTGGAGATATGCAACAGGTTCTGAGTTAGTAGTACAGAGCCGAAAAGACCAGCTACTGGAACAGTTTTTTTCATGAGTCCCTTTAAAGAATATGTAGAGTTGGTAGTTAGATCAGAAGATAATGATGCTGGCATTTTGCCACTATAGGCCAGGGGAAGTAGTGTTTGTTGTTCTTTATCGAGTATAAATAAGATAGCGAGCTGGGCACCGCTCTGTTTACGCATGTACTTAAGGAGCATATTTCGTCCATATGTTGGATTTTCAACATATTGGAGGTGGGCAATGAGTTGTAAAAGTTGATCTGATGTTACCATGCAAAGCTCTCCCGACCGGTGTATATAGTGCCACATTTCTATTTTCATAATACATGGCGAGAAAATAGTTATGTTATACGAGGAGAGGCTCCCCTACACATTTACGTACCTGAATACAGCGATGTATCCAGCGCAAAGTATATAAGGGAGCCTCTATGGCAAGAGGGGGGAAAGGGACAGTGGACGCGGAGTGAGTGACGCCCACGGGGGTTGAAGAACGCGCTACAAAGAAGAATAACAGGGGAAGGAGCCGCTAACCGTGGGAAGTGGTTGGGCTCTTCTCAAGTGTTAACCGCTTGCTTGCTACAATAGGAGTGTACTTGAGATTATATGCAAAGTCAAGTTTACAGAAGTGGTTGCAATGCTTTGTACCACACAGAAGCCATCACTGTGTATCCCAGGTTGTCTGGATGAATGTGATCAGGAATGTCGCGCAAGGGAACCGCATTGTACATATTAACGTAGCGAACATGTTTACCTTGAGCCTGCATAGTGCTGACAATGCCGGGTATCGTTTTATTATAGGCGATTACTTTCGCATCCAGTCTGGGATTGCCTAGAGGGATAAGCTGGGCCACGATGACAGTTGCATCTGGCAATGTCGTTGTGATCTGTACGAGTAAGGAATGTAACCGCGCAGGTGCGGTACTGACACTATGATTTTGTATAATGTCATTGGTACCAATATGTAGGAGAATAATCCGTGGCCGGTATTCTTCTAGCCAGGCCACAATGTGTGCCGAGATCTGATCAATGCGCCAGCCAGGATGACCTTCATTTGCCTTATCAGGAAGAGAAGCAGGGCCGCTCTCCTCTGATCCTACAAAGGTAATGTGCAGATGGGCGGCTTGAAGTACATTCCATAGTGTCACGCGATATCCCCCATTCTTCGTGGAATGGACGCCGAACGTAATGGAATCGCCTAATGGCATAATTTTCACGTAGCTTTGTGCTATGACGGGCCTTTCAGAGAGTCCTAACGTCGCGCTCATACAGGCCAGGAGAAAGAGCGCGCTAGAGAGCGTGATGATAAGACGTACAGAGCGATGGAAGATAGCGGTGAAGAGGTGCCTTTTTATGTATTGCTCCATGGCGATTTTGTCCTTACCTGCTCTAGTATAGAGCATGGCGTGGCTGGACTAAAAACTGAAGTATATAAATAGAATAAATTAAACACATCTGTTTTGTCAAGCGTGCTATGAGAAGAGGAGATACTACATGAAAATCATTAATCTTTTCTATATCAACACGTGGTACATTCTCGCCGTTCCTGTCTGGCTGATTGCAGTAGTTGTGGCATTAATAGGTGGTCGTACCTCTGGTAACAACACCCCATAGGTGTCAGTGTCGAGCGGCTCGCAGGGCGACCGCAAGGGTCGCCCCTACTGTTTCACATGGAGTAGGGGCGACCGCAAGGGTCGCCCTGCTGTGTTTTATTTATTGGAATAGCGGCTAGCGCGTGCGCAACATTTGCAGAGTAGCCAGGCGCTCACGTGCAACGGTACTGCCAGGATTGACCTTGGCAAGGTTCCTGTAGACGCGGCTGGCCTGCTCATATTCGCCAACAGATTGGTAGGTCTGACCAAGCATATCGTAGGCCTCGAAGTTGCTACGATCAATCGTGATCAACTGCTGTAAGGCTGCAACCGACTCTTTCACCTGGTGCGTCTCAAAGTAGTAGCGGGCAATAATGAGCTGATACTGCGCGGCTATAGATTGATAGCGCGTAGCCTCATTCTCATCCTTGCGCTCAATCTGCCGTGCAAGCTGTAAACAGAAGCTTACCACTTCACGCAGCAGGTCCATCGATTCGGGATTTAGTTCAGCGGCGCGACGAAGATTGGATAGCGCTTCCTCATTATTGCCCATCTCGGCATGGATATTGCCGATGCGCTGAATTGCCGTCCCCGCCTTCTCCAGTTCATTACGACGCAGGTAGATATCGGCCAGGAGGCGCAACTCCGCAACACCCTCCTCCAACAGGCCACGATTGACGTAGATATCAGCCAGTTCATCGTGAGCACGTGGATCCTGCGGTGCGAGGCGCACCATCTCATTGAGAGCACTCAGTGCGTTATCTGTCTGCCGATTGCCCCGATAATGGCGCACCAGGTCAAAGTATTCTTGCAAGGCGCTATCAACGTCACCCTGACGTGCAGAGATCTCGGCCAGCGTAGAAGAGACCTCGTCCTGTGCAGGTCGGACCTGTTTCACCTGGCGCAGGATCGCATCCATCTGTTCCTGCCGTCCTGTGCGCCCGTATGCCTTCGCCAGCAGCAGAGAGACCTCTACATCTGGCGCCTGGTGCTGCTCGCCCTCCTCACGTGGACGCGCGGCCCAGATAGCCGGATCGATCGAATCAGGTGCACGGCGCACGCTCTGTAACGCCTGCTCCAATTGCTGGATCGCAGCTTCAGGCTTGCCCTGCGTTAACAACGACTGCGCAGCACTGACGCGTGCCAGCACTTCCACCGCACTATCGCGCAGCGCCAGAATGTAGGAGTCAATCGCCTTGTCGAACTGACCCGATTGATGATAGATCTGGCCCAGCGAAAAGTGAATATCGGCATTATTGGGATAGATATCGGCGCTCTGATTATACTCACGGATAACCGCATTGGAGTGCTTCTGCCCTTCGCCGCGCAGTTGCCAGCGAATACGCGACAGCACTTCCAGAGTCGTAGCGCGCGCCGAGCCTATGCTAGTGATCATAGCAATATGCCAGCGAACAAGCGCGGTAATGTTGCGCGGATCCACCTGCAACACACGCTGATACTCTGCCACTGCTTGCTGGGAACGTCCCAATTTTTGCAAGGCCAGAGCATAGTTCAAGCGTGTAGAGACACTGGTTGGACTATCTTGCAGCGCTAACTCCAACTCCGTCAGAGCGCGATCCATATAACCCAGGCGTAGATACGACTCGGCAGCCAGCGTACGCTCACGCAGCAGATCCTCTTTGTTGCCTTGATTGGCAAGCAAGTTGATCAGGCGCATACGGTAAGTCAGGTTGTTCGGTTCCAGTTGCAGAATACGCCGATAGGTCGTAATCGCATCATCGGCGCGCCCATTGACGATGTATGTATCAACCAGAATAGCATACTTGGTAATCGCCTGTTCGATCTTACCCTGACGGACGTAAATCTCACCGAGCACCTGGTGCACATCCAGGTACTGAGGAGCCATATCGATGACGCGCAGACATTCCTCGGTGGCAGATGTCAGCAAGCCGTGGTTAATATATTTTTGAATATCCTGCATCGAGCGTACAACCTGCAAGCGAACATTCTCTGGTAACGAGGCAGTGCTCGCCAGAACCGCTTCAGCAACTTGCTGCAGATTCTCTTCTTTGCCACCGGTAATCTGGCTTAACAGATCTTCAAGAGCAGGTCTGTTCTCAACAGGTTTGCTCGGCGCAGGAGAAACCATTGGATAGAGAGAGTCCAATGACTGCAATGGTCCAGATGCTGCTGTCGCTTGCGCTGGTTGCTGCGGAGCTGGTTGTGCAGGTGGTACAGGTGCAGGTGGCGGAGCCGCAGCTACGGGTGGCTCAGGGACCGGTTGTGCAGGTGGTACGGGTGCAGGTGGCATCTGGTCAGGTGGCAGCGTACGCGTAGCATTCGTAGGCTTCGCACCATCGGTAAGCCATGTCTGAGACGCTGGCTGGGCTGCGGCTGAAGTCTCTAAAGGTGCAGACTGACTACGGACCTCCATAGTGGGTTGTTCTACAATAGGAGCCTGTGGAGCTTGCGGCTGCGTCTGCGGCTTGTTAGCAATGCGCGTCTTATCCGAATCACTTAAAATGCCCGTCAGCCAATCTGGAAGTTCATTGACGGAGGAATTGCCAGCCTGAGCAGGAGATTGCTGCTGTACAGGCGGTATGACAGGAGGACCATTGACGATGTTATTAGTATTAAATGCCATCGTCGCCGCCTCTGACAATGCTTGCTGTGGTCCAGACTGATTCATCGAGGGTGGCTGCTGCATGGGAACCGACTGTTCAGGTGGTACGACCTTTGAATTGCTAACAGGAGGCGTAACAGGACGAGCTGGAACAGGCGCATTCTGAGCCTGCTGGAGCATAAACTCAACCTGTGCGACCTTGTCAGCCCAACCACGACTACGCAGGAAGCCAAGGAGCGCGTTATAGACGGTGAGCGCCTGTTCCTGTTCACCTAACAGGCGATGCGCTTCAGCAGCCTCCTGGCAGAGCTGAACAAGTTGATCAGACTCTTCAACGGTCAACGCATCCAGGTTCACGCGATCAACAGCCTCGTCAAAATGAACTGTCGCCGTACGCAAGTCGCCGCGTGCCCGGTAACACTGTCCCAATGCATAGTAACAGGAAAGTGCATAATCAGGATCATTCAACAGCATCTGGAACTGACGAATCGCCTCGTCCCAGCGCTGCTGTTCCTGATAGAGCCAGCCTAAGAAGTAGCGGGCATCTGGTCGATCGAAGCCACTCTCCAGAATTTGTTCACAGAGGTCGATAGCATCATTAAAACGACCCTGGGTCTGAAACGTTTGCGCCTGCTTCAGCACCCCTGTGACCTGGCTGGCAGTAAGCCGTTTGCGAGGAGCAGAGTTCATCCCACCATTAGACCCGGTCATAGCCAGGGATGGTCCAGAATTGCTCACTCCGCCGAAGTTGCTCGCGCTACCCATATTACCCATGATGCCAGTATTACCTCCGCTTGTATTTCCCGATGTCATTGTCTCGGCTACAGAATTCCCCGTAAAAGCCAGTGGGCCAGAAGACATACCACCCATCGTTGGTGGTACATTCTCTCTATATCCCGCACCACCACCGGGTCCAACTGAAAACGCTGCTCCCGGTCCCGGTGGTAGGGGACCAGAAGTCCGTCCTGATGTCCCAAAGATCTGTGCGAGCAACTGTTGTGCCTGTACGTTATTCGCATCTGCGCGTAGCACTTCCTCACACTGCACCCGTACCATTCCAGGCTGATTGCGCAAAAGATAGCCCTGAGCGGCTGCCACGCGCTCGTGTATCATCGCAGCAATATCTTTTTTTTCAAAATAGTAACTCGCCAGTCGCTCATGAGGCTCAGGATCGCCGGGAGACAACTGAACAGCTTTCTGCCAGGCAGCTTCAGCGCGAGCTCCCTGACCAGCTTGCGAATAGAGATCAGCCAGGTGCAGATACGCTCTGTAGGCATCGTCACGTCTGTTCAGAATACCGTACAGTTCCGCCGTCTTGCTCAAAGCGATTACATTGCCTGGATCGTGCTGCAGTGTATATTCATACTCCGCCAGTGCCAGTTGCCATTGCTTCGTCTGCATATAGCAGAAACCCAGGCCGCCACGCGCCGTTGCATCATCTGGGAACTCCGCGAGAGCTTTTTGATATTCCCGCGTCGCCTCCGTCCACCGACTATCCCAGCGATGGCGGTCGGCTGTATTAATCGCTGCACTAAAAACTTGTCTGTTCCCAGGCATGAAAGGTTCACTTTCTCGAACGAGCGCACCTCTGGAGGCGCAATAAAACTGTATCTACGCCCCTGGCAAGGGTGCTAGCAGGCTTGGTCTAGTTAAAACTAGGGTACTACAAATCTGTTGTATGGACACTTCTTTAGTACTAATGTACCCCTCATCTCGCTTGACGAAAAAGGGGCATTTGCCCACCCGTGTAAGCGAGACTGTCCATATGTGGTAGCTACCCACGATAATTGATGAACTGCAGCGCGACTGGATAATCCTTTTGCTTGAGCAGCGCAATCACCGCCTGCAACTCATCACGGCTCTTAGCGGTAACACGTACTGCGTCACCCTGTATCTGAGGCCGGACCTTTGGGTAGTTATCACGAATATATTTACTGATCTCTTTCGCCAGTTCTTGTGTGATTCCTTGCTGTAACTGAATCACCTGGCGCACCTTGCTACCAGCAGCGGGCTCTTCCTTGCCTGGCTTAAAGATCTTCAAAGACAAACCGCGGCGTATCGCCTTTGTCTCAAGAATATCACGAACGTTCTTCAGGCTGAGCGTGCTGTCAGTAAGAATAGTTACATTATCCTTATTGAGGGTGATCTCGGTTCTAGTATCCTTCAGATCGTACCGTGTCTGCACTTCTCGCCGTGTCTGGTCGACAGCATTGACCAGCTCTTGCTCATCGAACTGCGATACTATATCAAATGAACAGTCACCTGCCATGAGAATCTCCTCTTTGTTATGTTAATTGGTACAAAATGGCTAATAGAGGAACACGCTAATGTTATTGTGATGTATGTCTAATGCCTACAGAAATCTATCTTCGAAGGCATTGTAGCGCATTTCACATTGTATTTCCACTTCTATCCCCCAATTGGCAGCACGCCCCAACGTCTCCGTAGAGGCATGCCTTGCGTGTGCCGCGTCGCCCGTCAGGAATTTCCACCTGCTCGGTATGTACATTGCTACCCACCCGGCACACGCAAGGCATGCCTCTACGGAGATGTTTGAAGCAGTCTTTGCCCTATAGGAAAAAAGGCACATCTTGCATATGTTGTAAATCCTCAACGTGAAGATTAGTACAAAGACAGTGTATGGTAGTCACTGATGATGCTAGTCTTTCACCTGCTCATTGCCAATACTGCTTTCTCGTGACTGACTCCCAACTTTGGGAGCGATGAACGTATCAGACTATTACTGACGTTAGAGGAGGAAAAACAAATGCTATTTTTCAGACGCTCTTTGCTGCTTGCTGGTCTGCTACTGACACTGTTCGTTGCAGCCTGTGGCACGGCTTCCAACACCGGTAGTACTGGCACAAACAATACCATGTCCAGTACAAATAACAACAATGGTTCGAACATGGGTAATGACCAGACGCCTATGGGCTATAGTACGCCAACAGCGGCTATGACTCAAAGCACTCCTACCCCAATGCCGACTCAGGCAGGGAATATGCAGGGTGGAGATAACACTCCACTTATTCACACGACGAAGGTCAAAATCGGCATGAATATGGTAACAGTGCTCACCGATGCCAAAGGTATGGTTCTGTACTACAAAAAGGACGATCCGCTCCCCAACTCTAGCTGTACTGGTGCATGTGCCAAAGACTGGCCTCCTGTCATTGCTAATGGCATGGACATGATTACCAGTTCCATGGCCCTTCCCCATAAGTTGACAGTACATATGACAGGAAATGGCAATCAGGTTTTGTACGATGGACATCCGCTCTACACCTATGCCGCTGATATGGCTCCCGGTCAATTTACGGGACGAGGGCAGGATAACGTCTGGTACCTTGTTGGTATCGGACTGTAGTTGAACCGATCAAAACGAAGGAACAATGCTGGCGGACACCTCGCTTCAGCGTCGTGTGATATCATGAGCGGGAAGAACTTACTGAATTGGAAGGTAACGAGCTGTTCATGCCAGCAACCATTTATAATAATAAACCACTTGTAGCGCGGATGACCGGAGAGTTAAAAAACGAAGCAGCCGAGTTCCGCAGGCAGCACCATCGCCCGGCACGATTGGCGCAGGTAGTCGTAGGACATGATGATGCCGCGGAAGTATATAGTCGCCAGTTGGTGCGTGCCTGCCGTACAATCGGCCTTGGCTGTGCAACGCTGGCGTATCCATTCGAGATCGAAGAGGAAGAGTTACGAGCTGAGGTAGCAGCGCTAAACGACGATGTGGGGAATGATGGAGTTGTGCTCCTGCTGCCTCTGCCTGCACATATACGCCAACGGATCGTGACCGATGTTTTGCGTCCCGAGAAGGATGTCGATGGACTGGGGGCACGCAACGCTGGTAATCTGCTGTTGGGTTTTCCCAGCTTTATTCCCTCGACGGCTGATGCGGTTTTGAAGGTTCTGGACGATGCAGATATTCCCGTAGCAGGTCGAAATGCCGCGATCGTCGGACGCAGTAACATCGGAGGCAAGCCTATCGCACTTGTACTGATGAGGCGGGACGCTACTGTGACCATCTGCCATTCCCATACGCAAGATCTTGCCAATATTACTCGTAGTGCGGATATTCTGGTGGTTAGCGTTGGTCGCCCGGCAATGATTACCGCTGATATGGTAAAGCCAGGAGCGATTGTGCTGGATGCCGGGATCAATACAGTCGGCGGCAAGGTAGTAGGAGATATAGATTTCGTCAGCGTTAAAGAGGTAGCATCGTTCATCACACCGGTTCCGGCTGGATTGGGTCCGCTTACCCACCTGACGCTCATCCGTCATACATTGCTTGGTCCACAATAGATAGAGACAGAAGTACTCTCGGATGCGACTTAAGAAAAAACGTACCAGGTCATGATATTGACCTGGTACGCTTATTTTTCTAGCGTGAATGACCGTTAACAGGAAGATGCGACGGTAGTAAAGGTTCCCAGGTACGAGTATTTGCCATTAATACCGATGGATGGGGTCTGGTGGGCAAACCAGGATAAGAACGCTTCGTCCTGCAGGTGGTAGTCGCCAATATCGAAGCCGACACCTACCAGAGGATCACCAACCTCAAGGGCGTTGTTGCAACCGTACTGTGGCTCCGAGGGAACGCTCCAGTTCGGCACAACGTTGTTGGTAAACGGATCGTTGTACCACTCGGAGAGCTCATGGCTCAACGCGTCCGTAGTCGTGAAGACCTTCGGGTTTTTTAGAGAAAAGCCTGGATCGTTGTATGTGGCGTACGCGTAGGTCTGGATGACGCTGTTGTTAGCGTTGGGCAGAGCATTATGATAGCCACCAATACAGCAAAGCGTCCCGTTTTGATCTGTACCAAGAACGTCGGAAGTCAGGAAGATAGGCAGCGTTCGCGGTGAAATGTGATGCCGCTGCATATATGTCTGCAACTGATTATCCAGGTAATTAACATCGATACCCGCGAATACAACGCCCGAAGGTCTTGTGATCTTTCCACCTTGATCTGCGGGAACGTTAATCTTGAGGGTTGGCAGGACTGCCGGAGGCGTCAGCCACACATGATAAAACTGGCTTTTCGTCGAGATGTACTTCCAGAACTCCGCACGCTGGATGGCATCACCATACTGGGTGTATCCGCTCGAAAACGAACTGGGTCGGAAGAGGGGCGAGTTCAGCGCAGCTCGAACTTTACGCTCCCCATTGTACACAGAACCATCAGAGAGAACAAGCTTCACAGGAATGAGCAGAGCAGGAACCACGGTAACAGCTGAACCCTTCGTCGGGTTCGTCCCAACCATACTATATGGGTAGGTCTTTCCCTGATACTGAAACGAGGAGGTCCAGTACGGAATGGTCCGAATTTGATGCTTGTGGCTCTGAGCGCTAGTTGCTGCGGTCTGCTGGGACGATGGCACCGAATTCTGGATAAGATCCTGGCTGACGAGAGAGGCAGGATGCCAGTTGACCACCGGTGAGTCGGCTGCACTTTTGGCGCTCACAGTTAATGCACCCGAGAAGAGAAATACGTAACCTGATATTACGAATGCGACAAGTAGGGGCGAAGTCATCCGGCGGAGTAAAGCTATCTTCATTGGCACGGCACATCGACTCCTTTCATAAGAGAGACACATGCAAACACATCAATGCTGTCTGGTTCTTTCGATCCCTTTGGGAATACAGTTGCTCATCAGAGCAAGTTCTTAATAGAAAGGCCTGGCACCCTTAAAGTATACCATAGCCCTGAGTAGATTAGATAGAGATAGAAGGGGGAAACCAGGGCTAAAAGTCGCTGCTCTGGGTCCGTAGAGGCATGCCTTGCGTGTGCCGAGTGCGTGGACAGAGGAAAAGCAGGCCGTGAGGCACACACACTCGGCACACGCAAGGCATGCCTCTACGGGAACTTTTCAACCGCCCAGGGGGAAAATAGGTAAATATTTTATAGAAAAGTGGTAGATCTTATCCACATGGCAGTTATCCTACTGACACACGCGTGCCAGACTTGCGTTTGAGGGGCACCAGAAGATACCCCATATGGACGATAGATTTTACCTCAATCCCGAACGGGCGCAACTTCATACGACGGGACAATAGTCGGGATAGTTCTTGAGTAGCGCTTCAATCACATACATCTCGCCAGGACTGAGCAATTGCTGTTCAAGGATCTCCTCTCCCATGATCAGCGAGAGAATGCTCTGATCATAGTTTAAAATTAAACGGTTGTCCTCTGGCAACAGAGGGTGGAGTTGAAAGGCTTTAAATTGCTGGCTCATTGTTTGTATCCTTAAATAGAACTTCTGTTCTATATTAACAGACAGAGAACTCTCTCGTCAAGGAAACAAAAATCGTAGGGGTTATAAAGAACAGAATAGCAAAAACTGAAGGACGCGGGCTCATTCTTAACCAGACTCCTACCGCTTCTCAACTAGAATTTAGTGTGCAGCGGGTAAAGTATCTAGTATTGATGAACAGTAATGAACATAAGATCCACTGTAATAGTAGTAAGAGGAGACGAACAACATGGCGCGTAGTTCAAGCGAAAAAATGATGCAGCGAATGTCCGAGCCTGATCAGATTACGATTTCAACCTTTCCAAGATGTAGCCAGTTGGAGACAATGGAACAGGTTCGTGGTTTTGAACTCCTCCGCCTGGCTTTCTTTGCCTTAAAGTTGCGTAAGTTTGAACAGCGCCACGAGCTGGTAGGCGATGAAAACGAATATCTGTTCCGCTGTAGCCTGCTCCGGCATGCTATCTTCCAGCAGGTATTGACCTTGCAAGGACTTGATGCTCGTGAGCAGGCTTTGCAGCTTATCGAAGCATGTCGAAAGTAGCTGAGTAACGATTCTGCGGCGTGATGACGTTCCCGCTGATCTGCACTGCAATTCCCTCTTTCTCAAGGTTCTGCTTCAATTGTTTGAGATTGATATCGCTGTTTACAGCAAAAATACAGGGAGCAAGCTGCCGCAGGCCCAGGTCTTTAAATCTCGGCGCGGTACTGAGTTCGGTAGCAAGGGCCTCGCTCGATACTTCGAAGAGTATAACCTGGGAGAGCCTGACGCCCTTGTAGAGTCTGGCCCAATCGTTGAGGCTATAGACGACGTTCTGTGGGAGTTCTTTCTGGCTACGCTCCTCCAGAACCTTGATTACTTGCTCAACATTTCTGCCAGCCTCCATGGCCCGTAAAAGTGTAGCGCGATTGAGGGTCAGGCGGCTCACCATTCCGACCTGGTTAAGTTGAGCGAAGGATAAGACACTGTATAATGCAGGCATATCCGGCTGCAAAATTAATAGTTCAAAATTAGGCTGCACAATCAGAGCACGCACGATTCCATCAACATGAGGAGGATTGTTTCCAATCTGAGGCAAGACAGATGCACCGAATTCAGTGAGCATAAAGGCCTGCGGATTGAGTTGTGTCTTCGTTTCGAGGGCATCAGGACGGTCATAGCCCAGATCGACTATGCCCAGCTCATGCAGGGTCGAGGTGAGCATACCGATATAGGTCTCACCATCACATTTTTCCCACTTATCACGTACATCTTCCGTCTTGCGATGCTCGGCCTTACGTGTGTAAGGTTGTTGAGGATGCATAGCAAACGGATCTTCGTCCCAGATACCTTGCAGCAAGGAAGCTACTGTATGCCAGCGTCCAGGCTTGTAACGGGACAGATATTTCAGCAGAATAGCCCGTCCTGACATGGGTTTCCAGGCGTAAGGGTCCCAGGCCCGATAGTGCACGCCTTCTAAATCGTCCCAGCGGTAGCTGCCTTTCCAATGATGCAATAAGTACGCGCTCTGTCCGATAATATCCAGTTGTGACCACCAGGCCAGTTGTTCGCCGACCTCATAGTGATCTTTTATATCTGACAGTGGGGATTTGGAAAGCCGTACCAGCCTGTTTTCTTTTGCTATATCCAGCAGCATCTCAAGATAGTTATCGTCGTACTGGAAATCCGGGCGCACCAGCCCGCGCAGTTGAGCACGAATCTTTGTAGCGATGCGCTTGGGAACTCTTCCCACCTGGGTCGGCTCGATTGTCTGCTGACTGATCGCGTTCACCACGAACGCCATATCGTACAGAATAACCGGCTCACCATGGCGTATGGCTGGAGGCACAAAATCTTCAGGAACGACTGGAACCTCTAGCGACGCTTCTGGTTCAGGGATATAGTTCTGTACATGCTTCAGGCGCGCAAACATATCGTGAGGAATGAACAGCACACGGTCCTGCCTGGTCAGCGTATCGAAGGCAAGAGCAGCGCTTTCGAGCTCGTATAACACATCGGAAAGATCAGGATCATTCAGCCCTGTATGCAGACGCACATCTTGCATATTTGCTCGACCGCCCTGCTGACGTAGCCACAGATAGAGATCACGCGCGCGCTCATCAAAATCCGTTATATGATCCAGCGGTTCTTTCAGTTTCGCCAATGTATTGACGATCATCGCCACAAAATCGGTCCGTGTGCGATATTTTCCCCATTTCACATTGTAGCTCTGATAGATATCATACAATAGCTCTTCATCAAGATTCGTCAGAATCTCCGCAAGAGATTTTGTTGAGCGATCACCGAGCGGAGTGAAGATCTCGCGCCCTATAGTATAGAGAGTGTCAAGGTAATCCTCGAAGGGATACACTACAGGAACCACCTTACGTTTACGACCTTCCTCAGTACGTAAATCGCGTGGAAGGTGGGAAGAGTGTCCGCGTTGAGCCGCATCCATTTCCTCCATCTTTTGATAAAGGAGACAACAGTGAATGAGATGATTAACGGCAGGCTCAAAACGTTCTGGAGGTATTTGCGATTTTGTTTGCAGAGCATCGCGGCGCAGGCCATCGCGTGCGGAATAGGACATAGAGTGATAGAAGATCTGGCGCTCATCGGGCGGAAGATATTCCCATACAAAACGCGCACAGACAGGGACCTCCAGGCGATCTATTACCTGCTGCAGATAGTCTGCCATAGTGTTATATATTTCGCCCGTCATACCCCAGAGATGAGCGAATTGTTCACGTTGTTCGTCAGAAGCTTCTGATAATGCCTCTTCCAGATCATATGTCTCTAGCAAATTCATCCTACAACCACGCGCTCCTCATTTTTAGTCTGGCTGATACTGCTCGAGATAGCGAATCACCTCGCGCGTCAACTGGCTGGGTGTCGAAGCTCCAGCAGTGACGGCGACGCGTTTTTTGCCCTTGAGCCATTCAGGTTTCAATTGTGAGAGATCTTCGATACGTACAGCGGGTACTCCGGCCAGCTCCTGCGAAACCTGCACCAGGCGATTGGTATTATTACTACGTGGATCACCAACAACCACTGTCAGGTCTGCCTCTTTAGCCTGTGCGGCAACAGCTTCCTGGCGTGTTTGAGTCGCACGGCAGATATCAACGTGGACCTCGGCATAGGGGTAACGAGCTTTGATATACTGGATAACGCGATGAGTATCCCACATAGAGAGCGTGGTTTGGGTCGAAACAGCAATCTTCGCTTCTTGTTCTGGCGTGAGCGTTAAAGCATCAATGTCAGCCTCTGTCTCAATCAGGCTAATATGTCCGGGAATTTCGCCCAACACTCCCTCTGGTTCAGGATGCCCTTTCTTTCCGACGTAGAGGATATAGTAGCCCTTTGCCACAAGATCAATTACAAGATCGTGCGTCACGGTAACGTCGGGACAGGTAGCATCGATGCAGTGCAGGCCACGCTCCTCGGCACGACGCTTCACCAGGGGAGAGACGCCATGGGCCGTGAATATGACGGTCCCATCCTTCACCTGCTCCAGAATAGAAGCCCTATCGGGCCCATCGAGCGTAACAACGCCCAGCGCAGTTAACTCATCAACCGCATGTCGATTGTGGACGATCTGCCCAACGATGTGAACAGGTCGTGGTAATGTTGGATCCTTTGCCGCCTGGCGTACAATCTGCAATGCATCAACGACCCCGTAGCAATAGCCACGGGGAGAGATTTTTATGACTTCCATAGGAAACTCTTTTAGGTGCCTTTATAAAACAAAACAAATCTCTACACTTCGACACAGATGTCATAGACCCGTAGAGGCAGGCCTTGCGTTCGCCGGGTTGCCCCGCAGTACACTCCTCGCGAGCTACGCCCGCTCGCACGGCAGACGCAAGGCCTGCCTCTACGGGTCCGGATGTAGCTATACTGAGTGTACCACATTGATCAAGACGCTTTTGCCATCTCTTTTGTCAGGATGCGACGCAGATCGTCGGGTGTATACAGGCAGACAGAAGGAAGCAGACCAGCCAGATCTTCAACAGAGGCATGCGGGTATGGAGCAAGATCAAAGATAAGCAGCGGTGTATGACGTCCATCACAGCCCTTTGCAATCCTTGCCGCACCCAATAGAGGGGCAGTCTGTCCTGATAGTCCATAAGGTGAAGGCACACTGATCATTAGTTGCACATGAGGGAGAATGTAAGAGATCCGAACAGGCGTATCCTCTTCATAGATATATTTCATTTTCATAGAGCTTAACGACTTCATGTACGGATACCGCAGCTCTTCTGGCCCCACCAGCAGCGCTGAACGCCCGCGCAGACCACCGAGGCAAGCATCGGCGATAGATACTACCTCTGGCGCAATGTCCTGCATTGAATAATTCTCCTATGCCATAATTCAATAGTCCTGTGCAATTATCTAGTATTCTGTATATACTATACCAGAATTACGCCGTTCGTCATCGGGTGAACACTGTATTTTCTATGAGTGCGGCCCTAGGGTACCTTCACTTGACCTGTCAGGGTCTCGTGCGTATGCTTCTCTTCAGAAGGGGTGCCAGGAGCCTATGTTCTTTGTACGACCCGCTTGAGGGTACTGAAATGTGCGGTCAGGCTCTTCTTGCGTCGCTGTTCGTCACGCCAGCGTTTGACATCCAGTAACTTGCGATAGGCTTCGTAGAGCAGGGGATTGTAGACGAGGTCGTGAGTTTCCAGGGAGCGCATGGGGAAGCCACCAAAGCCGCGTTTGAAGACATAGACGCCCCATAGTTCCTGCCCCTCTTCCAATATATCGGGGATGCCGCGGAAGTTGTAATACCAGCAGCCCTTCGACTTTGCCCATTGCATACCAGTCCATTGCAGGAGATGGTTAGGCATACGCTCACGATGCTCGTTTGAGGAGGCACCGAACATGTACCAGCTCCAGCGGCCCAGCCAGAGCACGATCGTGCCAGCAACGGCCTTACCCTCGTACTCCGCCAGGAAGATTGCTGCATGGTCACCCTCATTAAACAGGCGCATAATGTCCTGGTAGTGCACTTTGTCGTTGATGAAGAACTGATCGCGCTCGCTGGTTGTTTCGTAGAGACGATAGAAGGTATCGAGGTCATCCTGTCCTTCGCCGCGACGTACAACGATGCCCTTGCGCCCCGCCAGGCGTATATTGTAACGCCACTTCTCTTTCATACCTGCAAGTATTGTCTTCTCGTCGGGACGAATATCAAGTACCCATTCGTGACGTACGTGCTTTGCATAGGGATTGACGCGAAAACCATGCTTCTTGAGCGATTGCAACCACGGGACATCGCCATCCATAACACTCGGCTCAACCTCAAGCATGAATGCTCCACGCTTGCGCGCCTCTGCTTTGACAAAATTGAGCAGTACGGTCATAGCTGGCGAGTTGGGATCATCCATCACAGGTCCACGTGGCACGTAGAAATATAATTTGTTCAGGACGGGAGCACGCGAAACGAGAATGAGCATTGCAGCACATAGGTTCCCGGCTGCATCAACGACACCTACGCGCAATGGCTCAATAGCGCCGACGTGGTGCGCGAGTTCACCCCACTCGTATGATTGTGTAATATTGCAACAAACCGATGCCGCCACAAAATCGTTCCATTGTTGACGGTCGGTGATAATTTGAGCATCCATAACAATTCCTTAATATATTTTCCGTAGGGATGGGGCTTGCCCCCACCCTCTGGCCCATTCTCGATCACCGGGCACGCGGGTGGGGGCAAGCCTCACCCCTACGGGTTTTCAGTTTTACCGCGTGCCGCACGTTCCAGTTCCACTTTCTGGCGTTCCTTGTGGCGCTGAGCACGACGCATCTCTACCATTTTACGCCAGATACTATAAATGAAGGGGCGGTATACATAATCCTGAGTAGGCATATTCAAGCGCGAGAAACCACCAAAGCCCTTCTTGTACTCGTAGACACCCCACATCTCCTCGCCTAGTTCCAGGATCTCCGGGATGGTGCGAAAATCAAAATAGTGACAACCGCGCGACTTTGCCCACAGGAAACAGCGATATTGCAACAGGTAGGTTGCTTTCAGATTGCGCTTATTGTTGGAGGAGGCTCCAAACATATCCCAGCACCAATCGCCGAAGCGGATAAGCATCTTAGCGGCCAGTGCTTCGCCTTCGTGCTCAGCCAGGAATAACACGGCATCACCCTTGCTGGCAAAGTGACGCAGGATCTCTTTGTGGTACTCTTTGCTGTGAATAAAGAAGGCATCGCGTTCACTGGTAACGGTGAGGAGTTCATAGTACTTGTCGAAGTCCTCATCGCTGATCGCTTCACGAACGGTAACACCTTTGCGCTCAGCGGCGCGTATGTTCTGCCTCCACGTCATCTTACAGTCCGCAAGCAGTTTCTCAGCAGGCGGCGTGATATCAAGCACCCAACTTCGTCGTCCATGTACGGAGATCGGATTGGAATGGAAGCCAAGCTTATGGTAAGCCGCGAGCCATACATCCATGTTGGGGTCATCGTCGGCAATATTCGGCTCTACACGCAGGACTACCGCATGCTCTCCTCTGGCAACTT
>WNFY01006083.1_pt1 | contig 18779 bp, 13 predicted proteins | sample 5400091 | NCBI WGS metagenome assembly WNFY01 (sample SAMN13153364, study PRJNA577476) | soil metagenome | isolation source: 60 cm soil or saprolite under grassland replicate 1 | place: USA:California | collected 2016-06-15
ACCGACCTGCCAGAGACTTTTCCAACCACTCGTAGAATAGCTCGAACTCAATATATGCTGAAAGCGCTTCGCAGTGCGTTCCGAAGCGACTCGAAAACAAGGAGAAAGTTAATGGCCTCCAGAAAACTATCGCATTCAGTAATCGCCCTCCTGGTGATATGTCTATCGTCTGTGCCGTCGGCCGGCCGGTTCGCAGCGGCTTCTTCGGAGGGTGCAGACACAGTCCTTAAGCTGACTGCGCTGCGCGTGGAGTATAAGGAAAATCCGCTCGGCATCGACGCCCGCGAGCCACGCCTTAGCTGGCAGATTCAAACAAACGGGCGCGGCGTGATGCAGTCCGCGTATCACGTGCGCGTCGCGCGCAGCGAGCGCGACTTGCACGAGGGTCGCAACTTGGTTTGGGATTCAGGCCGGATCTCTTCGGATGAGTCCGCACATTGCCCTTACAAAGGATCACCACTGCAATCAGGACAACGTTACTACTGGCAAGTCCGCGTTTGGGACGCGAACGGCGCGGCTTCGGAGTGGAGCGACACGGCTCATTGGGAAATGGGCTTACTGAACGCCGCGGACTGGCAGGCGAGTTGGATTGAACCGGATCTGTCGGAAGACCCGAAAAAATCAAACGCCGCGCCGATGCTGCGGCGCGAGTTTCAGATAAATGGCGTCGTTGAACGCGCGCGGGCTTACGTCACAAGTCATGGTCTTTATGAAGTTCATCTGAACGGTCAGCGTGTCGGCGACCAATTGTTCACGCCCGGCTGGACCAGTTACAAGAAACGTTTGCAATACCAAACCTACGATGTCACGAACTTGATCAAGAGCGGCGCCAATGCCATCGGCGTGACGCTTGGCGACGGTTGGTATCGTGGCTTCATCGGTTTCGGCGGGCAGCGGAACTTTTACGGCGAACACGCGGCGCTACTCTTGCAAATCAAAGTGACCTATAAAGGCGGCCGTGAAGAGATCATCGGCACTGATGCGAAATGGAAAGCAGCGACGGGACCGATCTTAATGTCCGAGATCTACCATGGCGAAACCTACGACGCACGGCTGGAAAAACCGGGTTGGACCAACGCTGGGTTTGCTGACGGCCAATGGTCGGGTATTCGCGTCGCCAGTTACCCCAAAGACAATCTGATTGCGCCTGCGGGACCAGCGGTGAGGAGAATCGAAGAACTGAAGCCCATCAAAGTCTTCAAGACTCCGGCCGGCGAGACGGTAGCCGACATGGGGCAGAACATGGTCGGCTGGGTGCGGCTCAAAGTGCAGGGCGCCGCCGGCACGACCGTGACGCTGCGACACGCCGAAGTGCTGGACAAGGCCGGCGACTTCTACACTGCGAACCTGCGCGCAGCAAAGGAGACGGTACAATACACGCTCAAAAGTGGTGGGCTTGAAACTTACGAACCGCACTTCACGTTCCAGGGTTTTCGTTATGTTTCCGTCGCGGGCTATCCCGGCGAGGTAACTCCGGAGAGTATAACTGGGATCGTCATTCACTCGGACATGACGCGGACGAGCGAGTTCGAGACGTCGAGCCAACCCATCAACCAACTTCAGCACAACATCATCTGGGGTCAAAAGGGTAACTTCCTGGATGTCCCGACTGACTGCCCGCAGCGCGATGAGCGCCTGGGTTGGACCGGCGACGCGCAAGTCTTTTCGCGCACGGCCGCCTTTAACATGGACGTGGCGGGGTTCTTTACTAAATGGCTGAAAGACGTCGCCGCGGATCAATTCGAGAATGGCAGTGTTCCTCACGTCGTCCCGAACGTGCTGGGTACTCGTCCCACTGGACAACCGGGTGGGTCCGCGGCGTGGGCTGATTCGGCGGTGATCATCCCGTGGAACATGTATCTCACTTACGGCGATAAACGAGTGTTGGAGGAACAGTACGACAGCATGGCCCGTTGGGTGGAATATGAACGAGCACGAGCGGGGGACGATTACATTTGGAGCGGCGATTTTCATTTTGGCGATTGGCTCGCATTCGCGACTAACCGCGCGGACTATCCTGGCGCGACGACCAGCAAGGATCTAATAGCCACCGCCTTCTTCGCGCACTCGACGGATCTGCTGCAGCGCGCGGCGCAAGTCCTGGGCAAGCGCAACGATGCGGAGCGTTACGCCGAGCTGCTTGCCAAGATCAAAAGCGCCTTCTGCCGCGAGTTCGTGACTGAGACCGGGCGCGTCGGCGAAGCTACGCAAACCGCTTATGCGCTGGCGCTGCAATTCGATCTGTTGCCGGAGAGCTTGCGTGCCGTCGCCGCTAAGCGCCTGGCGAATGAGGTGCGAACCCGCGGACATTTGACTACAGGCTTTGTCGGCACGCCCTACCTCTGCCACGTGCTCAGCCGCTACGGTTATCTGGATGAAGCGTACCTGCTGCTCAATCGCGATCAATATCCGTCGTGGCTTTATCCGATCAAGCAGGGCGCAACGACGATCTGGGAACGCTGGGATGGACAGAAGCCCGACGGAACATTCCAGGACAAGTCAATGAATTCGTTCAATCACTACGCGTACGGCGCCGTCGGCGACTGGATGTATCGCGTCATGGCTGGCCTCGAGATTGACGAAGCCGCTCCGGGCTACAAACACATCCTGGTTCAGCCCCAACCCGGCGGCGGTTTCACGCGTGTAAAAGTCAGTCATCAAACGCCATACGGCAAGGCGAGTTCCGCCTGGGAGATCAAGGATGGCGAGTTTGTCCTGGCCGTGGAAATTCCACCCAACGCGCGCGCGACAGTGCGACTGCCCAAAGCGCAACTAGCCAACGTCACGGAATCCAACCAAGCGCTCAGCAATGGAAACGGCATCACGAGCGCACGTCAAGAAGGTTACGCGGTCATTGTAGAAGTCCGTATCCACGGGACAAGTAACTGAACTGAAGACTGATTTCGAATCGTTGAGGAAACGATAAGCCGCGGAGCGGCGCCAGATGGTAGCCCGGGTTAGCGGGGTCCCCACGCGGGCAGCGGCTCCGTAGGAGCCGAATGCGTTTATAGCCGAAAGGCAACAACTCGCGTTTCCCGAGCGGCATTAATGCCGCTCGGCAGATAAATTAAGGGATTCGGCTGGAACATTGCGTTCCCAACGGAACGCTCAAACGTCCGCACGCGCGGATGCCTGCTTCAACGGCCCTCAAGTCGTAGCATTTGGATTTTCTTCATCAATCAAGGTTGTGCGTGAGATGCAGGATTCTTAACATTAGGTGGCCGCCACCTGGAGTTCCAGAACCTAATACGAATGTGATAAGAGAATACGACGCGATATCAGACGGAGGCCACCGATATGAGATCCGCGAAGATCATTCTATTCATCCTTGGCGTTTGCATCGTGCCACGAACCTATTCGCATACGCCCGCAAAGGATAAGCACATCGAGCCGGCACAGAAGCGCATCGTCATCGCTGCGAGCACCGTGCTCGATGGCAAGGGCCATGTGCTGCGCGACATGCGCATTGTGATCGAGGGCTCGAAGATTGTTGCGATCGAGACAAAAACGAATCCAAAGGTCGGCCCCGTAGACTACGATCTGCGCGGCCTCACTGTTCTGCCGGGCTGGATTGACGCGCATGTGCACATCACGTGGAGCTTCGGCAAGGACGGGAAAAATGCGGGCCCGGGAGGAACAACACCAGAGGCCGCGTATTCAGCCGCCTCGAATGCCTGGGTGACCTTGATGGCGGGGTTCACGACCGTGCAAAGCGTGGGATCGCCCAACGACGTTCCTTTGCGCAATGCGATCGCGAAAGGAATGCTGCCGGGCCCGCGCATCCTGACGGCTGTCGAACCATTGCAAGGACGAGGCGAGCAGAGCGGCACGCCGGATGAAATCCGCGCGTACGTGCGAAAGCAGAAAGAAGCAGGCGCTGATCTGATCAAAATCTTCGCATCGCAGAGCATTCGCCAGGGCGGTGGAATGACGCTTTCGCAGGAACAACTGAACGCGGCCTGCGATGAAGCGAAGAAGCAGGGACTGCGCACGCTGGTGCACGCTTACAAGAATGCTGTCGGGGCTGCAACTCTCGCCGGATGCACAGAGATTGAGCACGGCACAATGGCCACGGACGACGATCTGAAACTAATGGCCGTGAAGGGCACCTACCTGGATCCACAGGCCGGCCTGGTGATCGAGAACTACCTGCTGAACAAAGAAAATTTTCTCGGCACACCCGGATATACGGAGGAAGGGTTTGCGGCGATGGAGAAGGTCCTGGCATTGAACCACGAGCTGGTGCAACGCGCGGTGAAAACTCCGGGACTGAAAATCGTTTTCGGCACGGACGCCCTGGCGGGCTCGCACGGGCGCAATGCTGAGGAGTTCATCGATCGCGTACGCGATGGCGGAGTGGATCCGATGTTGGCGATGGTCTCGGCCAACTCACTGGGGGCGGAGGCACTTGGCATGGTTGACGAAATCGGATCAATCACGCCCGGTCTACAAGCTGACATCATTGCGCTCGACGGCGATCCGTTGAAAGACATCACCGCCGTTCGGCGCGTCGTATTCGTGATGAAAGGCGGAGTCGTTTACAAGAACGCCGCGCGCAGCGCGATTCCCGCTTATGCAGGTGTCCAGCCGTGATTGACGCGTTGGAGGCGGTTTTTCATTGGAGTACAAAGCCACGGCAAGCAAGACATCAGGTAACGCTAATGAAATCAACAATCTGCTTAGCGACGTCGGTGGTTGCTGCACAGTTTTTCATCCTGTGTCTATGCGACCTATCAATGACTTGTCGCTGCCTGCTTTGACTGTCGCGCAATCCATTTTATAGTTGTTCTACTGTGAGGACGATCCTGCTATTTCAAGAGCTGCAGAGTATCAGCGCGCGCGCCTGGTACTACCTTAATCACAAATTCACGATTGGCAATATCGAAGTCTCTGTTACAACGCTGATCGAAGCTGTCCTGATTTTTGCTATAGCACTGGTTCTATCGCGCACACTCAGCAGCGTCCTTCAACGCCGCATCGCCAAACGGGCTTATTTCGACCCTGGATTGCGCTACACGCTGGGCAGGCTAACGCAATACGTGATCATTGCCCTTGGGCTTTTGCTGGCGCTGAAAGCCGGTTTCAGTCTCGACTTAACCTCAATTGCCGTACTTTTCACAGCGCTTTCTGTAGGGATTGGCTTCGGCTTGCAATACCTCGCCGCCGATATCGCCTCCGGCTTCATTCTGCTCTTTGAACGGCCGGTGCGGGTGGGCGATCGCATCACTATCGGCGAAGACGAAGGAGACGTCCAGAGCATCAATCTGCGCACCACAGTCGTCGCCACAAATGATCGCATTTCGATCATTGTCCCGAACTCAAAGCTCGTCAGCCAGCGTTTAATCAATTGGTCATATGGCGATCCTCGCGCACGCATCGCCATTCCGGTGGGTGTCGCCTATAACTCGGACATCGATCTCGTCACCAGAACGCTGCTGCAAGCAACAGAAGAGGTGGATAACGTGCTGCGTGATCCGTCGCCGAAGGTCCAATTCCTGAAGTTTGGCGACTGGTCATTAGATTTTCGCCTGCTGGTTTGGACTAATCGCCCGCGCCTGCATACGCAGATTCGCAGTGACATTAACTACCGAATCGAGAAATTATTCCGCGAAGCAGGGATCGAAATTCCCTTTCCACAAACCGAGTTACGCCTGCGCGAAGGCGCGCCGCATCTGGATACGGGCGACAAATTCATTGCTGAAGGGAAATCAGACGTGGAGGCGCATTGAAGCTGCTTTGACGGATTAATGAGCGCGCTTCTTGCGGCGTGTGGCAAATCCCGGACACTGACTATTCGGATGATCGGTCGTAGCCTTGCATTTTTCCATCGGAGTCACCGAAGTCAAACCGAGCCGCCCCCGTAATTCCGTAAAAGGAAACCACACGCTCTGATCGGATGCGCTGCACTGGGATTTCTCGGTATGCTCACAAACATCGATTGCGTAGATTGGATGAATCTCCCATAGGGCGAGCCGCGGGAAGTCATTGTGCTGGGTCACGGGATTGAAGCCAGCCTGGCCGTCCTTCGTGCACGGCACGTGGCTGCCGTCAAAGAACAACTGACCTGTGATTCTCACTGGATGAGTTTTGAGGAAGCTGGAGTAATCAGCCGAGTCGAACAGGTCCCACGCGGCCGGTCGGTAATGTGGGATGATCTCGGCCACGATCGTGCGGCACAATGATGGTTCGTTAGCATCCTCGGCCAAAGTGACATGGATGTCGTTGTACTGGCAGCCGAGCAAATTGCACTGAACACTTTCGCCGTTGCCTTTCGTAAGCGGATCATCTTTATCGACGTTCGAGTGGCGCGCCTCAAGAACGTATCCGACGAAAACAGCCGATTGTCCTTCGCCGAGTTTAGCGCCGTCCGCGAGCGTGATGACATTTGCGAGTTTTGCTCGATTTTCTGGTGGTTCGCCTTTCGGGATGCTCGGCTCGTTAGTGGTGGCGTCGCCAAGATCGCCAAACGTCTTTAACGTGACGGGAACAATCTTACTGGCCGGCGCGCAAAAGTTGTTCTTCATCGCGTTCTGTTTGTCGTTCGCGGCGCTCTTGTGACAGCCGCTGTTGCGACAAAGAAAATCGATTCGTTGAGGCTTGTGGTTGAACGGCTTAAGTTGCAAAGGTAGCGGCTTGCCGCATTTCATGAATTTGACTTTCTTCGCTGCTGCCATCGTGGGCCAGAAAACGAGGGTCAAAACGCAAGCAAGCAAATAACGAGCAATGCCACGATTCATGAATATTCTCCAGAGTTTTTGGCGCATCCTACACCCGATGAATAAGTGAAACAAGGGCTTTCGCTGCGGAGCTTACTTGCGACAACCAGCCGGGAAAAGTTAGGCTAAAGCCCACTGAGTGACGATTCATTCAGCTCGAGGCAGCTAATGTCCCGCACATCAAACAAGCGCGCTTCATTGCGCAACGTCATCGCGGACAAGCGATCAGCAATTTTGCGGGCGGCGACGCGCGTGTTTGCTCGCAACGGTTATTTCAACTCCAAAGTCGCCGACATCGCCCGAGCTGCTGATGTTGCCGACGGCACTGTCTACCTGTATTTCAAAAGCAAGGAAGAGATTCTTCATTCCATTTTCGATCAAAACATGGCTGAAGCTATCGCGGCCGGTCGCAAATTAATTGCGAAGCTCGGAGATCCGCGCGAGAAACTGCGGCGCATTGCCACGCTGCATCTGGAGCGCCTGGGCGCCGACCGCGATCTTGCGGTGGTGTTTCAAGTTGAATTGCGCGGCTCGACGAAGTTCATGGAAGAGTTCTCTGCCACTGCGTTTGCTGAGTATCTGGGAATGCTGCGCAGCACGTTTGAAGAAGGACAGCGGGCCGGGGTCTTCCGGAAAGAGTTGAACGCAAAATTGGTTTCGAAGATTCTGTTTGGAGCGTTGGATGAGATGGCTACCAATTGGATCATCTCGAAGCGAAGTTACAAACTTGAGCCAATGGCGGATGTGGTGATGGACGTTTTTCTTAACGGAGTGAGCGCGTCGTGAGTACGGTGGCCCAAACCCTGGAGAGCACGGCAGAAACGACCTCGCAGCGAACGCGCCTGACCGGCGATGAGCCCGCTACGCTGGTCGAGGTTTACGAACGCGTCGGCCGAATCCGTCCAAAACGGGACACTCTCAATTACAAACAGGATGGAGTATGGCGTGCGATCTCGGCCGATGAGATGTTGCGACGCGCGCACTTCGTTGCGCTCGGACTTTATTCGCTCGGCATTCGCAAAGGAGAGCGGGTCGCGATACTTTCGGAAAGCCGCGTCGAATGGGTGCTGGCCGATCAGGGCTGCATCTTTGCCAGGGCCGTACCGGTTCCCGTTTATCCAACGCTTACGGCATCACAGGTAGCATACATTCTCAACGACAGTGGCGCGCGAGCGCTGTTTGTTTCGACGCGTGCGAAATACGAGGAAGTTCAAACGGCTTTGCGCGACTGGCCGAAGATCGAAACCGTCATTCTCTTTGATCCCGATCGTTTGACGGCGGCCAATTGTTTGAACTTTATCGAGCTGGAAGATCGTGGCAGGACTCTTGACGAACAACAGCCGATGTTGGGTGGCGAGCTGTCGCATGCATCCAGGCCCGACGACCTGGCCACGATCATTTACACGTCGGGCACAACCGGCGAGCCGAAAGGCGTAATGCTGACGCATTCGAACATGGTGTCGAATCTGATTGATTCGGCCAACCATTTCGACTTTGGCGATCAGGATTCGGCACTCTCGGTCTTACCGCTGTCACACATCTTCGAGCGTCAGGCGATGAACATGTATCTGCATCATGGCATTAGTGTTTATTTCGGTTCGCTGGAGACACTCGGAGAAAACCTGCGGGAAGTTCAGCCCACCGTCCTTGTTGGCGTGCCACGCATCTACGAAAAGATTCTCGCGCGCGTCGAAGATCGTGCTGCGGCCAAAGGAACCTTAAACGCAGCATTAGTGCATTGGGCGATCGACATTGGTAAGCATTGGGCGCGGCTAATTGCCGATCATGGATCCGTTCCTTTGTGGCTCTCGATGAAACACAGACTTGCCGACCTGCTTATCTTTGAAAAGCTACGCAAAGCGATGGGCGGCCACATTCGGATCCTGGTTTCCGGTGGCGCGTCGCTTTCGACTGATGTCGCCCTGGCTTTCCTGGGCGCGGGCTTACCCATTGTTGAGGGCTACGGCTTGACCGAAACATCGCCGGTGATTACAGCAGGTCAGCTTAACGACAACCGCATCGGCACGGCTGGTAAGCCCATTAGAAACGTGGAAGTCCGCATCGCGCCCGATGGCGAAATTGAAACGCGCGGCCCGCACGTAATGCGAGGTTACTGGAACAAGCCAGAAGAAACGCGCGCGGTTTTCACCGAAGACGGCTGGTTCAAGACCGGCGACATCGGATCGCTAGACGGCGACGGATACCTGACGATTACTGATCGTAAGAAGGAGTTATTGAAAACTTCCGGCGGCAAATACATCGCGCCGCAGCCGATCGAACAATTGATCAAGAGCTCACGCTTCGTCAATCAGGTAGTAGTGATTGGAAACGGCCGCAAGTTCCCCGCGGCTCTGATTGTGCCTGATTGGGAGCAACTTGAGTCCTACGCGGAGCTCAAGGGGCTGGAACTGAAGACACGCGCTGAATTCTGCCGTCATCTACGTATTATTGATCTGTTTGAAAGACAGATTGCGGCGCGTACTCAAAATCTCGCTCAGTTCGAAAAGATAAAGCGGATTGCGTTGCTCGATCATGAATTAACCGTCGAGGGTGGCGAGCTGACACCTACCCTAAAAGTAAAACGTCGAGTGATCGACGAGAAATATCGTGACGTGATCGATAGGATTTATTCCGACGCTGAGGTCACTTCGGCCAGCGCTCATCGCGAAGAGTGATGTCAAACGCTTCCAACGCCCTCTCAGCTGCTTCCCGTGCGGCTTGCTTCACGGCGTACTCCGAATAAAGAGGACTATTTTTCGATGCGGTCGGGACCGAAATACCGCCGTGGCCAGTCTTATAAATTTGCTGGTGAGTTCTACCTGACTGTTTGACCTTCGCGGTTAACGGTTCGAAAATCGTGTACGCCACGTACAGTTCGGCAGGCCCGTTTTTCGACTGCTTCGCCGAATTGAAAGTGTCGCTTTCGATCTGCAGCCATATCACATATGCATCTTTTTCGCTTTTGGCTCGGCGGATTGCATCCGCGCGCGCCATGGAGCGACCTGCCGTGGTTGCGTTAACGTCCACCGCGTCACCGAGACGGCGTACGCAGTTTTCGAGAACAGTATCCGAAAGATAATAAGGAATGTTCGAGAACGTATTGCTATCCTCGATACCAACCAGGAGCATCAGGCGCGGCGCCGCTGCCGGCTTTTTTTCGACGGCCTTCGGCCCGGAGACCGATGGCGTCGTCGTGGGAGCATTCGTCGATCGTCGGCCTGATTGTGCCTGCGCCGCAGTGCCGTAAATCAAGACGATCGCCGCGGCCACCAGGATGCTTGCGATATCCATAACCGAAAATCGATGATCACGCATTCCCATGTTTGTCACATTCTAGCATGCCAATCTTTGATGCGCGCGGCCGCTGAATGGTGGGTACTGCGGCAGTTTAGAGTTCATCTTTAGCTTCGGCATTTTATCAAGCTAAAGGTTGCACTCTGAACGCCAACTGACCCACTAGGGAGTGGCGGACTTTTTCTTTCGGCAAGCTAATAAATTAAACTGGCCGCTAACAAATCCAAAGCGAGAATCCAATTGTGGAACCGAAACCACGCCCACTGATTATCACCCGAGTGCGCGACCAGGGTCGCGACGTGCGTTCATTCGATTTGATGCCCGCGGATGCTACTGCGTCGCACGGTGTTGATTTCATTCCCGGTCAGGTCGCGATCCTGCGGGTAAATAATGAAGAGCCGGCTTACTTTGCCTTTGCCAGCGCCCCGGAAGATCGTGAGTTGGAAATACTCGTTAAGCGCACGGCTGGCGTGAGTGTCGCAATGTTCGATAGCAAAGAAGGCGACCAGGTCGATTTGCTGGGCGTCACCGGCCACGGTTTTGAGTTAGAAGAAGAGCGCGGACGCGATCTTGTCTTTGTGGCGATGGGTACTGGCGTTGCTCCGCTGCGGTCGGCGCTGCGACACGTGCTCAGTCGTAAAGAGGAATTCGGAAAGCTGGTGGTGCTCTATGGCGCGCGCACGCCGGATGATTTTTGCTATCGAGACGAGACAGATAGTTGGAAAGAAGCCGGGGTAGAATTGCGGCAGGTTATTTCGCAGCCGGACGGGCACGATTGGTCCGGGCCAACCGGCTATGTGCAATCGTTGTTAGATCACGTGCTGCCCGATTTGAAATCGCCGGTTGCCCTGGTCTGCGGTTCGCGCGAAATGATTGAACAGACGCGCGGCAGATTACAGCAGATGGGCTTCGCCCCGGAAGCGATTCTTACGAACTATTGATCGTTGATCAAGATCTGGGATTTCATAATTTCATCCCTATTGCGGCCGCTTTCCAGGTTTGGTAACAGACGATATCGTTTTCGGTTTTGCGTTGCCGGTATCAAAGTCCACAGGCGGCGGATAACCTTTACCTTTTAAAGCCGCGATCTCGATCACAACCTCTTTCTGATTCTTGTCAGCACGCGGCTTTTTCATGCTCGCGGTGGTCTTCTTTTCTGCTGACGAGTTTGAGTTGGGCGCAGCTGATGACAGCGGGCTTTGACTTGCGAGCGCGGTCGGCTTGGCAGCCGCACCTTGCGACTTGACGGCCATTTGCGCCAGAGCAGCCATTACCTGAGCGCGCTCTTCCTCAGTCAGGTCCTCCAATTTGACTCCGTTTGCGGCAAGAACGGCGCGCAGGTTCTCTTCTGTGTTAACGCCCTGATCATAAACGTCGCGATAGATATGGAGCTCGCCGTCCTCAACGACAATGGTTTCATAACGCAGCTCGACGGGCACGTCTTTGTTCAGCTTAACTTGCTTCGTTTGCGTCTTATTACGCGCATAGTCAGCGATGTCGGCATCAGTCAATCGTGCGCCGCCAAGTTGCGCCAACAGCTTTACAAAGTCCTGCACCTGAGGCGTCGTCAGGCCGACGCAACCGTGCGAGGCAAACGTGCCAAGTTTTGACGGCGATTTACCGCCGTGAATCAACGAGGGCCCGCCGATGGGAACCTTGATTGGTCCCAGCGGATTCAATTTGCTACCGGCTTCGACCTTCTCGCCGACGTTGATATTTTTCATCTTCGCGACCCAGGGCTCGTCAGGGGGTGTCCAGGTGGGATTGAAAATGATCGTGCGTGCCTTGCGCAGACCCGTCGGCAATGGAAACTGGGGATAACCGATGCCAACCTTGTATGACTTCACCAGCTTGCCATCTTCGAAGACATCCATACGATACGCTGGCGTATTTACGACGATGCGCGAGTCTGTCGGCACTGCGTTAGGAGCGCGGGTAGCGAATTCCCCGGCATTGTCACCTGCGGCGCTCCAGCGCTCGCGCACCAGCGCGGCAAGTTGCTGCGTCTTTTCTTCGCCTATTACGCCGCTGATCTTTTCCTCGGCGGTCGTGCGCGCCGCCGCACTTTCGCCTGCAGCTTTGCCGGCGTTTGTTTCGTTCAGCTTTGCAGTCTCTGAATGGGCCAGTTCTTTGAGCTTCGCGACCTGCTCATCGGTCACTTGCAAACGTTTTTTGAGCAAATCGGAAAAGGATTCGTCGGCAAAGAAAGCATCAAGTACTGGTAAGGTCAGCGGCTGTTCGTTGGAAGCCTTCTCATTTTCATTGGCGGGCGACGTCGACACGCTTGCGGATGGAGAAGGTGATGCAGTCGCGATGTCGCGCGGTTGATTAGTTGGTGCGGCGGTGCATCCGATTGCCGCCAGGCCAGCCGTGATTGCCATCAGATAAATCGATAAACGTGTCATCATTTTTACTCCTGCGAAACTAACTAATCCGATTCATGAATGGAATTCTATTGAACCCCAATTCGCCTGCAACGAGTATTCCCACAATCCGAGACTGTTTGCAGCCACAATAACCGGCTGACTCGATGACAGGAGGTCACCAGGCTTGCACGATTAGCGAACGTTGGTTGACAGTGGTGTCTAAGAGCGGAACGGTGGCGTGAATGGTTACTACTTTCTCAAGAGCGGATAGGGATTGATGTTCATCCCTTCCCAATATCTCCTGGGATCTGAAATCAGTGCGATCGAGAAGTGCAGATGAGAGTTTCCCGCTCCGGCGTTCCCAGTGTCGCCGACGTATGCGATGGTCTCGCCCTGCTTCGCGAAGTGGCCCTCGGTCAGTCCATCGGCGTACCGATCGAGATGAGCATAGTAATAGACGAACCGGCTGTCGGTGCTTAGTTGATAGATCGTTGTACCGCCGCGCTCGCTATGGAAAAGTTTAATGACACGACCGTCTGCGGCCGCCAGCACCGGCGTTCCTTGCGGCGCAGGAATATCGATGGCGTCGTGGACTCGGCCTTCCGACCGGGCTTCGGAAAAAGTGTCGCGCAATTGATCGGGGCGCATACCTGCAACCGGAATAATCAGTTTAGCGGGCGCCGTCGCTACGCCAGGAGCATTTTGAGGATTATCCAGTGAAGGTGCATTCGACGGTAGCGGCGCCGGCGTCGAGGTTGGTGTCGGGGTTGTCGGGGTTGGTGTCGGTGTTGGTGTTGGAAGGACAGTCCCATAAGTATCTTTCGGCGACGACGACGAATTCGCTGGCGGTGGCTCGGAAGGTAAAGGATGAGAACGGGTCCAGGTGAGGATATTTCGCCTGCCGTCTCTGGATACTCTGCTGAGGCGCGCAACCAAAACTGCTATGGCCGCCAGGATCGCCAGGAAGGCCAGAAGATTTCGAGCGCGCGGATGCTTAGCCCGCTTGATCACTGCTTCCCAAAACTACGACCTGCTTACTAAGATTGCAACTACTCACGTTATGAAAGTCATTTAGGTTTTTCTCGGCAGTATTCTTGATTTAGTTCGCCCACTGAACTAATATCCGCCCTTGCTATTTGTATGCTATTTGTAGCTTCCCGCAATTTGGTCTTATACCGAAGAGCAAAAATACGAGAGGAAAACTAATGCTCAGACAATTTACGCGCTTGGTCAAGCTGTGTGTTTTTACAGCTTGCATTGTGTTGGCGGCAACCGCAGCGTTCGCCCAATCTCAGGCTACCACTGGCAACATCGAAGGCCGGGTGCTCGATCCCAAAAATGCCGCCGTGCCCGCCGCAACTGTCACCGCTACGAATCAACAGACCGGCCTGGAAAAGACGGCCACCACAAATGATCAGGGTGATTTCAATATTATTTTGTTGCCTCCGGGTGCGTATACGGTTCGTGCTGCCGCTGCGAATTTCACGCAAAGTGAGATCAAAGACGTAACGGTTACCGTCGGAGGGCGTACACCGGTGGAGGCGATTCTCGGGATAGGGGGCGCTACTGCATCAGTGACTATTACCGCCGAAACGCCGGTGGTCGAAACTACCCGGACGTCCGTGTCGACCACAATCAACCAAAAATCGATCGACAACCTGCCGATCAACGGCCGTAACTTCCAGGACTTCGCCACGCTCTCGCCGGCAGTGGTTCGTGATCCACGCGGCGGCGATCTTTCCGTCGGTGGACAGCGCGGAACATTTTTCACGGGGGAGCTTTCGAGTACTTTCGTGACGAATCGCTGAATTCAAATGATCCCATCGCGAAAGCCAACCAGTTTCGCCTCGGACAGCCGAACAAGCGCGCGCCATTGCAGATAAATCAATTTGGCGCACGCCTGGGTGGGCCGATTGCGAGGAACCGCGCCTTCTTCTTCTTCACCTATGACGGTCAGCGGGCTCACGTGCCGCAGGTAATGGATGTACCAAACATCAGCACGGCCCCGGCGGCCGCACAATCCGTGTTGCTTCCTAAAATCCACACCTATGAAATCGGCCGCAAACAAGATGTGTTTCTGGGTAAGAGCGATATAAAACTGACTGACCGCAATCAACTCGTGCTGCGTTACAACCACCAGGGATTCAACGGCAAGAACAACGAAAACAACGGACCTTTGAGCGTCGAAGATCACTCGGGTGACAGCCGTGTTAGTAGCGATACATTTTCCGGCACGCTGACCTCTACTCTGACCAGAAGCGTCGTGAATGAGTTTCGCTTTCAACTTGCCCGCGATAAGGAACCCGGCCTTGCCAACAGTGATCAGCCTGAGGCGGTAATCGGAACGGGCGCCGGCACGAACCTCAACATTGGCCGCAACAACTTCAGTCCCAGAGAAACGACTATTAAACGCCTCCAGTTTATCGACAACGTGTCTTATCTACGAGGGCGAAGTGATTGGAAGTTTGGTCTTGATTTCAATTTCGACCGCATCTTTAATTTCTTCCCCGGTCTGTTTAGCGGCTCGTACACGTTTCCCAGTTACGCGACTTTTGCAAGCAATTCACCCAGCGCCTATACACAGAATTTTGCGGGCGCTGGAACCACTGGAGGAACAACACATCCGAATCTTTCGGAATACGCTTTCTACGGACAGAACGACTTTCGTGCGACTCCGAAGCTGACGCTGAACCTCGGTCTGCGCTACGACTATCAGGGACTCGCCTGTCCGCCGGTTAAGAATCCGGACCCACTGTTGGCTACATTCGGCATCGACACAAGTACATGCCCCAAGGACAAGAATAATTTTGGTCCGCGCGCGGGTTTAAGTTACGCGCTGGACGAAAAGACGGTTGTTCGAGCCGGATTCGGAATTTTCTACAGTAGAACACCAGCGATCGTACTGGGCACCGCACATTCACAGAACGGGATCAACGTGACGGGTATCAATCTTAATGCTGCCGGTATCACTGCCGCTGGTTTGACGTATCCGAACATCCTGACCGCCCCGCCGGCTGGCACGTCCTCAAATCCTAATCTCTTTGTGTTTGCCGGCGACTATGTCCAGCCATATGTCGAGCAGGGCAGACTCGGTTTGGAACGCCAGATTGCGAAGAACCTGAGTTTCTCGGCGACTTATCTTTACTATCACGGATTGCATTTGACGCGCACGCGCGATATCAATCTATCTGCGCCTACGCCTTTTCCCCGCACGGGGCCCGATGGTCAAACCTACACCTTCCTGCGGTTCTCGAGCACGCGTCCGACTACGATCGCGCGCCCCACGGGGCAGCAATATAATCGCGTCAGCATTTTCGAAAGTGCGGCCAGATCACTCTACAACGGTCTCGCGCTTCAGTTTACGCAGCGGCTCACGCGCGGATTCCAGTTTATTGCTGCCTATACCTATTCGAGAGCCAAAGACGAGCGGCCCGATCAAACCATCGTGGTGGTGGGTGCTGATGATTCCAAGATCGTGGAAAACCAGGTGAATCCGGGCGCGGATTTCGGCCGTTCCGACACCAATGTGCCTCACCGATTTGTTTTCAGCCCCGTGTATGAGTGGGGCAGGATTCACTGGAGCGACAACGCGGTAACGCGTGCCCTTTTCAGCGATTACACCATCTCCTCGATCATTCAGTTCCAGTCAGGTACGCCGTATTCCGCTCTGGTTAGCGGGGATCCAAACAACGATGGCAATCGCGCGACCGATCGTCTGCCGGGCACGGTCAGAAACCAATTTACGACGTCGGCGATTTACCAGTTCGACGCACGCCTGACACGGTCGATCAATTTTAGCGAGAATATGCGAGTGCGGTTGATCGTGGAAGCGTTCAATCTTTTCAATCGCTCAAACGTGGCGACGGTTAATAACACTTTCTTTGTTTACTCGGGTGGATCGTCTGGCACCTTGAGCTTTCCGTCAGCGTCGAGCGCCTTCGGCACGCCTCGCACATTTGGCTCTCCGGCATCGGGGACGACGACATTTGCGACGCCTCGTCAGGTGCAACTGGCAATTAAGTTCGACTTCTGACCCTGTTTCAGTTCAGCCATCATCGTGGCAAGTATTGAACCTGCAAAATACAGAAGGCGCCGTTCAGAATTGAGCGGCGCCATCTAATCCATCCGAACGCGGCGTTGACTGCTGCCATCATTGGCGGCTACTTCACCTCTGTATCTCAGCCAGCAGCTTTTTATTCAAGTCAGTGTCGATTGATTCGAGAATACGGCTCTGCGCCAGGGCTGATTCACGATCGCCAATCTCGAGATACGCGAGACCAAGGTTGTAGTACGCTTCCGCCTCATCTGGTCGTAACTGTGCGGCCTGCTTGTAAGCGCCGATCGCTTCATCAAAACGATCTGCATAGAAGTAAGCGTCGCCAAGTTTGTTATAGGCGTCTGCTGACGTCGGGCGCAGTTGCAGCGCGTGCTTATACGCCCCGATCGCTTCATCGTTGCGGCCTTGCTTGACCTTGCAGTAACCAATCTGAATCCAGGTTTCAGGCCTCCGGGGGTTACGATTAGCCGCCGTTTCGAAATAGTTAAGGGCACTGTCATAATTTCCCAACCAGAGGGAATCAATCCCGCCACGATACCAGAGCTCAGCCAGGACCTCGGGCTGTGTAACTGATTTGTTTCGTCCGTTCAGCTCATCAAATGACCGCAGCGCGCCGTGCGGCAACGCCGTGATCCGAGACGAACCGAGCGCGAGATTAATGTTTTGTCCATTGGTAACTTTGACGGTGACAATGCCGACCACCTGCCCGCGCATGTTGAAGAGCGGACTGCCACTGTTTCCATGCGATACCGGCGCGGTGATTTGAATGATGTTGCCGACGTTTGGCACTTCGCGCACAGCTGAGACGATGCCGTCGCTGACCGAACCTTCCAACCGTAAAGGATTTCCAATTACAAAAACCTGCTCGCCTTCCTCCGGAGAAGCGCTGGCGAAGGTAACCACACGCGAACGTTCTGCCGGCACATCAACACTGAGTAAGGCGACGTCAGCTTCATCATCCACAGCCAGGGTTCCCTTAACCTGATAGGTTCGGCCCTTGCCTTCCAGGGTGTGAATCTCGACGCGATGAGCTCCCCGGACCACGTGAAGGTTAGTGACGACTTCGCCCGGCCGCACGAAGAAGCCCGTGCCGCTGATCAACGACTGGTCCTTCGCGTCGTAAGTTAGCACCGACACGACGGAAGGCTTAACACGCCGAATTAAATCTGGAAGGGAATCCTGGGCCTGAGCAAATTGGACAGTGCAAAATAAAAAAAGCGCGACCGCGAGATGGGGGATGGCTCTTCTCAAGGTAACCTCCTGCGTAAAACCCGACCAGACTGAAGGTGCGGCATTCTGCTCAGCCGCTTTGATGCTTTATCGGGATTGGCGTTCCAGCGCTTGTGTTTACCGCCAGGCGCCAGGTCGGGAAGACTCTGAACGAGGTTCGGGGGGCGCCGGCCTCGCGCCATATTAACCCAAGCTGGGCAGGTTGGGAAGCTAAATTTGTGGAGTTCGGAGTTTAGCGAGGAAAAATCGCCGATGGCGCGTGAAACTTGCGGTCCCAGCCGGCGTAAGCTACGTCGGTGGCGCCGATGACGTACTGAACGACACGCCATTGTCCGCCCACCTTGTGCAGCAAGGCCATGGCACCTTCAAATGGTCTACCTTAAAGATGACTTGTTGCTTCAGCTTTCGCTCGATCGGCGCGCGCAATGCGTCGGTGATCGCCTTGCGCTCTGCTGAGCCTTTGTCAGGAGTATATGGACGAGCCTGGCCGCAAGTTCCGGGCGCCGAAACGAGCGCCATCAGGATGACAGCGGTTGGCAGAAACAGCAGCTTTGCGGTTCTTGTCATCGACACCTTTGGATCAACATGCGCCGCGCATTTGAACACAAGCGATAAGGGCGGTCAATCCTATGCCCGCAAACCTGGAAGTCAATCTGAGGTTTAAGGGTACAACTTTTCGCTGGGAGCCACCTTTTCCTTGGCAGCTTAATTCCCGCCGCGGCAACTCCCATCCGAATTTCTTCGCGTACCTTTGCGGAAAACTTTGCAGCCTTTGTGTTTATTAATCTTTACTGCAGCGAAGATCTTAACGCAAAGAACGCAAAGGTATCCGCAAAGGAACGCAAAGAATCACTTCTCAATCTGCGGTGGACAGACGCGGAATGCACTCACCGCTAAGATGCAGAAAGCGCAGACGAGCCGCGGAGACTTTCAAAGTTAGGACGCTGGTCTTTCAACACTGGTCAGTTGGATGAAAGAAAGCCGGCGAAGCTTTGAGCGCCGCCGGCTTAACTGATGTGTAAATATTCGGTGAAGACTGAGTCGAAACCAGATCATTCCTCTTCAACTTCAGCAACCTCGGCTTCATCTTCCGGCTCGCCATCTCCACCGGTCGCC
>WNFY01002826.1_pt1 | contig 18754 bp, 17 predicted proteins | sample 5400091 | NCBI WGS metagenome assembly WNFY01 (sample SAMN13153364, study PRJNA577476) | soil metagenome | isolation source: 60 cm soil or saprolite under grassland replicate 1 | place: USA:California | collected 2016-06-15
CAGGCCGGGGCTTCCCACCTCCACCACCTCGCGCGAAGTCTTGTCGGCATCTAATGCGTAACACCCGAGCTCGTCAAAGACTGATGCGACAAACGATTTGCCAACTCCGATGGATCCCGTTAGGCCAACTCTTAGCATAGACGTAAGTCCAGGTCTAAGGTCTGTAGTCGAGGCTCAGAAGATCCGCAAAGTGTCTAGCACCGAAGCCAACGTAGTACGACGTGAGCTATATTGCGTTATTCCAGACATAGGTTCCGTCTGAGTTGGGCCGCCTTCAACGTGTTTCGCATAAGCATCGCTACCGTCAGCAAGCCAACTCCACCAGGCACTGGGGACCGTCTGCCGGCCAGTTCATTCGCAGCCACCGGACTCACGTCTCCCACCAGTGTGTAACCACGCTTCGCGACTGTCTCAAGACGCTTCTTAGCATCAGCACCAAACATGCCTCGTATTTCTGCCGGATCTGCCATTTTGTTCATACCGACGTCCACTACCGTTGCACCAGGTTTTATGTGGTCACGCCCGATTAGACCGGCACGGCCAATCGCCACGATCAGAAGGTCGGCCTCGCGCGTCACGGCTGCCAGATCGCGGGTTCTTGAATGGCAAATGGTAATAGTAGCATCTCGCTGGAGGAGCAGTTGGGCCATCGGCCGGCCTACGATCTGGCTCCTTCCAACCACACAGGCATTCGCCCCGCGTATTTCAATCTGATAATAGTCAAGAAGCTCGATTATTCCGGCCGGCGTACAAGGCACGAACACGGGTCTGCCAAGCCCAAGGTAACCCACGTTTACCGGATGAAAGCCGTCCACATCTTTTGCCGGATCGATCGCCTCGATTATAGCCGCCTCCTCGATCGCCTGCGGCAGCGGTAGTTGCACCAGAATGCCGTCAACGTCTGCACGGACATTTAATGAAGCAATCAAGTCAAGCAGTTCAATGGCGTTGGTTGATTCCGGAACGGCATGGAGTTCGGACCGAATTCCCACTTCCTCGCACGCCCGAATCTTGTTTCTTACATAAACGGCAGATGCCGGGTCATCACCAACTCGAACTGCCGCCAGACATGGTCTGACGTCGTGGTCCAGTAGCAACTGCACGACCTTTGCTTGAACCTGTCGCTTTATCTCGTTCGCTACGGGAGCTCCGTCCAGCAATGCTGCATTGCCTGCTCGTTCCCCGTTCTCGATGTTTTCTGCAATCATTTAGACGTTTGTTTATGAAGTAAGTTTCAGACTGGGATCTCGTCGATAGGTTACAACGAACTCACGAGAAATGAATAGCGCGTGTTGAGCGAGTCAATTGATCAGTACGCTTCCAGCGCACCGCTTTGGCAATTCATGTCTGGTTAATGATAATTTGAGTCATGCCATTACGGTTGAGATCACTTGCCAGTCTTTGCTTTTTGCTTGTAATCCCCGGGATGCAAGCGACGCGGGCGCAATCGCCTCGTGAGCGACAAGAGCTCATTCATGCAGCACTTCAATCAGGCAACCGGCAAAGCGCCATTGCTGAACTTCAGGCTTTTCGTAGCGCAGATGCGAACGTCTTTAAGGCCAACGACTACGATTACCTGCTTGCACGATTGTCTGAACAGAGTGGTGACGTGACGAGCGCCACTGCAGGCTACCAGTCAGTCGTCGCTAGCAATGCACTGCTCTCCGATTACGCCTTGTGGCATCTCGCGCGTATGGCACGCACAACGGGAGACCTGGTGCTCGAGCGCGAACGATTGCGACGTCTGGTCACAACATCGCCAGCAAACATCTTGCACGACGCAGCGCTGCTCCGACTCGCTGAGAGTTTTTTCGAGAGTCGAGATTATTCCGCAGCGGCGATGGCTGGGGGTCCACTTACACTCTCAAAAAATGGCTCACTGGCTCGTGAAGCGACGCTGCTGATAGGGCAATCATATCTTGGCGCCGGCAGGACCAACGAAGCGCATGGAGTCTTTACCAAACTCCTCATGCAGATGCCAGACGCTTCACGTCCTGACGACTTTGCGCTTGCTGCTGTCCGCGCGCTGGATGCGCTTGACGGTGAGGGTCAGAAAAAACCGCCGTCAGGTTTATCGGAAGCCGACGAACTGCTAAGAGCTTCGGTTTATCAGTTCAATCGCGATTTTGCCGCCGCGCGTGTGCATTACCTGGCAGTTGTTGATCATTACCCGCAGAGTGGTACGCTGCCTAATGCCCTGTATCAGATCGGACGAGGATTCTATCTTGAAGGAAAATATGCGGACGCGCTCACCTACTTTCAAAAGACTTCAGATCAGTTTCCCCAAAGTACCAGCGCACGCGACGCGCTTAGTTACGTTGCCTCAAGTTGTAGTCGGCTGAAACGTGTGGACGACGCAATCGCAGCTTACAAAGCCTTCATTATCAGATTTCCTGATGCCCCTAATCCCGAGCGAGGCTATCTTAATCTTATTGATGCCCTCCACGAAGCCGGTCGTTATCCGGAAGCGTTGAATTGGATCCAACAAATGCGCGCGCGTTTCAGGGGTCAGATTGGATCGGCCCTGGCCCTGTTCGCCAAGCTGAGAATTCATTTGGCGCAGAACTCCTGGGCTGAGGCTATTGCTGATGCGGATGACTTGTTGAAGTTACCGGAGCTCGGCGAAAACCGGGTTGCGGGCGGAACCAGCCCGCAGGAGATCACCTTCCTGCGGGCATATGCACTTGAACGAATGGGTCGAACAGATGAGGCCATAACTGCCTACCTCTCGATTCCGGATGGTCGCAGTGAATATTATGGGGCGCGAGCGACACAGCGCTTGCTCGCGCTCGGTGCAAAGGAAAACCCGCGGGGCGTCCAGACACGCTTGAGTTCCCTCATCGCTGCAGCGAAAAATGCGAGTGCGGCTGGTCAATATGAGCAGGCCCGCACTTCTGCGCAGTCGAGCCTGCGTCTCACAGAGGATCCGACTACACGCGATGATATTTTGAAGATTCTCCAGGCAGCTTATGAGGCACTGCCCGCTTACAGGTTGATGACATTTCAGCTGTTACCGATAGGAAGAGGAGAGTTGGTGGCAGACGGTGCGGCGTCTGCGAAACAGGAGCAGACACACAAGGCAATAGCAGACGATCTGTTTTTCCTCGATCTTTATGACGAGGCGATTCCAGAACTCTTCGCCGCCCGCACCTCGTCGAGCGTTGAGGCGCAAAATGAAAAGCGGTCCGACACCTCGCCGGGAGTTTCATCAGCGCCACCTAAAAACCAGGCCATAGCAACTTCAAATGAAGCCTACTCCATCGCAGTTTATTCTTTGCGTGGCGGTTTGCCCAATCGAGCGGTACGATTTGCCGAGCAGTTCTGGAGGAGCGTACCTGCGGATTACGTTCTCTATCTCGCCCCTCGCCGCCTGGCGGAGCTTTTGTACCCGGCACCTTATCGTGAGTCGCTGCTTAAGCACGCCCCGGTCAGAAATGTTGATCCCCGATTTGTGTTGTCAATCGCTCGTCAGGAATCCCGATATCAGGCGGACGCTAAGTCCGTGGCGGCGGCACGCGGTATGATGCAGTTCATAGCATCCACTGCAAACGAGATTGCAACGCAGTTGCAGTTGCGCGATTTCAGCCAGAACGATCTTTATGATCCGGATACCGCAGTTCTCTTTGGCTCCCAGTATCTCGCCAAGCTATTCCAGCAATTCCCCGCTCAGCCGGAGGCCGTGGCGGCCGCTTATAACGGGGGCGCCGATAATGTCGCTCGCTGGATAGCACGATCGCACACACAGGAACCTGATCGCTACGTGCCTGAGATTGGTTTTGTGCAGACCAAAGATTACGTTTACCGAGTAATGACAAACTTCTGGAACTATCAGCGTCTTTACGATGCAACGCTTCAGCCGCAACCCGCGACGACGATACCAAAATGAAAACACTTTCCCCTCTCATACCAGTTATTCTTCTGCTTTTCGTAAGCAGCGCTATTTCTTGCCGGCGGAATACCGCCAATGAAAAAAGATACGACCTTAAGGGCAAAGTAGTGGCGGTTGAACCAGACAAGCATCTGCTCACCGTCGCACACGAAGATATCAAGGGCTACATGCCAGGAATGACGATGCCCTTTACCGACCCGAACGATTCTGACTTTCAGATTCTCACCGCAGGTGATGAAATTACAGCAACCCTCGTTATCGACGGATCGCAGTCCTGGCTCGAGGAACTGATAATCACGAAGGAAAGTCCGGATGCTTCAGCAACGACTGGCATCTCAGAAGCTAAGGAGGGCGATGAAGTTCCTGACTACGTTCTCGTTAATCAGGATGGTAAGGATATTCGAATCCATAACTATCGTGGCAAAGCTCTCCTTATGACCTTCATCTACACGCGCTGTCCGCTGCCGGAATACTGCACCTTGATGAGTAACAACTTCAAGGAGATCGATAGTCAGTTAGAACAACAACCTGAGCTCTATGCGAAAACCCATCTCCTCAGTATCAGCATCGACCCTGAATACGACACGCCGAAAGTTTTGCGCAGCTACGGCGCCGCGCATACCGAGCGCTATTCAGACGAGACCTTTGCGCATTGGGAATTTGCCTCCGGCACTAAGGATCAGGTGAAAGGAATTGCGCAATTTTTTGGTCTGCGGTATTTCGCCGAAAACGATCAGATTGTCCATGGTCTGAGAACCGTGATTATTGGGCCGGACGGAAAAGTGTTCAAGGTTTACAGAGGAAATGACTGGAAGCCTGACGAGCTTGTGAGTAACTTGCAAACGTTTATCGGTAAGTGAGGCCGCGCCGCAGCCGCAAAAGGGCTGCAGTGTAAGTCCTGCGGTGCGCGCCCTGGTGTATGCCATGAGATCTGGACCCGTGAAAACGGGCTAGCGGTGCAGGGTTAATTCAAGACCTCAAGCATTGCGGTTAAACTCTCAAGTGATTCCAGAAAAGAGCACTTAGATCGGTAGGGAAGAGTTAGTTACGTCGAGGTCAAACTCAAGGTTTCAAGCCAATCCTTTGATCTTCTTGATCTCCTCGGTCAAGACTGGAACCGCTTCGAAGAGATCTCCTACTATTCCATAGTCAGCAATATCAAAAATGGGTGCCTCGGGATCTTTGTTAATCGCCACGATGGTGCCAGAGTTCTTCATCCCTACGAGATGTTGAATAGCGCCTGAGATACCCAGCGCTACATATAGCTTGGGTGCCACTGTCTGTCCTGACGACCCAATCTGCCGATCAATTGGCAACCACTCCGCATCACAGATCGGTCGCGAGGCGGCCAGATCCCCACCCAAAGCATCGGCAAGTTTCTCGGCGAGTACCAGGTTGTCCTTGCTCTTTATCCCGCGTCCAACGGCAATAATTATGTCAGCCTTTGTCAGATCCACGGCTTGCTTGACCTCCTGAAATGGTGCTTCAGGAACCATCCGCACTTCTCCTATCTCGACTTCCATGTTTTCGATCGATGCGCCGTCGCCCTTCGTTGCCTGATCGGCTCGGTAGGCTCCTGTCTGGAAGGTAGCAAACACAGGCGCCGCTCCGTCAGAAACAACGTCTGCATCGAGCTTCCCAAGGAATATGCGCCGGGTGAAGCCAATCTTCCCGGCTTCTGCCTTCGCTCTGATGCAGTCGCTGATCAATGACTTGCCAAAACGAGCGGCGAGCTTGGGGGCAAAGTCGCGGACAAGGTAAGTGTGCGTCATCAATACCAAAGTGGGATCGAGCTGGCGTACTACGCGCTCCATGGCATCGGCGTACGCATCGGGCGTGTAGTCCGCCAGTTTCGGATTGCGGGCGCAGATGACTTTCTCTACACCGAACGCCCTGAGCTCTTCGGCGAGTGTCCCGATATTCCCGCCTAGTATGACGGCGCTCACCGGTTGGTGAAGGCCTGAGCCGAGGGATTGCGCTGCAGCAATTGCCTCAAACGAGCTCTTGTTGGCAATTCCGTTGCGATGTTCTATGAAAACCAGAATTCCTTGGCTCATTTGTGTTTTTAGTTCCTTCAATGAAAGTAAACACGTCAGATGACACGCGCTTCGTTATGCAGCTTTTGCGCGAGTTCCACGGCCCCCACCTTTGCGTCGCCATTGCCAAGAAGCTGGGTTTGCTTGGTTTTTTGCGGCAGGTAAATTTTTTCGATGCGCTGGTGCGGCTGGCGACCAATTATTTCAGGCGATGGTGCGACTTCCTTAATCTCCTTCTTCTTTGCCGCCATAATGCCCTTCAAGGTCGCGTAACGTATTTGACTGATTCCCGACTGAATCGTTAGCAGGGCCGGTAGCGGCATTGAGTACCATTGATACCAGCCACTCTCCAGCTCTCTCTTTACCCGCAGCTTCTCGGCCGAGGCGTCGACTTCAATCGCGATGGTCGCGTGTGGCAATCCCAGCAGTTCAGCCATGATCACACCAGTTTGCGCGTACCCATAATCATCTGATTGCAATCCGGTCATGACGAGGTCAGGCTTTTCGTCACGAATGGCTTCACACAGCACGCTGCCTGCGGCATAGGGCGTGAGGTGAGCGAGATTGTCGCCGACGACGTGAATGGCCCTGTCTGCTCCGCGAGCAAGCGCGTCCTTGATGACGCTTTTCACACGCTGCGGGCCCATTGAGCAAACGACTACTTCGCCGCCCAGTTTTTCTCGCACGCGCAACGCCTCTTCCAGCGCATAGCCATCAGACTCGCTGACCTCGAACGATAGATCGCTCTCTTGAATCCAGGTTCCCTCTTTGTTAATCCGCAGAATCGCGTCCTTGCTGGCAACCTGCTTCATCATGACTATGATTTTCATAAATTAACTATACAACGTTGGACTTGGTGCTTTGAGCCTTAGTGCTTGGTACTTTGTGCTTTGCGCCTTGTAGTTGAGCATTGCGATCTTGTCTGATTAGCCGGAATCAAGAGTCAAGTCGAAACAAAGTACAAAATTCAAAGTACAAAGTTCAAACGACAAACTTCAGGGCAACAATTCCCGATGATCTATTCCCTGTATCGCTTGAACAACAACGCGGCGTTTGTGCCCCCAAATCCGAAACTGTTGGAAAGTACATAATCGACCACCGCTGCACGAGGTTCATTTGGAACGTAATCAAGGTCGCAGTCCGGATCGGGATTAATATAATTAATTGTAGGCGGTAGAACGTTGCGATGGATTGCCAGTACGGAAAACACCCCTTCAATTCCGCCTGCCGCACCAAGCAGATGGCCCGTCATCGACTTTGTTGAACTAACGGCAAGTTTGTAAGCGTGTTCTCCAAACGTGTCCTTAATGGCAAGGGTCTCGAATTTGTCGTTATAAGGCGTAGACGTTCCATGAGCGTTTATGTAACCGATCTGTTCGGGCCGGATTCCGGCATCCTTGATCGTCCGCTGCATGACGCGCCTTGCTCCCGAGCCAGTCTCATCTGGCATGGTCAAATGGAAAGCATCCGCCGCCAGGCCGTAACCGACGATCTCTCCATATATCCGCGCGCCACGTTTCTTCGCTCCTTCGAGTTCTTCCAGGATCATGATGCCCGCACCTTCGCCAATCACGAAGCCATCACGATCCCTTTCAAAAGGACGGCAGGCATGTTGCGGATCATCGTTGCGCGTAGACAGGGCCCGCATCGAGGCGAATCCTGCAACGCTCATGGGCGTGATTGCGGATTCTGCCCCGCCGCAAATCATCAGGTCGGCGTCGCCGCGCTGAATGATCTTGAAACTGTCGCCGATGGCATGAGCCCCTGCAGCACATGCCGTGGCCGTGGCGGAATTAGGCCCCTTGGCGCCGAAGCGAATTGAAACCTGTCCCGCTGCGAGATTCACAATTGCTGAGACAATGAAGAAGGGTGAAACGCGCTCAGGGCCGTCTTCCAACAGCTTGGAATGTTCCCGCTCGATAGCCCAAAAGTCGCCAATCCCGCTGCTGATGTAGGTCCCGGCATTCTCTGCTATGTAATCGGGGAATTTCCCTTCCGCCGTCATTTCGAAGCCACTATCCTGCAACGCCTCCACAGATGCAGCAATGGCGTAATGAATAAAGGCGCCCATCTTGCGCGCCTCCTTTTTGGCAATGAACTTGAGCGGATCGAAGTCCTTAACCTCTGCAGCAAACTTCACAGGGAACTTCGTCGTGTCAAACTTCTTGATGTAGTCAACGCCGTTGCTACCACTCATTAGCGCAGACCACGTCTCCGCGACAGTATTGCCAATAGGTGTTACCAGGCCGAGCCCTGTAATCACGACGCGACGTGTCAAGTTGGAACTCCTTAAAAAGGCGGCGATAAGTGACCAGCAACTAGTGATAAGTTAAGAGTCAACTCGCGCCAGACTCTTACTCATCACTTGCCACTCATCACACATCCTACTTTTTGTGCTGGTCTATATAGTTGTACGCATCGCGCACACTCTGAATCTTTTCAGCGTCCTCGTCGGGAATCTCAATGCCAAATTCCTCTTCAAAGCGCATAACGAGTTCAACCGTGTCCAGCGAATCAGCTCCGAGGTCGTCAATAAAACGGGCGTTAGGCGTGACCTCATTCTCGTCAACACCCAGCTCGTCCACAATAATCTGCTTTACCTTGTTCTCGATCTCTTGATCGGGCATTTCGTTTGCTCCTCTGTAAGTTTGATATCAATTACAGCTTAGGCAGTCAGTTTAGCGTGTGTTGCATTAAGACTTGATGCATCTTCTACGTTCAAACTGTTCACTTCGCGACTAATCTGCCGCATCAACCCTGACAAAACCTTTCCTGGACCAACTTCAATAAATGTACTGACCCCTTGCTGAATCAGCAAATCGATCGATTCCTGCCAGCGCACGGGTGCTGAGACCTGCCTAATCAACCCATCCCGCAACTCAGTCGGGCTGGTCGTGCTGCGAGCATCGACATTAGTCACCAACGGAACTCTCATGCCGGCAAAAGCGAGACGCTCCACATCGGGTGCCAGCCGATCCTGCGCGGGTTTCATTAGAGCACAATGAAACGGCGCACTCACGTTGAGCTTGATAACCCGCGTCGCGCCTGCCTGCCTCAACAACTCCATCGCTCGCTCAACCGCTTCGGTATGTCCGGCGATCACGACCTGGTTCGGTGAGTTAATATTTGCCGGGGCGCAGACCTGATTCTCGCTCGCGTCGGCGCAGGCGCGTTCAATCACGCTAAGCTCAGCTCCTAATACCGCGGCCATCGCGCCAGTGCCCAATGGAACGGCCTCCTGCATGTAACGACCGCGCGCGCGCACGGTCCTCGCAGCGTCTGACAATGATATGGCCCCGGCCGCCACAAGTGCCGAGTATTGCCCCAGGCTGTGGCCGGCCACAAGAGCGGGAGACGGCAATCCGCGTGCAGCCATTGCCCTTACCGCGGCAATTGAAACCGAGAGAATCGCCGGCTGAGTGTTCTCCGTCCGCTGCAAGTCTTCGGCCGGTCCTTCGAAACAGAGACTTGAAAGCGAGATACCTAAAGCTTCATCAACTTCTTCAAAGACCTGGCGGGCGGCAGGAAAGCTCTCGGCTAGATCCTTTCCCATTCCCGGATACTGCGAACCCTGTCCCGGAAAAATGTATGCGATTCGTGATTGCCGATTGCCGATTGCTGATTTCCGTTCTGCCACGCTGCTGATCGCATCAACGTCTATTTTGTCTATTTTTGACGCCTCGATAACTAGCCGTTTATCCTACAGATCGTGCGTGGGATTGCCAATTCACACCTCCGACCAACCAGGTACCAGCGTAGGCTCTTCAATCGGCAGTCCAAAATTGGGAAACCCGCACATCTCTACCAGCGCATCAACACACCACCCCATGTGACGCCACCCCCGAAGGACGCGAGCAGTAGAAGATCCCCTTCCTTGATCCGGTGTGCTTCAACGCACTCATCAAGCGCGATCGGTATGGATGCCGATGATGTGTTTCCGTGGACCGCGATGTTTGAATAGACCTTCGACATGTCGACGTTCAACTTGCTGGCAACTGCCTCTGTGATACGCTGATTCGCCTGATGCGGAATAAATAGGTCCACATCTTCCGCGCTCAAGCCTGCACTTTCCAAGACGCCACGCGAAACCTCGGCCATTGAACGGACGGCCACTTTGAAGAGCTCATTACCCTTCATTTTGAAAAAATGATCGCCGGCAGCTAACGTCTCCGCCGTTGGTTTGCGTCTGGTCCCTCCCCCCGGGGAATAGAGCTGCTCTTCGTAGCGCCCGTCAGACCTGATTTTTGTAGCAAGTATGCCCCGATTTGAATCAACCGGCCCCAGTACCGCAGCGCCCGCGCCGTCGCCGAATAACACGCACGTCTGACGGTCGGTATAGTCGACATATTGAGTCAGAATCTCAGCGCCAATCACAAGTACATTACGCGCCTGGCCTGTTCTTATCATCGCGTCTGCCAGCGATAACCCGTACAAAAAACCAGAGCAGGCAGCCACGATGTCCATGGCCGCCGCGTTATTAGCGCCCAACTCCGCTTGAATAATACACGCCGTCGAAGGAAGGATTTGGTCCGGGGTCACAGTGGCACATAACAGAAGGTCAATGTCTGCTGGATCCAACCGCGCCCTCTCGATCGCCTGACGCGCAGCGCGCACAGCGAATAGAGAAGTGTATTCTCCCGGCGCAGCCTTTCTGCGTTGCTTGATTCCGGTGCGAGTCGTAATCCACTCGTCGGAAGTTTCGACGATTTTGGCAAGGTCGGCGTTCGTGAGAATGCCTTCCGGATAGGAATGACCGGTACCCAGAATTCCAGCGCGTTGATTTGCCATCTATTGCCTCAGACTAGAAACGGGACCGTAATAGTATCCAGTAAGAAAAGAAAAGCCAAACCCTCTTCTGTATTCAGTATCTTTGAACAAAAGCTAAAGTGCTATCCGCCGTTGGCGATTGCGGTAACGACCTCTAGAGAGCCTCAAGTCTTAACCTAAATGCCGAGCGCTGGCGGCCAGCGATTGCAATGCATTCGTTTCGGCAATGCCCTTCTCGATTCGCTCGCTCGCACGATTCTCGGAAAACTCTTTCACGTTCCGGATGGCGTTGCGAATGGCTCTCGCATTTGAACGGCCGTGGGCCACGACAACTATTCGACTCACTCCAAGCAGTGGTGCGCCCCCGTATTCCGAGTAATCAAGCCGGCGCTTGATGTTGCGGAAGGCGGGTTTGGCTAAAACAGCTCCCGCCTTTGTTACCGCCGAGGCTGTCAGCTCACGTTTAATCATCGAGAGCATAGCCTCAGTCAAACCCTCCGAAAGCTTCAACATCACGTTGCCGGTAAATCCGTCGGTAACAATAACGTCGACCAATCCGGAAAAAACGTCTCGACCTTCGACGTTGCCGACAAAGTTGAGGTTCTTGAGTTGGCGTAGCAGCGGAAACGCCTCCTTTGTCAGGTCGTTTCCCTTGGCCTCCTCCTCGCCGATACTCATGAGTCCTATCGAAGGTTTAATGGTCCCCACAACGGCGCGCATATAGGCATCCCCCATGATCGCGAATTGGACGAGATGATGCGCCTTGCATTCTGAATTTGCGCCCACATCCAGCAACAGAGTGGGTTTGGCAGCCTTGGTGGGAATCATCGCAGCCAGTGCCGGTCGATCAACACCCGGCAACGTTCCCATAACCATTTTTGCCGTGGCCATCGCCGCGCCGGTATTGCCTGCCGACACAAAGCCGTCGGCCCGGCCTTCCATAACAAGCTTCGTCCCGATTCTCAAAGAGCTCTTCTTTTTTCGTCTAACAGAATTAGCCACCGGATCATCCATGGCTATTACTTCTGAGGCATCGACAAACTCAATACTCCGGTCACCGTCACCACGCCAGCCACAGCGACGGAGTTCGGGCTCTACTTTTTGAATCTGTCCGACAAGTATCACCCCCACGCCGAAGTCGCGTGTCGCGGCCAGTGCGCCGTCTATTTCAGCTTGCGGCGCGTGGTCGCTGCCCATCGCGTCGAGAACGACCTTTCCCGTCAAACGGGCTTCATTCTTCGACTGATTTCCCACAAGGTTTTACTGGCTTATGTCTGGTCGACCTGAACCACCTCGCGGCCCTTGTAATATCCGCACTTGGGACAAACACGGTGTGGCATGCGGGGCTCGCGGCAATTCGGACAAAGGCTTGTCTGCGGCACACGCAGAGCATCGTGCGCACGACGTTTGCCGCGGCGAGCTTTTGAATGTCGTCGCTTAGGATTTGGCATAATTACTCCAGTTGGTAAATGTTAACCGTAAATGGTCAATGGCAAAAACAGGTCGCTCGCTCGCATGTTTTCTTTACCGTTCACCATTACGAGTCACTTGTTTGCTAACTTCTTCAATGAGGACCAACGAGGATCACCATCGCTAGTTTCGCAGCCGCACTCGTCCTCATTTCGATCAATGCCGCAGTTTGGACAGATACCCTTACAATTTTCCTGGCAGAGCATCCGCGCCGGAATTGACAGTAACACCTGCTCTCTTACGATCTCGTCAATATCGATCGTCTCACCGTCAAATACCGATAGCGCCATCTCCTCTTCGGTCAACTCCGCCACATTGCTTGATTTGTAGTCCTCGTCCGTAATGTACTCGACTTTGAAGTCGGTACTCACGGGTAAATCAACCGGCCTCAAACAGCGATCGCATTCCACCTGGGCCTGGGCATCGATATGCCCTGCCACAAAAACCTGGCCCCCTGACCGTCTGACTTTACCGCTTATCGACGCAGATCCGGTCAAGACCACCCGCTCATCAAAGAGATTAAGTACTCCAGGGGCGTAGACATGGGCAATCCTGCCTCCGCCATCTTCCAGATTTGCAAGCTGAATCCGCATCGCACACTGCCCAGCGCCAAACAGCCACTTCCAGCGCTAAGTGCACAAAAGGCCCATTATAGCGACGAGAGACTGTCTGTCAACGCGGGAGGTCTATCCTGACTCGGCCTGCTGCAACGCAAAAGCCTTCAGCGCATCTTCACGGAGTGCCTCCGCAAGTCGCTTATCCGCCCCTGTCATCAGGCGGAGTGAACGTGCGGCTGAAAGCCGGAACAGAGGGGCGATGTCGGAGCCGTGCGCTGCCAACCCCCTCCTTCCGCTCGCTTTTCCTCGAACTCCACGCAGGCCCTTCGGATGCAGAGTCGGGCTGCTGGTCAAAACCAGCAACTTCGCCTTTTGCAAAGCCTCTTCAGCTAGTTCTTCCTGTCCTTTGCGACGATAGATGAGTGCCAGCAAATAAAACGCTTCGCTATACTTACCATCCATTTCGATGGCTTTCCGAACATGTCTTGTGGCGAGCGCATCACGAGAAAGTTGATAGTAGAGGCAAGCTAAAACGTAATGAGCTTCGGGAGAGGGCTTGCTAACTAGCGCGCGTTTAAACTCGCGCAAGGCTTTCCCCCATTTTTTTTCCGCGACAAACAGGCGACCCAGGCCATAGTGCGCGGCAAATGAGGAGCCCCCGCGCTCCGCGGCATTGTTCAACAGCTCTTTTGCCAGTTCCACCTCACCATCATCCGCACAGGTCAGACCAAGCAGCAGCGCGACGCGAACATCGTCTGGAAAACCTTTATACGCCCTCGATAGATATTCGCGTGCAAGCCTTATCTTCCCGTTGCGAAAGAAATGTTCGCCAATGAACAGCTCCAACGAAGAGTTGCCATCCGAGATTTCATTCGCTCCCTGCAGCACAGCCATACCACGATCGAGCTGACGGTCTTCGATCAACAAAAAGCCTTCGTTTATTAGCTCTTCGAAGCCCCGTCGATTGGGCCCCCTAAAACCGGCAAGTATTCGTAGCCGTAACTCGTCGCGGTGAACACTCTCTTCCTGTTCGACTGCATCCTGTTCGCACCGCTCACTCCATAATTGCTCCAACCGTTCGCTCTGCACCACTCCGGCATCGGTCAACAAGCTGATCAAGGCCTTCACGAGCGAACGATCGAAATAAGAGTTCTGGGCTTGTCGCAGAAGCAGATCAAGACCGCGTTCCAATCTTTCAGTCAGACGGGTGCTTCGGCTCTCGAGTGCGGAGATGCGTTCGAGCAGATGCTCGTCTGTGGAAATGTTGGCTCCGCCGATTTCAAATCGTGACGCGGCAGGCTCGACTACTATCATTAAACGTGTGCCGCAGCGGGCGCAGAAGTCATAGCCCAGCGGATTGGCCGCGAGGCATTTTTGACAGTAATGTGATATTGGTGCTGACATATGTCAGTATTCGTAGAAACCACGACCACTTTTTCTGCCCAGCCAGCCGGCATCGACGTAACGCTTGAGCAAAGGACACGGCCGGTATTTAGAATCACCAAGACCTTCGTACAAAACATTCATGATCGCCAGGCATACGTCAAGGCCTATAAAGTCGGCCAGCGTCAACGGCCCCATCGGATGATTCATGCCGAGCTTCATTATCCCATCAATGCTTTCCCGAGTTGACACACCCTCGTAGAGCGTAAAAATTGCTTCGTTAATCATCGGCATAAGCACTCGGTTTGACACAAAACCTGGCGAGTCGTTGCAGTCGAGCGCAGTTTTTCCCAGTTTTTCAGAGAGGGCGCGAACCTGCTTATAAGTTTGATCCGAAGTTGCCAGGCCGCGAATGACCTCGATGAGTTTCATCACCGGCACGGGATTCATGAAATGCATGCCGATAACTTTGTCAGGCCTTTTCGTCGCGGCGCCCAGCTTGGTTATTGAAATCGAGGAGGTGTTTGAAGCGAGTATCGTGCCTGGTGGAGTAATCTTGTCGAGAGACTCAAAGAGTTCAGTCTTGACAGCGAGATCTTCAGTTACAGCCTCAACAACAAACGAGGCGACGCTCAAATCACCCAGTTCAGTAGTAGTGTGAATCCGCCCAACGATCGACTGCTTCTCTTCCGCGCCAAGTCGCTCCTTGTCAATGTCGCGCTGCAGACTCTTGTTTATGGCTATCATCCCGCGTTCGAGAAAATCCTCCCCCACGTCACGCATGACGACTTTATACCCGGCACGCGCGGCGACCTGGGCGATGCCATTGCCCATCGTTCCAGCACCAACTACGCCAATAACTTCCTGCACCTTGCTCCTCTAGACTTAGCGCCAGTCAGGCGGCGATTGCGGGGGTACGTACTGCGCCTCCTTTTGCTGATGACTACTCTCCGCATGCCAGGTCTGACGGCCTGGCGGCAACGCACAGGGGAGCCTGTCATAGACCGCCTTGCCGGGTTCGCTAAAGAGAAACCAAAACGTATAGACGCAAACTGCCGTCCCTATGGGAAAGGACATGGCGGAGAATACACCTGCGATGATGGCGGCGGTCTTGGCCCAACTCTTTTTCTTAAGAAGTCCGTAGCCCGCTATCAACGAGGGAACCGTCATAGCACCATAGAAGACCGCAAAGAACAGCCATATGATGCCAAAGAACGCTGCCGGCGGACCGTCCGGTCCTGCGCGCATAATCGGTATCATTGCCAGGAAGAAAACCAGCATCAGGAGCATGAACAGACAAAACAGACCGCCATATGCCAAATGCGAAATGCCCAAATACTTATTGTGCTGTTCTGGAGTCAATCTATTTTCCTTAGTTTTTAAAGAGAATACCGGCCAAATTCGATCCACGAATGCAGACTAACGTTCTACCGCCATCGCTACAGCGTTACCGCCGCCGAGACAGAGGGAGACAATTCCGCGATGTGCGTTGCGTCGCTTCAACTCGTAAAGAATTGTCGTCAATAGACGCGAACCCGACTGACCGATTGCATGGCCCAGCGCTACAGCGCCACCGTTAACGTTCACCCGGACTGGATCGAGATTTAGTTCCCTCGTTACAGCCAACGCGGCGACGGAGAACGCTTCATTCAACTCCACGAGGTCGACTTCATTTGCTGACCAGCCCGTCTTTTTAAGTAGTTTGCGAATGGCTTCCACCGGCGCCATCATCACCAGCGCGGGCTCTACACCGGCAGTAGCTTGCGCCACAATTCTGGCCATCGGCTCGACACGAAGTGCCCGCGCGCGTTCAAGTGAAGTTACCACTACCGCGGAAGCTCCGTCGTTGACTCCTGGCGCATTCCCAGCGGTTACAGTTCCGTCCTTCTTAAAGGCAGGTTTTAGTTTGCCAAGTGATTCAATCGACGTATCTTCGCGAACCGTCTCGTCTGTATCAAAGATCAGAGCCGCCCCCTTCTTTTGTGGAATCTCAATAGGGACAATCTCTTCTTTGAAGTTACCCGCCCTGATCGCGGCTGCTGCCTTGCGGTGTGAAGCGACTGCGAATTCGTCCTGCTCGGCCCTGCTCACCGCATACTTATCAGCAACAACCTCTCCGGTGCATCCCATGTGATAGTTCTCAAAGGCACACCACAGCCCGTCGTTAATCATCGAGTCGACGAGCTCGCCGTTTCCCAGCCTATAACCTTCGCGCGCCTGCGACAACAGATAGGGAGCATTGCTCCGGGTGGCAGGCCACCACGTAGAGCTGCTTGTCGTGCAGGGTTCTGGCCCAACCCAGCTTGAATTACACAGCCCATAATTACTTCGTCTACGTCTTCCGCCTTGATTCCGGCGCGCTTCACGCTCTCACGCACGGCAATTGCGCCCAGCTCAGTCGCGGAAAAACCTTTCAACGAACCCAGAAATTTCCCGACCGGCGTTCGCGCTGCACTGATGATCACCGCTTCCTTTAGTTCTGACATCACAAATCCTCGTTTCCTGAATCACAAATGATCATGCTGTCCGCCCTTCTCACCTTACCACGTTCCCACATCCCCGATTTAGCCGAAACCTATGAAAGGTCCGTATGAATGGTAAGTATTTTCCCTGGTGAACCGCAAATGGAAAAGAGGTTCCCTTACTACTTACGATTTACTATTTACGATCCACTAGTGCTAGACTTCGCCTTGTTATTCCACTTCCAATTTCATAGGTAGAAATCGAGCAAACATGCAAGCACTCATTCTTGCTGGCGGGAAAGGCACGCGTCTTCGGCCACTTACCGTTTACACCCCAAAGCCCATCGTTCCAATTTGCAATCGCCCTTTCCTGCTTTACCAGATCGATACGCTCCGTCGTGCGGGTATCACCGACATCACACTATCTCTTTCCTATCAACCTAACAAGATCGAACAACTGTTGAGCGACGGTTCTGACTACGGTGTGAATCTGAAATACACTGTCGAGCCGCAACCGATGGGTACCGCGGGCGCCTACAAGTTTGCCGAAGACCTGATTCGGGAGCCAACCGTAGTTTTCAATGGCGACATCCTGACGGATCTTGATCTTAAAGCCGTCATCCGCGAGCACAATGAAAGAAAAGCTACCGCTACGGTTGTCCTGACCCCGGTAGAGAATCCGACCAGCTACGGCCTGGTGGAAACTGAAGCAGATGGACGCATTCGCAGATTTCTTGAAAAACCCAAGGCCGATGAGATCACCTGCAACACGATAAACGCCGGAACTTATATTCTCGAACCAAAGGTTCTCGACTTCCTCCCCGCCGGTGAACCCTACTCGTTTGAGTATGGACTGTTTCCTGATCTGCTCAAACGCAAAGAGCCTTTCTACGCTCATATTCCCGCACGTACTTACTGGATAGATATCGGAACCCCCGAACGTTATCTTCAGGTCCATGCCGATTTGCTCGCGAACCAGGTTGGTCGCATTCACATCAAGGATCGGCGCGGAGTTTTCGATGCCGCGACAGTCTCCGAGATTGACGGGCTCTCGATGATTGGTGACGAGTGCCTGATAAAACCCGGGGCGCAGATAATCAATTCTGTGCTCGGGCAGGGTTGCTTCGTCGAAGAGCGTGCGCGCGTTGAAAACTCGGTCGTGTGGCCTCACACCCGTATCGGCACTGCCGCACAAATGACTGGCGCGATTGCCGGCCGCGGTTGTCACATCGGCCGTTCTGCAGTCGTTGGGGTAGGTACTGTATTGGGTGACAAGACCTCGTTGACGGATTACACGATTACTGGGGGCCAAAGGAGGTGACTCAGTCATTGGCCCAAATAAAATTCGGGACGGATGGTTGGCGTGCACTTATCGCCCAGGAGTTTACTTTTGCCAATGTCGCGCGAGTGACCCAGGCCTATGCCGACTATCTAGTTGCCAGCGGTAAGAAATCTGCGGCCGAGCGATTCGATAATGCGGGAGCGATCGGCAGGGATGAGGCGAATGCCGATCTTTCAACCAGGGTTGTTGGAAATGCTTACGCTTCAAAGTCTCCTTTGATTGTTATCGGGTTCGATAGACGATTCCTCTCCGAAAAGTTTGCGCGTCGCACAGCCGAGGTCCTTTCCGCAAACGGTTTTTGCATCGCACTTTTTAGCGACGCCCAACCTACACCTCTAATATCCTGGACGGTGAAAGACCTCGCAGCTGCCGGCGGCGTCGTCATCACAGCGTCGCACAATCCTTTCGACTTCAATGGTTTCAAGATCAAGGCGCCATGGGGTGGAAGCGCGACTCCAGACATGACCCGTGCCGTTGAGAAACTCGTCGATGCCCACACACCAAAACATGGCACCATCCTGGACGATGGACACGAGCTGACCGAGCCTTCTATAGAGAGCTATCGCGCTCAGATCTCCTCCTACATCGATCTCGACAAGCTGCGGAGAGCTACTGGCTTAGTCGTTGTTGATCCCATGCACGGTTCTGGCGGCAGCTGGGTTGAAAGCTTTCTTAAAGGCGGTCAACTGACGCTGGAAACCATTCGCGCCAATCGCGACCCTCTGTTCGGAGGTGTGAATCCCGAACCTATCGACCAGAATCTGGGGCCGTTAAAGAGGCGGGTCTTGGACGCCGGCGCCCTAGTCGGACTGGCTACCGATGGCGACGCTGACCGGGTGGGCGCGGTG
>WNFY01006061.1_pt1 | contig 18749 bp, 17 predicted proteins | sample 5400091 | NCBI WGS metagenome assembly WNFY01 (sample SAMN13153364, study PRJNA577476) | soil metagenome | isolation source: 60 cm soil or saprolite under grassland replicate 1 | place: USA:California | collected 2016-06-15
CAACACCACTGGCAACTTTAACATGGCCATTGGGACGCAGGCGCTCACCAACAACAACGCCAACTTCAACTTGGCCATTGGTTTTCGAGTGGGCTACATGAACACCACCGGCAGCCATCTCACCGGAATTGGCGCTGCAGCGCTCAGGAACAACGCCACCGGCGGTTTTAACACGGCCATCGGGGCCGATGCGCTCAGGGACAATACCGCCGGCGGCGCTAACACTGCGATTGGAGCTGGCGCGCTGCTTGCCAACACCGCAGACCAAAATACGGCAACTGGCGCGGCGGCGCTTTCAAGCAACACCACCGGCGTCGGCAACACAGCCGTTGGCTATCAAGCGCTCTTTAGCAAAACGACGGGGAGCGCAAACACAGCCGTCGGCGACGGTGCGCTCTATGGTATCACAGGTGGCGAGAATAACATCGGATTGGGAAGTTTCGCCGGTTTCGCGAACGGCGGGGGCGGCAGTAACAACATCTATATTGGCAATGGAGGCAGTCTGGACTCGGGCACCATCCGCATCGGCATTCCAGGTGTTCAGACCAGGACCTTTATCGCCGGCATTAGTGGGACGGCGATCGTTACAGGTGCGCCAGTGACTGTGGACGCCAACGGCCAACTCGGCGTGGGACTCTCCTCGCGGCGGTTCAAAAAGGAGATTAAACCGATGGATAAGGCCAGTGAAGCCATCCTTGCGCTTAAACCGGTCACCTTCGAGTACAAGAGCGACGATGCAAACACACCGCAATTTGGTCTAATTGCCGAAGAAGTAGCCGAGATTAACCCGAATCTCGTAGTGCGCGACGAGAAGGGTGAGATTTACACGGTCCGCTACGAAGCGGTGAACGCGATGCTGCTCAACGAGTTCCTCAAAGAGCACAAGAAAGTCGAGGATCAAGAGGGCAAAATTGACCAGCAGCAGGCGACGATTTCGGAGCTAAGGTCGACCGTCGCGCGGCAGCAAAAGGACTTTGACGCCGTTGTCGTACAGCAGCGGAAAGACATCCAAGCCCTCATGACAGGCCTTAAGCAGCAAGCCTCGCAAATTCAAAGAATGACTGCGCTGATTGCGATAAACGCGTCGGCCGCAAGACAAATCAGCCGCGACCGAGCTGCACCGAAAATAGCCGCGAGCGGCCAGTAAGAATTGCCCTTCAAAAACAGAGTCTCCCGCACAACAAAGAATCAGGCTATGAAAGCATTAATTCAATTCAGACATTTCCCGAGACTGTCGAGACTTCTCATTATACTACTGGGTGCCTACCTTGGCCTTTGCCCACTGCTGCGAGCAGTCGTTCCGGCGCCGGACGGCGGCTATCCCGGAGGCAACACGGCGGAAGGACAGAATGCCCTCTTCAGTCTCACCACCGGCGGATTTAATACAGCGGTAGGTTACTTTTCGCTTAGGAGTAACACCGAAGGTCAGTTCAATACAGCCATTGGCGCTGGCGCGCTTCTTGCCAACGTGGGAGACCAAACGGGGCACGGAACCGAAAATACGGCCATTGGAGCTGGGGCGCTTTTGAGCAACACCACCGGCCTCAACAACACGGCCAATGGAGCGTTTGCCCTCTTTGCCAACACCACCGTTGGGCAACATAGCGATCGGTCAAGCGGCGCTCAACGAGAATACGACAGGCAGCCTCAACACCGCCCTAGGTTCAGGCGCGCTTCTAGTGGCGGTCGGTAGCAGCAACACGGCCGTCGGCGCTGGCGCCGGACAAAACGTTGCTAATGCCAATAACGTGATCTGTATCGGCCAGGGCATCTTAGGCGTGGATGTGAGTGACAGCTGCTATATCGGCAACATCTGGAACCAACCTGGCGGATCGCAGGCGGTGTACGTGAATTCAGACGGTAAACTTGGGGCGCTGGTCTCGTCACGGCGTTTCAAGGATGAGATCAAACCGATCGGGCAAGCGAGCGAAATCATCTACGGCCTTAAGCCGGTGAGTTTCCGCTACAAGAAAGTGATTGAGCCGAACCGTCAACTCGGGTTCGGGCTTATTGCTGAAGAAGTGGAAAAGGTGAATTCTGATCTGGTGGTGCACGATAAAGAGGGAAAACCCTACAGCGTGCGCTACGACCAGGTGAACGCGATGTTGCTTAATGAATTCCTCAAAGAGCACAAGACAGTCGAGGAACAAGATCGCAAGGCGCAGGAACAGCAAGCGACCATCGCGCAGCTAAAATCGACGGTCGCGCAGCAGCAAAAAGCAATGGAGGCTGTCATTGCGCGCCTGAAAGAGCAGGATCAAAAAATGCAGAAGGTTAGGGAGCAGCTCGAACTGAGCCACGCCATGACGCAGACAGCGCAGAACAATCATTAAGACCTCATCTATTACCCACTAAGCACGCGAAACATAATCCACTGAAAAAGAAAATAATCCATCTATGAAAACGACAATTCCATCTACGAGACATTCCATGAGCAGCTCGGTTATGCGATCAATCACCTCTCACTATTTACTCCTCACAGTTCTTCTGCTCGCCATTGGCTCTTTTGCGCTTGCCCAGAGGGCGCAAGCGGTCAGTCCCACACCGGACGGCGGCTATCCCGGAGGCAATACGGCCGAGGGACAGAGCGCCCTCTTCAGTCTTACCACCGGTGGTTTTAATACAGCAGCTGGTTTCCTCTCGCTTAGGAGCGACGCGACCGGTGGCTTCAACACGGCGATTGGCGCCGGGACGCTCCTTGCCAATACCGCAGATCAAAATACGGCCACTGGCGCTGGGGCGCTTTTAAGCAACACCACCGGCGCTGGGAATACGGCCAACGGAGCGTTTGCACTTTTTAGCAATACCGAAGGCGACGACAACACGGCCCTTGGTGATAGCGCACTCTTTTACAACACCACAGGCTTCGACAACACGGCGAACGGTATTTTAGCGCTCCTAGAAAACACCACCGGCAACAGAAACACGGCCATCGGTTATCAAGCGCTCGATTTCAACACCATCGGTAGCAACAACATCGCATTGGGCGCCTTCGCTGGTGCCGCGCTCAACACAGGCGATAACAATATCGATATCGGCAGCGGGGGGGTCGTTGGCGAATCGAATACTATCCGTATCGGCGAGCGAGGAGTGCAGGAGGTGACCGTTATCGCTGGGATAAGCGGGGTGACTCTTGTCGGCGGTGTACCAGTTCTCGTGGGTACCGATGGCCAGCTTGGCACAGCTAGTTCGTCTCGGCGATTCAAGAAAGAGATCCAACCGATGGGTAACGCCAGCGAGTCTGTCCTCGGCCTGAAACCGGTCACGTTCCACTACAAGAGCGATAGCAAAAACATGCCGCAATTTGGTTTGATCGCCGAAGAAGTGGCCGAGGTTAACCCCAACCTGGTGGTGCGCGACGAGAAAGGCGACATCTACACCGTGCGGTATGAAGCGGTGAACGCCATGTTGCTTAACGAATTCCTTAAAGAGCATCGTAAGGTCGAGCAGCAGCAAGCAACCATTGCGAAGTTGAGCTCAACTGTCGCGGAGCAACAGAAGGGCTTCGCGAAACAAGCAGAGCAAATTCAAGGCCTCATAGCGGGTCTCCAAAAGGTGACCGCACAGATTGAGGCGATCAAGCCCCGTCCGGAAGTCGTTCTCAATGATCCCTAAAAAGAACTCAGATCAGGAATAAGAATATGAAAACTACAATTCCAGAAATAGAAACGTCACTTGAACATCCGTTGTCGTGGTCCCGTCTTATTTTCATCGCCGTGGCGCTTGGCTTCTCTGCGCTCTCCCAGAGCGCGCAAGCGGTGAGTCCCGCGCCGGACGGAGGCTATTCCGGGGGCAATACCGCGGAGGGAACATCAGCCCTTTTTAGCCTCACCACCGGCACATACAATACGGCGGTTGGTTTGTTTTCACTCAGGAGCAACACGGATGGCCAGTTCAACACGGCCATTGGTGCCGGCGCCCTCCTTGCCAACACCGGGACACTCAATACCGCGACTGGTGCTGGAGCGCTTTTAAGCAACATCACCGGCACCAACAACACGGCCAACGGAGCCTTCGCCCTCTTTTCCAACAACGGAGACCCGTTCCAAGGAAGGGGAGTTTTTAACTCTGCCTTTGGAAGCTATGCGCTCTTTGCTAATACTACCGGATGGAAAAATTGCGCCTTTGGATCTGATTCCCTCCACCACAGTACCGGCGATGCCAACTCCGCATTTGGCGCCGAGGCGCTGTACTACAACAGCAATGGTAGCGCCAACACGGCCATCGGTGCTCGAGCGCTCTTCACCAATACCAGCGGCTCTTACAACACGGCTGTGGGTATCGACGCTGGCTTGGGAGTTACCACGGGTAGTTACAATGTGTATATTGGCTGGGATATACCCGGCCAGACGAATGAGGTCGGTCACACCTATATTTCCAACATCAAGAGCACCGTCCAGCCGCCCGTCAATGGTTCTGAGTACGTTACGGTGCGACTTTCCGATGGCCTGCTGGGCCATACGAGTTCTTCGATGCGTTACAAAGAGGACGTCAAGCCGATGGACAGCGCCAGTGAAGTGCTTTACCAGCTCAAACCGGTCACTTATCGCTACAAGAAAGACATTGATCCCAGCCAAAGCCTCGACTACGGGGTTACCGCCGAGGATGTGGCAAAGGTCGATCCCAAGTTGGCAATCCGGGATGGAAAAGGTGAGATCGAGAGCGTCCGATACGCGGCCATTAACGCGATGTTGCTTAACGAGTTTTTTAAAGAGCACAAGAAAGTCGGGGCACAACAAGCAACCATCACTCAACTAGAGTCCATGGTGACAAAGCAGGAAGCCACGATCACACAACAGCAGAACGATTTTCAGTGCGCGCTCGCCGAACAGAAAAAGCAAATTCAAGCCCTTACGGCGGGTCTTCAGAAGGTGACTGCGCGGATTGAGGCGAGCAGGTCAGCACAAAAGTCGTGGTAAATCAACCGTAAAACCTGCGGCTATCTATTCGACCTAAATCAACAAGAACAAAAACACAAGAAAATCAGCAAATCATGAAACATCAACACGCAACAATACTCTTTGCGCTTGCCTCTCTTACTCTTTCCCAAATTACCCAAGCAGTCGTCCCAGCCCCGGACGGTGGCTATCCCGGAGGAAACACCGCAGAAGGGCAGAACGCTCTTTTTAGTCTCAACACCGGCGGTTTCAACACGGCCGTCGGTTTTCTATCGCTCAGGAGCAATAGTACCGGCAGCTTCAATACGGCCATTGGCGCTGGGGCCCTCCTTGTCAATACCGGAGGCAGCAACAATTCCGGGAATGACAACACGGCGACCGGCGCTGGAGCGCTTTTAAGCAACGCTATGGGTTTCTACAACACGGCCAATGGAGCATTCGCGCTTTTTAGCAACACCACGGGCAACAGCAATACGGCAAACGGGCTTGGAGCACTCGAGCTGAACACCAGTGGCGAGAGCAACACGGCCACCGGCACTTTTGCGCTGTATCAAAACATGACCGGACGCTCGAACACGGCCAATGGTCAAGGTGCGCTTTTTAGCAATACGACAGGCATTTTCAACGCGGCCATGGGTGACGGTGCGCTCCCTAACAACACGACTGGCAACTTCAACACAGCCGTGGGTATTAACGCCCTTTCTAACAACACCAGTGGCAGCAACAACATCGCACTGGGCGCCGGTGCTGGCCTCAATATTCACACCGCCAGCGACACGATTTGTATCGGTATAGTCGGCGTGGACACGACCGACGGCTGCTACATCGGCCGTGTCTTCCAGGAAGCGATTGATCCCGACAACCTCGCTATGGCAATTGATGTTCATGGCAAGGTGGGTACGCCGGCATCGTCGCGGCGCTTCAAGGATGACATCAAACCAATGGACAAAACGAGCGAAGCGATCCTGGCACTCAAGCCAGTGACCTTCCACTACAAGAACGACGCTAAACGCAGCGCCCGATTTGGTTTGATCGCCGAGGAAGTAGCCGACGTGAATTCGAACTTGGTCGCACGTGATAAGAAAGGCAAACCTTACAGTGTCCGTTACGACCAGGTGAATGCGATGTTGCTCAATGAGTTCCTCAAGGAGCACAAGAAAGTCGAGGAACAGCAAGCGACCATTACCGAGTTAAAGTCAACTGTCGCTCAGCAACGAAAGGACTTCGAGACCACAGCCGCCCAGCAACAGAAGACCTTCCAGTCCAAGTTCGCCGAACAGAAAAGCGAAATCCGGGCGCTGGCGTCAGATCTTCAGAAAGTGATCGCTGCCGTCGAGCTGAACAGAGCTGTGACGAAGGAAGTCGCTCTGAAACAAGGAACGACGGCTTCTCGGCCGTCGAAGGGACATGACGGCTCGGAAGCCGTCACTCCTTGATGCAAACACCAAACGAAAAAGAACAAACGATGAAAAAGTTGAATACAAATCCTCAAACCTTAGTTCTCATTTCAATGCTGTTTTGCAGCTTTGGGCTTATGGCAAAAGTGCAAGCAGTCAGCCCGCCGCCAGACGGAGGCTATCCCGGAGGAAACACCGCGGAAGGACAGGCAGCGCTTTTAAGCCTCACCACCGGCGGTTTTAATACAGCAGCCGCTTTTAAGCAACACCACCGGCATGGACAACACTGCAAACGGAGCGTTCGCCCTTTTTTTCAATACCGCGGCCGGAAATACGGCAATTGGCTCTAAGGCGCTCCTAAACAATACAACTGGCGGGACCTTGGGCAATACCAATGGTTTCGATGTAGGGCCCAACGTCGCTGTCGGGTGGCGAGCACTGGAAAGCAACACTATTGCTAGCGCCAACACCGCAATAGGTTATCAGGCGCTTGGAAGTCTCGCTGTCGGACTCGATGGCACGGATATCGGTCTCTGTACGGCTGTCGGCTTTCAAGCTCTTGCGAATATCAACGGTGCCAATGGTGGCGGAAGCGACAGCGCCTTTGGTTACCAGGCGCTGTTTCATAATACCGATGGCTTTGACAACGTAGCTTTTGGCGCCCAAGCACTGTTCAGCAACGAGACTGGCTCCCGCAACACCGCTATTGGCGGTGGCGCATTATCAGCCAACACCATTGGCAGTCTTAACACCGTCATCGGGAATGGCGCCGGCGACAATATCACAGGGGACGGCAATGTCTGTATCGGTGCATTCTCGGACACCGCCTTTCCCGGCGAGAATAACACCACGCACATTGCAAACATCGGTGACACCCCGCAGGGCGGCGGGCTGCCTGTCACTGTGAATCCTTCAGCCAACAATGAGCTTGGCTACCTTCCATCGTCGCGCCGTTATAAGGAGGACATTAAAACCATGGACAAAACCAGTGAAGCGATCTTCGCGCTCAAGCCGGTCAGCTTCCGCTACAAGAAGAAGGTTGATGGAGCGCAGACGCGCGGCTTTGGCTTGATCGCTGAGGACGTGGAAAGAGTGGATCCGAACCTGGTGGCGCGCAATCGAGAGGGGCAGCCCGAATCGGTCCGCTACGAATACATCAATGCGATGTTGCTCAACGAGTTTCTCAAAGAGCACAAAAAGGTCCGGCAACTGGAAGCTGCTGTTGCACAGCAGCGCAACGATTTCGAGGCGACGATTACTGAGCTGAAAAAAGAGATACAGGGTGTCGTTACTCGTTCCAAAGGGCAGGACGACAAAATTCAGAAGGTGAGTGCTCAGATTGAAGTGAACAAGGCTGGGTTACGGACAGCCGCTAGCGGCTACTAGCGGAGAGTTGTAGCGGTGCTTGTGTCAAGCACCGAATCGTTGCTCAGGCGTTTGGCACAAACGCCCCTACAAAAAAATTGCCCCTTCGCCCTATTTATCGCGCGCGGCCTTGACGATTTGGGCGAAGCTGCGCGGATCCAGGCTGGCGCCGCCGACGAGTGCGCCGTCGATATCCGGCTGGCTCATTAGTTCCCGTGCGTTCTCCGGTTTCACGCTGCCGCCGTATTGAATGCGCACCCGACGCAGTTGGATCGATAAAATTTTCTCGACGTTTCCTTTGTCGCGCTGCTCGAGCGTTTCTCCGACGCAAACGATCGGACGCAATTTCGCTTCGTGTGCGGCGCGCACCTTGCGATTCACTATTTCGTCCGTCTCACCAAACAACCTGCGGCGTTCGCTGTGCCCGAGCACGACATAGTGCACAAATAAGTCCCGCAAAAGCGCAGCACTGATCTCGCCGGTAAAGGGCCCGTTGTTCTCCCAATACATATTTTGCGCGCCGACCTTTACGTCATGTTCATCTTCCAATTGGCAGCGACAATTTTTTTGCGCATGTGATTTGATTCTCACTTACACACTCAGAACTGAAAATAAATGAAGGGCGTGTAGTGGGGCGGAACAAATAAAAGCACGACCGCAAAAGTGCAACCGTAAGCCGCTGCGAAGGCTGGGGCGGGCCATTGTCGCCATGATTCTGCAAACCATCGGCGAGAGTTGAGCCAATGGATCAAGGCGAGCGCGGCAACCAGCAAAAGCAACCATCGATGGAAATGTTCGCTGCCACCGTCTCGAAAAAGCACGAACTGCTTGAGTATTGTTCCCGCGCTGCCGAGATCGTGCGCACGGAAAAAGACCCAGGCAACACACACGGCATAGATCGTAATCGGCCAGGCGAGCCAGCGCATCGCCCGGATGGCCCACTTGAAACCGTCTGTTAAGCGGATCCACTCGCGATGAATGAGGAGCGCGAATCCATGCAAGGCCCCCCAGATTACGAACGTCCATGCAGCTCCATGCCATAGGCCGCCGAGCAGCATGGTGATCATGACGTTACGGTAAGCAAATCCGCGCGACCCACGATTTCCGCCGAGTGGAATGTAGAGATAATCACGCAGCCAACTTGAGAGACTAATGTGCCAGCGACGCCAGAAATCCGAAACGTTCCGGGCAAAGTAGGGAAACTGGAAGTTGTTCGGTAATTGGAACCCGAGTAACCGGGCAGCCGCGATGGCCATGTCGGTGTAGCCGGAAAAATCGCAGTAAATCTGGATTGCGTAGAAGAGCACGCCAATCCAGGCGCTCGTTGGCGTGAAATTCGCTGGATGAGCGAAGTAGCGATCAACGGTCGGTGCAACTCCATCGGCGATGCACGCCTTCTTAATGAATCCCGCCAGGAATAACATCACCGCGCCGCGCACATCGACATTGGAAAATTTGCGCGATGAAACCAACTGCGGCAGAAAGTACACCGCACGGACAATCGGCCCGGCTACGAGTGGCGGGAAAAAACTGACGAACAACGCAAGATCGACAAAGTTTGAAACGGGAGGCTGCTTTCGACGGTACACGTCGATCGTGTAGCTCATTGAGTGAAACGTGTAGAAGCTAATGCCGACCGGCAGGATAATGTTGAGCGTGTTCACGCTCGCCGGTAAACCGAGCCAGGCCAGAAAGTCGGACGTCGAAGAGACAAAAAAGTTAAAGTATTTGAAAAGACCCAGGACACCGAGATTGACGCACACACTTGTGGCAATCCAAAAGCGACGCCATGCCGGAGTTTCACACCGCCCGAGCATTTGGCCGACGACGTAATCCACCGTCGTCGACCCAAGGAGTAGGAATGTAAATTTCCAATTCCAAGCGGCATAAAAAGCATAGCTGCAGAAGAAAAGCCACACCTTCCGCGCGGTGTTGTCGCGCATCGCCCAGTAGACGATGAACACAAGCAGAAAAAACCAGAGGAAACGGAATTCAACGAAGGACATTTGAACGCAAAACCGAGGTTAAGCCACGAGCCAATGGTTTTTGATCACTTGATTCCCCCTGCTCGCGCAAGCTCCACAAAATTGGCAGCCACAACGCGCGTGAATTCTTCTGCTCCCGATTTGGTCAGATGTTGCCCATCGCGACGTACGCTGCTGCGAAAGAGGCTCGGATAAGCTCGAGGGTTATTAAACGCCATCACAACACCCGGCAGCCCGGTGTTTTCGATGGCGATGTTAATTTGCGTTGTGCTTGGTGTGATCAAAAAGATTGGCGTGGCTCCAATATTCCTGACTTCTGTCGCGCACTGCCGGTAGGCTTCCATGGCATAAGGTGAAAGAGAGCGTATGCTGCTTTCTGCCATCGCAGCCGCAAGCTCACGGTCATACGCCGCGATCTGGCTGGAAGCTATTCGATTCGGCCTGGTGACGTAACCATCGATGGCTACGCCAAGGTAGCGCGCGCGGCGTCCTTTTGTATCGCGGCCCCAAAAATAGTCTAGAACATCAGCTGCTCTTGCGACGTTGGCATAATTTTTTTCCATTTGTGCCGCATAAAATGTGAGCAGGCTACGCGTCTTTGTCTCGTCGTTTTGGCGCAGCATAATGTCGCGAAGTTTTGTTGGATTCGGCAGCCAAAGCGGACCTGTGCCGGAGTCGGTAAGTTTTCGCAAAAGCAGCGATACCCGCTTCCAGTCGGCCCAATAGAGTGCGCGACGGCTGCTTTGGTTCTCGCTCGACCACTTCGTTTGCAGTTCGTCGTATTCAATGAAGACCCATCTCAAGTTGCGCGGCTTCAGGTTTAAGATCTGCTCGAGCAGATAGGCGGTTTCCGGCAAATACATACCGCCAATGCCGAAGTTGAAGCTATGTGTCTGCAGCCCGCTCTCGTGCGTGACGCGATCAAAAACAGCGGGCGACATCTGAAAGTAGATCCGGCTCGATCCAATGAAGAGTGTGTCAAATTCGTCTTTGTGCGCGGCGAAAAATCGGAATTTCTGTGAGACACCACCGTCGATTTCCGGAAATGGCAGCACCGCATGCAGACCTATGCAGGTTATAAGGAATGCGGCTGCAGCAATGGCCGAATTGGTCACTGCCCACACGAAAGCCTTGCGCCCAGTCGCTTTGCGCGGCAATGGAGGTTCAACTTGAACCTTCGAAACGGGCTCGCGAACTGGCACTGCTATTTCCTGTCGCTTAACGCTGCCACGCCGGGCAATTCCTTCCCTTCCAGTAATTCAAGGGACGCGCCGCCCCCGGTAGAGATGAACGTTATTTTGCCGGCGAGCCCGGCTTGTTTCACCGCCGTTACAGAGTCGCCCCCGCCGACGATCGTCGTGGCTCCCGATTGGGCCATTGCTTCCGCGATTGCAATTGTCCCCTCACCAAATTCCGGAATCTCGAAAACTCCCATCGGTCCGTTCCACAAAATTGTTTCCGCCTTGGCGATTTCCTCCTGATAAAGCGCGATCGTTGCGGCGCCGATATCGACTGCCTGCCATCCATCGGTGATCCCATGTTGCGGCGACAGGCGGCTCGTGTTTCGCATGTCAGCGCCGGCGCGAATCTCATCCGTTTCCACGACGTCAACCGGAAGCAAAAACTTCACATCGCGTTGCTTGGCCAGATCGAGAAGCTCGCGCGCAAGATCCACCTTGTCGGGTTCGACCCGACTTGCACCAACCGGAATCCCCTGTGCTTTTAAGAAGGTGTTCGCCATGGCGCCACCAATGAGGATTGTCTCAGCTTTTTCCATTAGCGCTTTTAAAACACCGATCTTATCAGACACCTTTGCCCCACCCAAAATAACGACGAATGGCGTGGCCGGTTTCTCGAGGCCTTCCTTCAAGTGTTTTAGCTCTTTCTCCATCAAAAAACCCATCGCCGATTTCTCCACAAACTTTGTGATGCCCACTGTGGATGCATGCGCGCGGTGTGCGGCTCCGAACGCGTCGTTCACATAACGATCGCCAAGTTCGGCAAGTGCCTTCGCAAAGTCCGGATCGTTAGCTTCCTCCTCCGGCTGAAAACGGACATTCTCAAGCAGCGCAACATCGCCGCTCTCCATGTGGTCAATGATTTTCTTGGGCACATCGCCGATCGTGTCGTGACTGAAAATAACGGGGTGATGAATCAGCGAATACAAATATTCGCCGATCGGCCGGAGCGAATATTTCTCCGCTGGCTTTCCTTTGGGCCGGCCAAAATGCGACATCAAAATGACTTTGGCGCCGTGCTCGCGCAAGTAGTTGATGGCCGGCAACGTCTCCCGGATTCGCGTGTCGTCAGTGACGCGAATTTTGCGTCCGCGCATTTCGGTTGGCACATTGAAATCGACACGCACCAACACGCGTTTTCCGCGCACATCGAGATCGCGAAGCGAAAGCTTTTGCATTGTTATTCGTGCTCCCGATCGTGCTCGTAATCAGTCAGCCAGCATTTCCATCAATTCCACGCAGCGATTGCTGTAACCCCACTCGTTATCGTACCAGCCGACCACTTTGACGAAACGGTTCCCGAGCGTGAGCGTCAGCTTGCTGTCGAAGATGCAAGAGTGCGGGTTTCCGACGATGTCCTCGGAAACGAGCGGCTCATCACTGTATTCGACCACGCCTTTATAACTTTTGTCTGCTGCTGCCTCCTTGAATGCGGCATTGATGGTGTCGACCGTCGCATCCTTGTCGAGCATTACAGTGAAATCGGTGACAGAGCCGTCCGGAGTCGGCACCCGGAAGGCGCCGCCGTTCAGTTTCCCTTTCAATTCTGGAATCACCTCGCCAATCGCCTTGGCAGCGCCGGTCGTGGATGGAATGATGTTGATTGCCGCAGCGCGCGCACGCCTCAAATCGTTGTGCGGAAAATCGAGGATGCGCTGGTCGTTTGTATAACTGTGGATCGTAGTCATGAACCCGTGCGCCACGCCGAACTTGTCATTTAAGATCTTGGCCATGGGTGCCAGACAATTTGTGGTGCAGCTCGCGTTGGACACAATTTTGTGCTTTTCGGGGTCGTAGATCTGGTCATTGACGCCGATGCAAATCGTCGCGTCGGAATCTTTTGCCGGCGCGCTGATCAAGACGCGCTTCGCTCCCGCCTTGCTTAAATGCAGATCGGCTTTCTCGCGGTTGGTGAACAATCCGGTCGATTCGAGCACGACATCAACGTCCAGTTTCTTCCACGGCAGATTCGCCGGGTCGCGCTCCTTCAACACTTTAATTTTGTGGCCACGGACGATAATATTTTCGTCGTCGTAACCGATCTCGCCGTCGAATTTGCCGTGCACCGAATCCCATTTGAGCAGATGGGCCAGCGTATGCGTGTCAGTGAGATCGTTGATCGCGAGCACGCGCTCGACTTGTTTTTGTGACATGGCGCGAAGCACGTTGCGTCCGATGCGCCCGAAACCGTTAATAGCGTAGTTTGGCATAGGAAAAATGGAATAGTTGAAGAGCTGAATTGTTAAACCGAAAACGCTCAACTCTCAACGCTCAACTCTCAACGCCCAATTCAAAATTGTTGAGTGCTTACTCGCGAATACTTCGGAGTTGGACGTTCGCCGTTGGACGTTGGACGTTTCTGAATGAGGCGCGCTATAGGGGGATTCCTGGCGATCTTATCAATCATGCTCGCGCAACTGGCTTCCGCCGCTGAAATGAAAACGATCCTTGTTTTCGGCGACAGTTTGTCCGACGGCTTTATGCTTAAACGCAGCCAGGCCTATCCAGCTTTGCTTGCGAAGAAGCTGCAGGCGGCCGGTCTGAACTTTCAAGTGATCAACGCCAGCGCATCCGGCGGGACAACAGAAGGCGGTTTGGAACGGCTTCCGCCACATTTGAAACGCAGAATCGACATCTTCATCTTGGAACTCGGAATCAACGATGCCTTCCGCGGCCTGGCGGTCGATGCGATTCAAACCAATCTTCAGCAGATCATTGATAAGATGAAAGTGCGAAATCCAAACGCGCGCATTGTAATCGCAGGAATGCAATTGCCCAATTATTCGGCAGACGATTACGTATCGGCATTTGGCAAATTGTTCAGCGATCTGGCAACCTACAACAACGCCGCGCTCGTCCCGTATCTCCTGCAAGGCGTGGCAGGCGATCCTTCATTGAATCTTCCAGACGGCATTCATCCAAACGCAGCCGGCCAAAAGATTCTCGCCGAAAACGTCTGGCACGTGCTCCAGACAATCGCGCGCGAGGTGGCAGTCATCCCGAGGGAAGCAAGGGATCTCGCCCACGATCCTCGGTCACACAATTAAGCTTGTGTGATCCATAACCTGACCTGAGATCCTTCACTTCGTTCAGGATGACACAGCAAAACGTCTGGCACGTGCTCGAACCAATTGCGCGCGAGGTTGGCGGACGGTAGCGCGGTTCGGCCGAACCGTCCGCGGGCAATTGAGGTCAAATTGCCCCTACCTGCATGCAAGAGACAATCGGCGCGCGGTTGCGGCATGTTAGAAAAAGAAAAATGATGGACCCTTCGCGACCAAACGATCCCGGTCGCAAATGAGTAAATGTGGGAGCGCCCTTAGTGCCGCGATCGTCGGGACACTAAGGTCCGTCCCACATTCATCACACTGCCGGCTGTTGCTGGGTAAGGCAGTGAAACGTGCCCAGTCCCCAGATTAGTTCCCGGCAATCGATTCCAATGACGTGGCGACCTGGAAAACACTTGCGCAAGGTCGACAATGCAACCTCATCAGCAGGATCACTGAACGTTGGCACGAGCACGCAAGTATTCGCGACATAAAAGTTGGCGTAGCTCGCTGGTAAACGCAGTCCTTCGCGCACAATCTTTTTCGGCATCGGCAAAGTTACGATTTCAATCTTGTCATTCGCGATTTTTATCTGGCGCAGGCGCGCGAGATTTTCCTGGAGCGGCCCATAATTTTCATCATCCTGATCTTCCTCGACGACAGCGACAACGGTTCTTTCGGAAATAAACCGCGCGAGATCGTCGATATGACCGTCGGTGTCATCGCCCGCAATGCCATCGCCCAGCCATAGAATATCCTGGACCCCTAAATAATCCCGCAGACACCGTTCGATTTCGTCGCGCGAAAGATTTGGATTGCGATTCTTGTTTAGTAAACACGATTCCGTCGTGAGCAGCGCGCCCGCGCCGTTGACGTCGATCGAGCCGCCTTCCAGGATAATGCGTGGGTAAAAAACCGGAACGTTGAGAAGCTCAGCGACACGTGTTGGCACGACTTCATCGAGATTGAATGGTGGATACTTGTTTCCCCAGGCGTTGTAATCCCAGTCCACCGCCGCGAGTTTCGGATCGCGATCGCGTGTGAGAAAAATCGGCCCGTGATCGCGGCACCATGGTTCATTCGTTGGTATGCGATAAAAGGTGATCCGTTCGTTGGGCAATCCAGCCAGAGCCGACCGGGCTTCTGCCTCATGCGCGCCATTACAAACATTGATACAGACCTGTTCCGACTGGAGCAGCGCCTCGACCATGGCTCGCAACACCGGTAAAACGCGACCGAATGAATCAGGAAAACTAATCCCTTCGCGTCGCGGCCATGAGAGCCACGTCGCGGCGTGCGGTTCCCATTCCGCGGGCATGCGATAGCCAAGTGCAGCTGGAGTTTGGGACAACATAGATGAACGTCCAACGCCCAACACTCAACGTCCAACGCGCAATTCCAGATCGGAGCCGTCGCTAAGACGTGCGTGCAGCAGCCGGCTTATAAATCGCGCCGACAATTGCGCCGACGATGATCATCTCGATGATCCCGGTTACACTCCCGTAGAAGATCAACTTTCCGGGAATCGGTTGCACCGCGTAAAAGCCCATGCGCATGCCGATTGCTGCGACTTCCAGCAGGATGCCAAGCTGAATTCCCGCACGCACGCCTCCGCCGGCGAAACCACTGATATAGATCATTACGAACGCAAAAACGATCAGCGCCTGGCCAATAATGATCCAATGAAACAAACTCATCATTTCACTTTGCGTCCGCCACAGATTTGGCGTTTGCGCATAGATATCTTTGAGCAGAACGCCATTAAGCAGCCAGCCCCACAAGAATATGAAGATGTAGGCGGCGCCGAATGCGAGGATGAAACGCTTCATAAATTAGTACCGGCCAGGTCCGGTCAGAAAATTAGTCAACCTCCTTAACGAGGCCGTTCCTTCACGAACGTAATATTCGCGGGGGCCGCTTTGTAGAGGGCGCCGATGATTGCCCCGCCAATGGTGAATTGGATTAAGACCCCGACGATCCAGCCCCATAGAATTTTCGTCGTCAGCGGCTGCACTGCGAACGTGATCATGTCAGCGCCGGCATATACCAGGGCTACCAGAATTCCCAGCACCGCACACGGGCCAGCACCGCCGGCGGGAACAAACCGAGCGCAAAGCAGCGTTAGAAAGAGTGCCATCACGATGTGTCCGAACACCAGGGTCGAGAAGTGATTCCCAAAATCGGTTTCCGTTCGCCAAAGCGTTGGCACTTCCTGATGCGCGCCATGCATCAGCTTTCCGTACCAAAGAAAGCCAAACAAGAAGATGAAACCGAAGGCTGCAATGAATGCGAAGAAGAATTTTTTCCAGTTCATAATGCGTTTCCGTTGAGGTTCTCGGTGAGTCCCAGTTCGCCCAAACGCTTCATCGCAAAACCGGAGACCGCTGTCGATCCAAATTTCTGTAATCAAGGAGTGACGGCTAGGAAGTCGTCACTCCTTGGTGCTGCAGTCCGAGGTCGCGTAGCAGCGCAACGTCCAGGTCAGCCGAGGGATTTTTTGCAGTGAGAAGTTTGTCACCGTAAAAAATTGAATTCGCGCCGGCAAAGAAGCAGAGCGCCTGGCCTTCGCGCGAAAGTCTAGTGCGCCCGGCCGCGAGGCGCACGCGCGCTCTCGGAAGCGCGATGCGCGTGACGGCGATTAGCCGAACCAGCTTAAAAATATCGACTGGTGGCTGATCGGCCAGCGGCGTTCCCGGCATGGCCATCAGACAATTAATCGGCACACTTTCAGGAGGCGGATCAAAGCTGCCGAGGACTTCCAGCATTCGCAGCCTGTCGGTCTCCGATTCGCCCATGCCAATGATGCCGCCACAACAAACCGACATTCCGCTCTGCTGCACGGCGGCAATCGTGTCGAGCCGATTCTGAAACGTATGTGTGCTGACAATCTCGGAGTAAAATTCCGGGGAAGTATCGATATTATGATTGTAAGCAGTAACTCCGGCGTCTCTGAGTTTTTTCGCTTCCGGCAGTCCGATCTCGCCCAGCGTAACGCAAACTTCCATTCCCAGGCAGCTCACTTCGCGCACAATCTCCAGCACACGCTCAAACTTTTCCGAACCGTCGCGTACGCCACGCCAGGCCGCGCCCATGCAAAAACGCGTTGCGCCGTGTGCACGGGCGCGCGTCGCCGCCGCTAGCACGCTTTGCAGCGACAACAGTTCTTCGCGTTCAAGGCCGGTGGAATAATGAGCGGACTGCGCGCAGTAAGCGCAGTCCTCGCTGCATCCGCCCGTCTTGATGCTTAGCAGCGTGCACCGCTGAATTTCTTCACCCCGCCAATGCTGCAGATGAACAGCGCGGCTTTGCGAGATCAAATCGAATAACGGCTGATGATAGAGCGAAGATAGCTCCTGGAAGTTCATGGCTTACGCGGAGAGGCGGGTACAGAAACTTCCAGAGATTCCTCGACTTCGCTCGGAATGACAAAAGCACGGCTGATGATAGAGCGCGCTGAGTTCCGCAAATTTCATCGCTACGCGCGATGTTCAATCGCCAATCGGAAATCGGCAATCGAAAATTAATTGACCCACTTGCCTCCCTCGGAAACGAGGATCGGCAATTCTTCCATCATAAACTGCGTCTTGCCGATGGCGCCGATCATGTGGGTGCCGGTCGCGGCGTACCATTTCTTCGACATTTCTTCGCCAGTGTGACAACCCCAGCTCTTAACGTAGGCGTGCCGGGCAAAAACATGCCGATTAATTTTCGTCAGGTCGCTATCGTGCAGCCATGATTTACAAGCGCTGTCGATATTATTGCTATAATCGAACATGAAACACGCTCGGTTAGAATGACCGAAATATTCAAACCCAATGACCTTTAGCTGATCACGCGGCTGCCCGTGGTTGAGATAATCGATCACTTCATGGCCTGGGCCAAACCAGACGAAATTGAGATTAAGTTTGTCGCGAACCGTACCGATGAGGCTGATCAGGTCCTGATGCTCCTGCTTTGCGCGATCCTCGTAACCCTGCCTGTAAACAAGCCATGTAACCTTAGCGTCCGGCCCGAGCTCGGTGCGTAATTGTTCGGTGCGCAGGCGCGCAGCCCGCACAAAGTTCGCCCACCAATGATCGTGCGGATAAGCCTTGTACTTTTCCCACTGATACATCGACGGGCCGCCCACCAGAATTATGTATTCCCCTGAAGTGGGTGCCGCCGCCCCTTTCGAGACAAGGGCGAAAATCGTGAAAAGAACGACGAGCAAGAGGCGTTTCATATCAACAGCGAAAGGACTATTTATGCAGCGCGCGAAATTGCGCAAGTGGATAGGGCAGGATCGGTAATCGCGGTCTGCCGGCATTACCTACGCCTGCTACAGCGCTAAATCTCCTCGCGCACCAGATCCTCCCATGTCTGTCGTCTCCGAATCAACTCGACCTTGTCGCCGCGCACCATTGTTTCGGCCGGCAGCGGACGTGAATTGTAACTGGAAGCCATCACAAACCCGTAGGCGCCCGCACTCATGATTGCGAGCAGATCGCCCTCGTGCAGTTCTGGCATTTCACGATCGAGCGCAAAGAAATCACCCGACTCACATACGGGGCCGACAATATCGATCTTGCTCATCTTCCTCTCCCTCTCACTCTTCGTCTCCTTCACCGGCACTATTTCATGATAGCTATGATACAGCGCCGGCCGAATCAGGTCGTTTATTCCAGCATCGACGATGGCGAATTTCTTCACGCCCGATTTTTTAATGTAGCACACGCGTGTCAGCAGCACTCCTGCGTTGCCGACAAGAAAACGACCCGGCTCGACCAGGATTCGAACGTCCAGCTCGCGTAACGGTGGGACGATTGCGCCGGCGTAATCG
>WNFY01006703.1_pt1 | contig 18748 bp, 14 predicted proteins | sample 5400091 | NCBI WGS metagenome assembly WNFY01 (sample SAMN13153364, study PRJNA577476) | soil metagenome | isolation source: 60 cm soil or saprolite under grassland replicate 1 | place: USA:California | collected 2016-06-15
ACTCTCATTGAGCCTTTCACAAAAGTTCGATCACGATTTTAGCGCGTATCTTTATTTCGGTTATCCGGGCGAACCGGCACTGGGGCCACCCACGTTTATGCATCGCCCCTCGGCGATGGACGATCCCGACGCGCCGATCGGACACCACTGGCAGGATTCGACCCACATCACCTTCGGCGTGGCCACGGCCGGCCTCGTTTGGCGCAACGTGAAAATTGAAGGCAGCATCTTCACTGGCCGTGAACCGGATGAAAATCGTTACGACTTCGATCAGCCACGCTTCGATTCTTACAGCGGTAGGATTTCCTGGAACCCGACTCAAAATCTGGCGCTGCAAGTTTCGTATGGCTACATCAAAAGCCCGGAAGAAACCGAGCCTCAGATAAACGTCCATCGCACGACGGCATCGGCAATCTATAATCTGCCGCTCGGTCACGACAGCAATTGGTCGAACACGTTTGTGTGGGGCCAAAACAACGCCACCGGCGAGGGCAAAACGCAATCGTTCCTGATCGAATCAAATTACCAGTGCGGACGCAACACCGTTTATCTACGGTGGGAGCGGGTTCAAAAATCCGGCCACGAACTGGTTCTCGATCCACCAGACGAATCGCGCATTTTTCCCATCGGTGGATACACCATTGGTTACGTGCGGGACCTATCGCACGGCAACGGTCTCGACATTGGCGTCGGTACCCAATTTACCTTCAACGATCGACCCGACAGTCTCGATCGCTATTACGGTGACGGTCTCGGCTACGCCTTTCAATTTTTTCTGCGGATCCGCCCGTCATTGCATAGCCATGGCGGACACGAGCACACGGAGCACGTCGCTGGAGCGGAAAAATAAACAGCCTCCCGAGATTCTCGCTTCGCCATTCGGCGCACGCATGTGTTAAAACATGCGGAAATGAAAAAACTATCGCTTGGGGCCGCGTGGCTCGTCGTCGGAATCAGCACACTCCTGGCCAATGGCGGCGCCTGGCAGACGGGCGTTCCGGGAACTGGTAGCGCCAGCGCCACGAACCAAAATCGAAAAACTGACGTCACCATTGAGGACGAAACGCTAAAAATTGATCTGCATCCGGATTACGCAGCGGTGGAGGTGCGTTACCGGATGCACAACACGGGACCCAAAGTGCAACAGGATTTCTTTTTTCCAGTCGAACGTTGGGGGAAAAATCCGGACGCGGATACGGACACAAAGAGCGCCGACATTCGCCAGTACGAAATCACCGTCGATGGAAAAAAATTGCCGTCGACAAATGTATCGGGACCGAAAGAGGAGGCCAAGGAGACGACGCCGGGGCAGTTTTGGGAGCAAAATGTTTCCACCATCAAATCATGGAAGAAATCGGCCATTCCCTTCGAGCGAAATCAGACGCGCGAGATTACGATTCATTACAATGCGCAGTACGCCGAAAACGACGAATCGGTTTCGGACGACGCACATATCAGCGACGCGACCTTCGCGTATTCGCTTTCACCGGCTGCGACCTGGAAAGGGCCGATTGGCAAGGGAAAAATCGAGATCAACATCGTGCACCCTGAGCCGGAAGACGTCTCCATCGAAAAACCAAAGGAGCGCTTCCAAAAGATCAACGACACCCATTACGAATGGACGTTTGAAAACCTTGAACCAACGCTGGCGGACGACATCCGCATCACCGCGCATTCAAAATACGACAGCTATCCGACCGGATATTCCGAAGAAGACCGTAGCCACCATGGTTCATATATTCTCAGGGAGCATCAATACTTTCTCGATCACACCGATTACGATGCCACGGCAAGCTCGACGCTGGCAGCGCAGGGCAAACACAATTACGACGTCGTTAACATAATGGGCGATCCAACCCGAGAGGTTCAATCGCCCTGGGCCGAGGGAGTCGAGGGCGATCGGATCGGCGAGAGCATAACGCTCAACGTGAAACGTCCGCTTCCGCTCTATGGCATCCTGATCCAGCCTGGATATTACGATTACGATGACAAGGAACCGTGGTTGAAAAACAATCGCGTCGCGGCGCTCGAAATCACGCTAAACGACGAGCACACGTTTACGGAGAGCATTCCCGATGAGCACTTCGAAAGGCCCTACCTCATCCGTGTGCGGGACTACACCAAGCCGGTCAACAAGATTAAGCTCGTAATCAAAGGCGTGTATCGCGGCACGCAATTTCGCGACACCTGCATCTCGCTCGTTGAATTGCGAGCGCCGCTCACTAAAAAACCCGAAGTTCAGGGAGCGCGATGAACCGCCGAGCGGCGATGCTTTGCACGGTGGCGCTGCTGATCGCCGCCAGCGCAACAGCAAAGGTCCTGCCGATTTACATCGAAGATAATCACGCTGGGACGTTTTATTGGCTGGCCCAAAATGTGGATCTCGATCAGCCGTGCACCTTCATCCTTTTCGATGCGCACAGCGATGCTTCCGGCATTTTTGATTCCGATAAAATTCGCGACGCGCTGCGAAACGTCGCATCCCCGCAGGAACGACAGGCTCTACTCGATCGCTGGCGCCGCACAGGCGCTGTTCAATGCTTCAACTGGATTGAGCCGCTCATGCCGGCGCCGATCGCGAAAGTAATTTGGGTACCGGCTGAGAAACTCTCGACATCCGATATCCGCAAGCGCGCGCAACAAGCAACAGCGTTACTCGACGGTCACATCGAAGCAGCGCCGCGGAAATCGGGATCGCTGCGCGAATCGTACGTTGTTTCCGATTTCGATAGGCTTCAGAAGCAGCTCAATCCAAACGAACCATTGATTGTCACAATGGATCTCGACTATTTCGCCGGCGTTTCAGCCGCAGAACAAGAAACAGCGTTTTCCCGCATCTGGGATTTCGTGATCGGACAGCGAAACCTTCGCGCCATCACGTTTGCCATTTCGCGTCCATATTTAAGAAACGAGGACGAAGCGAACCGGCTGCTCAAACTGGCGTTGACTGCCGCGCTCTCATTGCCGACTACGCAAATCGACTTCGAGCCGTTCCTAACCGTCGCCAACGATCACTCAAACCTCGCGAAGAAATTGATGGTGAAAGGCGAGAAAGTGCCGGCATTCGATCTGACGCAGGCGCCGCAGGACGTTCGCGCGCGAATTTTGTCAGAGCATCAACGCATCCTCGTGCGACATGACACCGCTCGCTGGCAGCAACTTTTGCGCACTTGGAATGACGAAGCCCCACGATCGCACCTCCAAATTAAGGACCGTCAGGTTTCCACCGACAACGTCTGGCGCATTCCTGCGAGCGAGCCGACCGAGATCGAACTGATCACCGAGCCTTGGACTACGAAGCCGGAAAAAGTCGAATGGTTCGCGCTAACTCCGAAATATTTGCGCTGTAACATCACCGACTTGTCGACCGATCAGGTTGGCTTCGTCGTAAACGCGGCGCCACGTCCCGCATGGTATGAAGTCTCGATTGGTCATTACGATTGTGCGCTGCCGATGAGCAAGCTGGACAATTTCTTTGATCCCGAGTGGCGCTGCGGCTCGTTGCGTTTGCGAGCCCGCGTTGTTGTTGATGGAAAAATTCGCGAAACCCCTGTTCTGGAATTGCGGAGATTTATCGGCAGCGGTTTCCGCGCCGCGATCAGTGAGCAGTTCGGTCTGCCGTACCTTTTCGGCAGCGGCGAATTGTCGGAAAATTTGGATACGGGGCCGGAGACGAATCTCGGGGCTGATTGCGCGAACTTCGTTGCTTACGCCTTACGCCGGCAGGGTCAGCGCGTCCCGTGGTCCGATCCAAAACGCCTGCGCGACGACCTTGATCTTGTCGCGCGATCAGCGACGCCTGGCACAGCAAAAATAACCGCGGAGGATTTGCAGCGCGGCACAATCGTGCATCTCGGGACGCATGTTGCGGCAGTCATGGAAGATCGAGAGCCGGTCGGAATTCTCGATGAAAACGACCTTGTCGCACACCAACTCGGGGGCGCTCCCGAAATCTTAACGCTCGGGAAACTCCTGAAAGATCGGAGAAAAAATCGCTTCGATTTCTTTCGCGTGCCGCCAGAAAAGCCGTCGGCGACCCTTGTTTTTGGCGGCGACGTGATGCTGGGCCGCAGTTGCGCAGCCAAGATTGAAAATGGAGCAGATCCGTTTGCTGACGTCGCACCATTGATACGCGGCGCATCGCTCGCCGCAGCAAACTTGGAATGCACGATCTCGAATCTAGGCAACTCTTCACGCCGGTACGCATTCCGCGCCCCGGAGCGCTCCGCGCAATTGCTCAGCCGCGCCGGATTCCGCGCGATGGGACTGGCAAATAATCACACTCTCGATTTTGGGACCGCGGCCTTGAACGACTGCGCCGCGCGTTTGTTCCGGGAGCAAGTCCAGCCAATCGGAATTGGAAAAACCGACAGCAACGCTTACACGCCGAGTTTCTTCTCCGTGCTCAAAGGGAAAAAAATCGCTCTCCTGGCGATCAGCGACGTTGAGTCTGCTGCAGGCTCTCAAATCGCCACGGCATCAAATCGTCTTGGCCTCAATGCCGCGATCGCCAATGCTCGATTGCGCGCAAATTTGGTGGTTTGCCTGGTTCATTGGGGAGTTGAAAACAGTGAAAAGATCACGGATGAACAACGCGAGCTCGCTCGCTGGCTGATCGACCATGGAGTGGATCTCGTGGTTGGCTCGCATCCGCACTGCGTTCAAGCGCTCGACGTTTATCATGGCTGCCCAATTGCGTATTCGCTGGGTAATCTCGTTTTCGACGGCGCTCCCACGGTCGAGTCGTGGAATCGCGGCGCATTACTTGAAATCGGTTTAAACGAAAAGGCGCAAGCTTCATCTGCCCGTCTGATCCCACTCGTTCTTGAAGATGGTTTTCCTCGGGTAGCCGCTTCGCCAAAGGAAGAAACCCTCAGCAGCCGGTGATGTGAAGATCAAAGATGGAAAGCCAGCCCTCGTTGATCTCTTGTCATCGCGCGCGACCTGCGTGAAAATTAACGCCCCGTGGCCCTGCGATTGCCCAAACGAGATTATCAGGACATCGAGCGAATCATCGAGTTGGACTTTGTCCGCGCGACGGAAGCTGCTGCCCTGAATTCACTCCGCTGGCTCGGGCGCGGTGACAAGGAAGCGGCAGACGCGGCAGCCTGCGATGCCATGCGCGGGATGTTCGATCTGATGAATATCTGCGGCGAAGTAGTTATTGGCGAAGGAATCAAGGACGAAGCGCCCGGTATTTTCAAAGGCGAACAACTCGGGACATGGGTTCCCGGTTCGCCGGAGTTTCATATCGCCATCGATCCAATCGACGGGACCACCAACATCTCCAAAGGCGCGCCAAACTCGATCAGTTGCATCGCGGCAGCGAGTCCGGAGAAAGGCGTGAAAGTCGCGCTGCGGGATGTGCCGTCCTTTTACATGTCGAAACTGGCTTACGGGCCGCGCGTCATCGATTACATGAAGAAACGCGGCGACTCACTTCACCTTGAAATGCCAATCGCAGAGATGCTAGCAATCGTCGCGCACGCGGTGGACAAACGCGTCCAGGATGTAGCTGTGATGATGCTCGACCGACCGCGGCATAAGGAAATCGTCGAACAAATTCGTGCGGCAGGGGCGTCGTTGCGCATGATCGGCGACGGCGACATCGCTGCCGCCATCGCGCCGTCCCTGCCCGAGTCCGATGTCGATCTTTACATGGGCATCGGCGGCTCGCCCGAAGCAGTGCTCGCAGCAGCGGGCATCAAGTGTCTCGGCGGCGACATGCAATGCAAGATGTGGCCGCGCGATGAAAAGGAACGAAAAAGCCTCATCGACGGGGGTTACAAGAAAGATCTGGACCGCGTTTTTTCAGCTGATGATCTGGCGAACGGCCAGAACATCCTTTTCTGCGCGACCGGGATCAGCGACAGCGCGTTGTTGCGCGGCGTGCGCGCTCACGGTGGCGTCACGGCCGTCACGCATTCGATCCTGATGCGCGCCAAAAGCAAGACCGTGCGTTTCGTTCGAGCCCGGCACAATTTGCAAACAAAAACGATCCGACTCCGGTCCGATAATCGCGAACACCTGATCTAGGGTTGCCGGTTAACTCAATTCGTCAGATCGACTTCGGCCGGATACCGAATTTGGCCAGTTCGGCGACCGTCTTTTCCATTGGCAGACCAACGACGTTCGTGAATGAGCCTTCGATTTTTGCGATGATTCCGGCGCCGCTTCCCTGCGCGGCATAAGCGCCGGCCTTGTCGAGCGGGCCCACTTTCGCGAGATAGTTCTCGATGGTCGAATTGCTCAGCGAGTGAAAATGAACGCGCGAGCTTTCATGAAAAACCGCCGATCTGCCAGATGTCTGCAGGTAAATTGCAACGGCAGAACAAACTTCGTGAGTTCGTCCGCTCAGGCGCTGAAGCATCCCGGCGGCCTCACTCAAATCCGAGGGTTTACCAATGATTCGGTTATCCAGTGCAACCAGCGTGTCGGCCGCGAGCACAACTGCATCCGGACGCGTCTGCGCAATGGCCATTCCTTTTCGAATGGCGTTCCATAACGTGAGCTCGCGCAGCGTAAGGGTTGTACTGAACTTTTCTGCAACGCGCGGCGATGCGATCTCAAATTCGAATCCACCTTCGGAAAGCAAGGCGGCGCGCCTGGGTGAACTTGATGCCAGCAGTAGTGAAGGCACGACATGGTAAATGTAGAGGCAGCCGTACCTGCTGCAACCGCCTGGATTTTTGTTAATCCGAGCGTATGTCGCCCGGCAATCGCGGTGACGCGAGCAACTCTTCAAACTCGCGCCATCGCTGCTCGGGCTGGTTTTCCGTGCCGCCACGTTTCTCGATGTAACTGCGCACCATGTCTTCGCCGAGGTTGTAGTTGATGACGTAGCTGCGGTACTTTTCGATAAATTTCGTAGCTTGTTTCGCGCGCTTCTCATCCATGAGCGCGTACTTTTGCAACCAAGCCGCAGCAGCGGCTGCGTTGATGTCGCCACTAAGATAACGCCGAGCTGCTTCATTTGTGGCGTATCCCAGTTTCTTCACCAAGTCCTGGACCTCGTAAAATTCCACCACGCGTGACGGGTCGATTCCGGCGGCCGGCCAGAGCACTTCTTTTTCGAATGCTAACCTCTCCGGTTTCGTAAAAACGACTTCCCTGCCGAAGTTCGCGGTGCCTTCGGCAATGAGTGATTGGGGCGAGAAGAGCGCATAAACCGAGAACTCAACCCATCCGCGGTCGCGGACAAGATTCTTCTCAAGCAACGCGTTGTAAACGTGATGGCCCGGGTAACCTTCATGTGCAGCTAGATCAATCGCGCGATCGATATAGACGGGCAGATCGGTATTCACTTGGATGACACTGCGGTAATTTCCCTTGTACCAGTTGTAGCCGCCCCACGGTTTGTTCGTGACGTATTCCACGCTGAAATTCTCGTCAGGCGGCAGCTTGATGTGCGCGAGCGTCCGTTCGCGACACGCCTTGATCGCAAGCTGAAACACGGTGTCCAGCTTGTCCTTGGGAATCATAAACGCGCGCCGCCAATTCTCGTACCGTTGCAACAGCGGTCCCTCGCCCGGAAGTTTTGGCTCCAGCCTGGCGAGGATTTGCTGGAAATGCGCTTCCGGAAACGTAGGCGCAACGGCGTCATAAAGGGCCTGCGATTCTTCGTCGAACTTCAAATGTTCGCCTTTTAAGATGCGCACTCGTGCTTCGAGCGCGGACAGTTGCTTTGTTAAATAGCTGCGTCGCAACCGCTCCAACTCGTCCGCCGGCTCGGAAATCTTCGCCAGTTGCTCGCGTAACCGTGTCGCCTCGCGCGCGATCTCATCGAGCGGCTTCTTTTCTGGTTTCTTCCATTCCTGCGGTCCGTAATAAGCATCGACGTAGTCGGGATCATGGTGCCCGATCGCGAGGACCAGTTTCACGTAACCTTCCGCGATCTCGTTGACGCTTGTCGCGGTGGCCGGCGGCGACGCGGGGGTGACTTCCGCTCTTGAGGGCGAAAGCAGCAGTGACAGAACGAAGGCAATCGACGCGTACTTCATCAACGTCTGGCCATCAATGCAGAATGGAATCGGCCTTATAAACCACACCATTCTTGACCACCGCATCGATGTCGGAAGCGTGCGCGATGTCGTCCACCGGGTTCGAGTTGAGAATGACGAGATCGGCAAAATAGCCCTTTTCCACCTTGCCGATATGCGCACCGGTATCACCGCCAAAGAGTTTCGCGGCATTGGCCGTGGTGCATTGGAGAATCTGCATCGGCGTCAGGCCGGCTTCTTTCATCAACTGAAATTCGCGGAAAAGCGCAGGGCCATGAATTGTGCCGATGTTTCCCGCGTCCGTTCCTGCGGCAATCGTGACGCCGGCATCTTCCAGTTTTTTCAAGTTCGGCAGCGCGACCTCATAGGTTTTCTTGATTCGATCCAACGTCTCATCCGGTTTGGCTAACGCGTTCTTGATGCGCTCCGGCAATTTCTCCTGCGGAATCTTGGTGACGTCGAGCGATGCGACCACTTCCGGATTGCCCCACGCTTTTTCCTCGGGCGTGAGGTTCAACTGATGCGAAAACGTTCTACCGTAACGCTCGAACACAACGAGCGTCGGACACAAAATCGTGTTCCGATCTTTCAGCAGCTTTACGAACGCGTCATCGACTGGATTGTCGGTCACACTATGGACAAGGACATCGGCGCCTTCTTGGACTGCTGCGCGTGCCGTTTCCAATTCGGTCGCGTGCACTGCGACGCGGATCTTGTGCGCCAAATCTTGACCAGATCGGGGTTTTGTTCGGCCAGTTTCCTCACGAACTCTCGTGCCTGATCGGGCGTGTCGATCTTGACGATCGGCGGATCGCCGAGATCAAGTTTTTCGCGCGAGACACTCGATATCAGCGGACCGGCCACCGCCACGCGCGGCGCTTTCGCCGTCTGATTCGCGGTTTGGCGGACCTCGAAATTCCAAAATGGTCCGCCAACGTCGACGACACTTGTGATTCCACTTCGCAGGTAGCGCGCGAACACATCATTCACGTGACTCTTTACCCATGCGACTTCGTCCTTGTACGGGCGAACACTGTTCAGATCGGTGCCGTCCGGTCGCGTGAACAGATCGCCGGATTGGAAGAAGTGAACATGCGTGTCGATGTAGCCCGGCAAAATGAATTTGCCGGTGCAATCGATCTGCTTTCCGAGGGTCGCCGCGTCCTGCTTGCCCATCGCGACGCGTTCGATCTTGCCGCCGTCTATTACCACAGTTGCATTCGGCAACACCTTGCCGTCGGCGGGGTTGATCACTGTTCCGCCGACCAGCGAAATTTTTTCCGCGCGCAGCGCCGCTGTGAACAGTGAGAACGCGAGTACGAGCGCAACTCTAAATTTCATGCGAGAGATTCCTCGACTTCGCTCGGAATGACAACGGCTATTCTTTCGATTCCGGCACTGCTTTCTCGGCGGCTTGGAAGCCGATCTTCGAATGGGTACCGTCGCAAAACGGCTTCTCGGTGGATGCACCGCAGCGGCAGAGGGCCATTCGTTTTTCTACGGGATACTTGTTTCCGTCGGCGTCGATCAACTCGACTTCTCCGGTCACGATGTAGGGACCGTTCTTGATTGTTTCGATTGTTACTTGAGCCATAAGGTTAATCTAATGTCATCTCGACCGAAGTGGAGAGATCTCTTGCTATTTCCGAATAGTCAGAGATTTCTCGACTCCGCTCGGAATGACAAAATGAACCTACACAGATGAAGACGTTTGCCGCCATTACTTTTCTTCTCGCCAGCTCACTCCTGGGTCAGTCACAGCCGCCGCAAAAGCATCCATTCACCTTCGAAGACATGATGAAACTCAAGCGCGTCGGTGCGCCGGTTCCGTCGCCGGATGGCAAATGGGTCGTGTTCGATTGCCAAGATGTCGATCTCGCGGCGAACACCAAGGTTTCGCATTTGTGGGTCGTGCCGGCGAGCGGCGGTGAATCGCGGCGATTGAATCCAACTCCGAATCACGAGGAGCGGCCGCGGTTTTCGCCCGATGGAAAGCGCTTGATCTGGACTTCGAAAGCGACCGATCCGACGCAAATCTGGATGTGTGATTTCGATTCGAACGGCGGTTCGTTAGTCGGCAAGCCGCATCAGGTCACCAACATTTCAACCGGAGCCGACGGCGCAATTTGGTCGCCGGATGGAAAAAACATCGTGTTCGTTTCGGCAGTTTATCTGGATTGCAAAGACGATGGTTGCAACAAGCAGCGCGATGAAGACCTGAAGAAAAGCAAAGTGAAAGCGAAAATCTTTTCGCGCCTTTTTTATCGGCATTGGAACGCGTTCACCGAGTTCAAACGCAGCCATCTCTTTGTGATTCCAGCAGGCGCAACTGTAGAGGCAGGCGTGTCGCCTGCTCTATCTCCAGGATCGCCGCCGGCATCCGCCTCAGGCGGACCACTACAGAAAAGTACGATGGCGCGGGATCTCACGCCAGGCGATCACGATGTGCCGCCGTTCTCGTTAGGTGGCCAAGATATGTATACGATTTCGCCCGACGGCCAGGAGGTCGCGTACACATCCAACGTTGACGAAGTCGAAGCGACCAGCACGAACAACGAAATTTTTGTCGTGCCGATCAGCGGCGGCGCGCCAAAGAAAATTTCCACCAGTCCCGGCTCCGATACCACGCCGCTCTATTCGCCGGACGGAAAATATCTCGCCTGGCGCTCGCAAGCCCGCGCCGGTTTCGAAGCCGATAAATGGCGGCTCCTCACTTATAACCGCCAATCTGGAAAACTGGCTGATACGGCAGCGAATTTTGATCGCTCTGTGGGAAGCTTCGCGTGGCGCCCTTCCCCACAAACTCCGCCGCAAAGCATCTGGTTCACTGCAGAAGATGAAGGGAACTCGATGCTCTTTGGGACCGACGCCGAAGGGATAAGCACTACACGGACTCCAAAGCATGATTCGGGCGCCAAGGTTTCCCCGTTTCATGCCGACGATCTTGTATTTGCCGGCGAGAAACTATTTTTCACCGAAATGTCGGGAACGGCACCTAATGAAATTTGGGTATACGACTTGGCTACCGGCCAAATGTCGCCGGCAACGTTTCACGCCGTCACGCATATGAATGACGCGCTGTTATCGCAAATCGACATGCAGCCGTTGGAAGCATTTTGGTTCAAAGGCGCGAACAACGACGATGTGCAGGGATTTTTGATCAAGCCACCGGGATTCGATCCGAACAAAAAGTGTCCGCTGAAATTTTTGATCCACGGCGGACCACAAGGGGCGTGGGGAAATTCGTGGTCGTATCGGTGGAACGCGGAGTTGTTCGCTGCGACCGGAAATTACGTGGTGGTGATGATCAATTTCCACGGGTCGACCGGTTACGGCCAGAAATTTACCGACTCAATCAGCGGGGATTGGGGCGGCAAACCGTATGTCGACCTCATGAGGGGGCTCGATTACGTGGAGAAGGCTTATCCATTCATCGACAAGAACCGTGAGGCGGCGCTCGGCGCAAGCTACGGCGGCTACATGGCCAACTGGTTGTTAGGCCATACGGACCGCTTCAAATGCATCGTGTCGCATGATGGCATGTTCAACGCGGAATCGGCGTACGGCACAACCGAGGAGCTGTGGTTCGCGAACTGGGAATTTGGCGGTCCGCCGTGGAAGAAGCGGGATGCTTACCGGAAATGGTCGCCGCACGAGTACGCGCAGAATTTCAAAACACCAACTCTGGTCGTGCACGGCCAGAACGATTATCGGCTCGATGTGTCGCAAGGATTCGATCTTTTCACGACGCTGCAAGTTCTGAAGGTGCCCTCGAAAATGTTGTATTTCCCCGACGAAGGCCATTGGGTGCTTAAGCCGCAGAACAGTCAGCTCTGGTACAAGACCGTGAACGATTGGGTGGATCAATGGTGCAAATGACCCGCCTGTCATCCCGAACGCCGTTTGCACGGCTCAGGATGATCAGGACGCGCGATCACGGAGGTTTGGGGAGCACAGGCTGCCAGCCTGTTCATTTCGGCAGCTTGCCGAGATTGCGGGAAGCGGCGGTAGCTCGGAATTTCGCGTGCACAGATGTTGCCGACAGGGCTGCCGGCAACCACAGGCTGGCAGCCTGTGCTCCCCAGAACGCAGCTACGCAATACCGCCCTGTCGCTTGACTTTTTGCGCAGGTTGCGCATTAAGAACGCCGTCGAAACTATGCATCATTCTATGTTGGGTGTTTTGCGGGTACTTGTTTCTGTAGGTCTCGTTTGGCTCGTCGCGGGATGCGGCGAAGACGCCCGTTATTCTGCCAGGACGCAGTATTTGGGTGGCGTTTACGGTGAAGCGCCGCCCGGCGGGCCGCGTGACACAGTCTCTTACTGGGATGGGGACAACGTCAACGGAAGCCCGTCGGTAAAGATCAGCCTCGGCGAACAGCGCGCCTATTTTTACAAGGGAGGCGTGCTCGTTGGCGTTTCGCAATTGTCGACCGGCCGCGAGGGGCTCAACACTCCCGTTGGTAATTATAAAATTATTCAAAAGGACAAAGACCACGTCTCCAGCTTGTTCGGAGATTATGTGGACTCGTCAGGCAAGGTGGTCGTCCCGAACGTGGACATAAAAAAAGACCCGAAGCCACCGGGCACTCACTTCCAAGGCACGCCGATGCCCTACTTTATGCGCATTGTGTCGGGGACGGGCATGCACGCAGGTTACCTGCCTGGCTATCCCGCGTCGCACGGGTGTATCCGGATGCCCGAATTCATGGCTGAGGATTTCTTTAAATCGGTCTCAGTGGGAACGCCGGTCACGATCACCAATTAGATCCAGATCGGCTGTCGAAGACGACGTTGTCGTTCCTCTTGGGAAGAGGACAGCTTCCCTTACAAATTTCCCCTCCGGACATACCGCTCGTATCTAGGCTTGCAGAAAATTCCGGGTAACGGCATCCTGATTATTCCGCTGAGAAGAATATGATCGTCATCACGCAACCAAATGCCACGGAAGAGCAGATCCAGCGGATCATCACGCGAGTGCGTGAGTTCGGTCTGGAGGCACAAATCAGCCGAGGCGCATCACGCGTGATCATTGGCGTAATTGGGCCGGAAGCGCTCCTTCGCGAAAAGCCGATCGCCGCAATGCCAGGCGTGGAAGCCATCATCCCCGTGTTGAAGCCATACAAGCTTGCCGCGCGCGATTCTCGCGGCGCCTCGTCTGTTGTAGTCGGCGACGTCCGGTTGGGTGACCATGAAGACGTCGTTCTCATTTGCGGCCCGTGCTCGGTCGAAAGCCGGGAACAGATTCAGTCGATCGCGACGATCGTAAAAGAATCCGGCGCAAAAATCTTGCGAGGCGGCGCGTTCAAACCGCGGACCTCGCCATACAGTTTTCAAGGGTTACGCGAAGAGGGGCTTCGTTTTCTCGCTGAGGCGCGCGCGAAAACAGGCTTGCCTGTTGTCACTGAAGTCATGGACCCGCGCGACCTTTCCATGATCGAGAATTATGCAGACTGTCTTCAGGTCGGGACCCGTAACATGCACAACTTCTCGCTCTTGAAAGAAGTGGGTCGCAGCAGGCTTCCCGTGCTGCTTAAGCGCGGATTCAGCGCCACGATTTACGATTTGATGATGAGCGCTGAATACATCCTCAACGAGGGGAATCCAAACGTAATCCTCTGCGAGCGCGGCATTCGAACGTTCGAAACCGCGGCACGCTACACGCTCGATCTGAGTGCTGTTCCAATCTTGAAGTCTAAAACGCATCTGCCAGTCATTGTCGATCCAGCGCACGCTCTCGGTCTGCGCGATTTCGTCCCCCAGATGTGTCTGGCCGCAGTCGCTGCCGGCGCAGACGCGCTCATGATCGAAGTGCACGATTCTCCCGAGATGGCCAAGAGCGACGGGAACCAAGCGCTTACGCCGGAGATTTTTGCCGAGCTCGTTCCGCGTCTTCGCGCGGTTGCCGCAGCCATCGGCCGCGCGCTGTAGCCGCCTCGCTGTGTCGAGGCGTTCCCCGCGCAGGCCGCACGGCGGTACAGCGCCGTGGCTACAAAAGCTCGCGTTCAGCCGCGCAACTACTGCGCGTTTCAAACAGACGCGGCTACAACTCTCGCGGAATTTGGCGTAAACTCTGCGGTGGAAAAACCAATCGGGATAGAGCTTCTGCAACGTGTCGCGGCGAGCGAACCCATCGCGCGCAAGCTTCATGCGATCCAAGATGCTCAGTGGCCGGTGCAGTTCTCACATGTCATCCAGCCAGCCCAGCCTTTTCTGGCCGCCATAATCGGGCACGCCTGGCATCAGCTATCGTCCAATCATGGGCACGCTGCCGATTCCACGATTTGGATCCTTTGTCCCAGCGTTCATTCCCAAGAGTTACTCTACGAAAGTCTGCTCAACTGGCAGCCGGACGCGCTTTTTCTCCCGGAAGCAGAGTTTGCAGCGGCTGAAAATGTTTTGCCGGATCCGGAAATTGCCGCCGAGCGACTAGCAGTCCTGATGCAAGTCGGGCGCGGAGCAGGCCGACACGTCATCGTAGCAACACGCGCGAGTCTCGACCAAGCTGCGCCGAAACACGGCGCGCTGGAATCTGCCGTTACCCAACTTCAGCGCGGGGCGACCTTGACGATGGAAAGCCTGCTTGAACGACTCGTAGCCAGTAGCTATGAGCGCGTCGCCCAGGTCACCACTCGTGGACAATTCGCCGTCCGCGGCGGCATTGTTGATCTTTATTCGTGGCAGGCCCCAATGCCTTTCCGGACGGAATTCTTCGGAGACCAGATCGAATCCCTTCGCGAGTTCGACATCGATACTCAAACTTCAGTGCGCGATCTGAAGTCAGTCGACATTTTGCTCGACCAGGGAGCGCTGGACCACTGCGGTCAGGTTCGCGATTACGTCAAGCGCGATCACCTTGTAATTGACGTTGAGCCAGACATGGAGGGCGGAACTCCAGCGACGCCGGGCTCGCCGGAGCTCGCCCCTCCACACATCCAGATCAGCGAAGCCTGGATTGAGACTGGTCCGGAAGATTTCAGCGGTGCGTTCCAGGATTGCGAGGTCGGCGAGTTTGCGGTCGGCGATCTGGCGCTCGCCGAGGCGAAACGGGCGCAGTTTGTCGAGCGCTTGCAACAATGGCGGGGCACCAACGCGAAAATCGTCATTTACTTCCAGACCGAAGGCGAGATCGAGCGTTTTCGCGAAATCATGGCGGGCGCGATCGACGGCATCGACTTTGTCGAAGGAACGCTCGCGCGAGGGTTTTGTTTCCCCGCCACCAATCTCGTCGTCCTCTCGGCAGCAGAATTATTTGGACGATTTGCGGCCCATCCGCGCAGACGTTTGCGTCGTGCGGAGCGCCATCGTGCACAGATTGATTTCAGTGAGCTCAACGAAGGCGATCTGGTCGTGCATCTCGAGCATGGCGTCGGGCGATTTATGGGGCTCGACAAATTCGCTGTAGGGCAGGCGCCCCGCCCGCCAAGCGCGGATGGGACAGGCTCGGCAACCCCGAACGCTTTCAGGGTTGCCCTACAACAGCAAGGGCAACCACAAGAGGTACTGGTCCTCGAGTTTGCAGACGAAGCCAAGCTCTATGTTCCACTCGAGCAGGCGTATCTGGTTTCCCGCTACGTTGGCGCAGGGAAAAAATCGCCGCCTCTCAGCTCGCTCGGCGACGGAAGATGGGCCCGGGCCAAAATAAAAGCGGCCGCTTCCATATTTGATTACGCCGGGAAAATGCTTGCAGTCCAGGCGCAACGGGAAACGCATTCGGGTTACGCGTTCGCTCCCGACACAAAATGGCAGGCGGAATTTGAACATTCATTCCCGTTCCGTGAAACGCCGGACCAGATGAAGGCAATCGTCGATACGAAGATCGACATGGAACGTCCTCGACCGATGGACCGCTTGATTTGTGGCGACGTCGGATTTGGCAAGACCGAAGTCGCGGTGCGCGCCGCGTTCAAGGCAGTCATGGACGGAAAACAAGTGGCCGTGCTGGCGCCGACTACGGTTCTGGCCCAACAACATTTCGAGGTGTTCCGCCAACGGATGCTCGATTACCCCGTGCGCATCGAAATGCTCAGCCGTTTCCGTTCGCAATCCGAACAGAAGAAAGTCTTGCGGCTATTGCGCGAAGGCGGCGTCGATATTGTCATCGGCACGCATCGGCTCATTTCCGGCGACGTATTATTCAAGGACCTCGGCCTGGTGGTGATCGATGAGGAGCAGCGTTTCGGAGTGCTGCACAAGGAGAAATTCAAAGAGCTCTTCAAGCTGGTCGATGTGCTCACGCTCTCGGCCACGCCAATTCCGCGCACCCTGTATCTGTCGCTTGTAGGCGTAAAAGACATGTCCACGATCGAGACGCCCCCGCTGAACCGCCTGCCCGTGGAAACAGTTGTGTCGGCTTACGATGAGCGGCTCATTCGCGCCGCGATTGATCGCGAGCTCGAGCGCCAGGGACAGGTGTTCCTTCTCCACAATCGTGTAGCGACCATCGAACGGGTGCGTGATCGGGTCGTCAATCTCTGTCCGTCGGCCAGAGTTGAGATCGGGCACGGCCAGATGGATGCCGACGAACTGGAAAGCGTGATGGCACGATTCATTGCCGGGAAAACCGACGTGCTCGTTTGCACTACGATCATTGAAAGCGGTCTCGATATCCCGAATGCAAACACCATCATCATCGATCGGGCGGACCAATTTGGTCTCGCCGACTTGTATCAATTGCGCGGGCGCGTGGGCCGGGCGGAGCACAAGGCGTATGCCTATCTTCTGCTTCCACGCGAGATGATGACAGTGGGCGCAGCACGTAAACGGATCAGCGCCATCAAGCAGTATAGCTCGCTGGGCGCCGGTTTTCGCATCGCCATGCGCGACCTGGAGATTCGCGGCGCGGGAAGCATACTGGGCACAGCGCAAAGCGGTCACATCATTGCAATCGGCTTCGACTTATATTGTCAGTTGCTCAAACAGGCAGTGACACAGCTTAAAGGCAAAAAGCCGCGGTTTCGGCTCGATGTCGATCTAAAGCTTGATTTCGTCGCCACAAACGAAGCGGAGTTCGTGGCGACCCCGAATTTCGCTGTAGGTGAAGCCGGCAGCTTCCCCTACAAAATCCCAGCCTTCATTCCAATTACCTACGTCAGCGACCCCAGTTTGCGCATCCGGGCATACCGCGACGTGGCGGAAGTTACCACGCACGAGCAATTACGGCGTCTGGGGCGCGACTGGCGAGACCGCTTTGGGCCATTCCCGGCGGCAGTTGACAATTTGTTTGGCCTGATCGAAATCAAGCTCGCCGCGGCGAAAGCAGCGATCAGCCGTGTTGAGGTGCGCGACCGCAAATTGATGTTGACCCGGCGCGGGGATTTTATACTTGTCGCGGGCAAATTCCCTCGTTTAGTTGGAGCCAAAATCGAGCAGCATCTCGGGGAGATTCTGGAACTGATAAAGAAATTATGAGAAATTTCGTGCGTCCATTTACCGCCGTCTCGCTGGCGGTCTGTGGGTTTGCTCTATTACCCATTTATTGCGCTGCCTTCGCTCAGGAGCCTCAGCAGCCTCCGCAGCCTCAGGTAGTAGACGGCATGGCTGCGATTGTGAATGGCGACGTCATCACATACTCACAAGTGCGGCAGTTGTCCGCGCCGCGCGAAAAACTGTTACGCTCACAATTGACCGGTCAGGACCTCGAAAACAAGGTGAGAGAAGTAAGGCAGCTTGCCCTAAAGGACTTGATCGACCGACGGCTTATCATCCAGGCGTTCAAAAAGGAAAGTTATGCAATCCCGGATCACGTTGTGGACCAGCGCGTGCACGACATCATCCGAGAGAACTTTGGCGGCGACCGCAATACCTTTGTCAAGACGCTTGAGGCGCAGAATTACTCGCTGGGCGAGTTCAAGGAAAAGGAGATGGAAAGAATAATCGTCCAGGCGATGCGCGGCCACAACGTCAAGACCAACTACATTATCTCGCCTACCAAGATCGAAGATTTCTACAGGAAGCATCGCGACCTGTTTACGACCAAGGAAGAGATCAAGTTGCGGTTGATCATGATTTCAGGGCAAAAGGACACCGGGAATGCCCAGGCGCAAAAGTCGCTGGCTGAAGAAGTGCTCGGTAAACTGGCGGCCGGCGGGGAATTCGAACAAACAGCGCAGATTTATTCCGAGGACAGCACAAAAGACAACGGCGGCGACTGGGGCTGGATCGGACGCAACACTCTCGCGGCGCCGCTGGAAAAGTTCGCCTTCAACATGCCGGTCGGCCGAATCAGCAACATCATCGATTACGCCGGCAATTACTACATCTTGAAGGTGGAGGACAAACGCGGCGGCACCACCAGATCGCTGGCCGAAGCGCGAGGCGACATCGAGAAAAAACTGATCCAGGACGAAGCGCAGCAAATTCAGGAGCGCTGGATCGCCAGTCTCCGCCAAAAGGCTTATATCCGCACTTTCTGATTAAACGTTGAACGTTCGACGTTGAGCACTTGGTTCTCCGTGATCGCCGGCTCCTAATCAAATCTCAGGAAGAAAATTTTCGCCTTTAAAAGCGAATGTTCGAAATCCGTGAGTTCGTTCCGAACCGGAATTCACACGAACATTTGAAACGGAGAATACGTCTTTTGGCGTTCAGCTTGAGTTCTATGAATTTGAAAAACTCACTGACGACACCAGCAAGCTCAATATGCAAATAGTACACAGATCGGTCGCACTCAGAGACCAAATGCTGAAGTTACCGTTTGCTCAGCGCATAAACATGGCACATAACCGAATACGAGACATAGCTAGCAGC
>WNFY01008241.1_pt1 | contig 18748 bp, 17 predicted proteins | sample 5400091 | NCBI WGS metagenome assembly WNFY01 (sample SAMN13153364, study PRJNA577476) | soil metagenome | isolation source: 60 cm soil or saprolite under grassland replicate 1 | place: USA:California | collected 2016-06-15
GGAATAGTCCTTGATCGAGATACCAATGCCGCCATCAATATTCATACGGCCTGGAAGAGGCCAAGAGTATGGGCGCGCTTGTGTAGAGAGCGTGACGATACTGTAGAAGCCCCTTGCTTCTAGCAACGGGGTACTTCACAGAAAGGCATAACATAATATGTTCCTCCTGGTGATACCGCAATATGTGTTTTCAGTCGCATCTTATTCAACAACAAAGAATTCCTTATGATGCATTTTACTGCTAGTAAATATTAGATTTTTTTATTTTTAATTTGTTGATCTCATCACATGGAGAGCTTATTACGTAGCTCTCCATGTGTCTGAACTAGAAAATTGCTAGGTTCCTGGGGTAAAGTCGATGTGGAAGGTACTCGCATAAGCACCGTCGCTATAATCATTGGCCTGAATGTTAAGGGTCAACTGCAAACTCGCAGTGTACGAACCCATGCCATATCCATGGCTACCTGCTACATCCAATAAATCTAGCGCCGTCCCTCCATATGTGGGCACTGGTTGATTACTCGTCAACTTGACCGCGCTGCCATCACCGCTATCAAGAGCTGAGCTACTATCCACACGAGTAGGAGTGGCAAGCGCTCCTACTGATGGCATTTGATGTAATTCTGTTGACCCATCATGAAACGGGGTGGCAGTGAGAGTTGCTGACCATCCATTTCCTGTACCACTGGCATCGACGATAGTTAGCGGCATGGTAATAGCTATAGTATGATCCTTACCATCTAATGGGATGCCATGACTAGAATCGATAGTTTGACTGACATTGTCTACTTTAAAAGCAAGAGTCCCTGTAGTGATTCCTGATGTGCCCTGATTAAGGGGGAACGTCACTCCAGGTGTATCCGCCAACGCCGTCCCCGCACTTCCCATAATCAGCACAGCCAGCATTCCCACGCCCATAGCTGCACTCAAAACATGTCTGGTCAGTTTAAACTTCAAAATGTTCTTCAAATTTTCAATCTCCTATTCTAGGTGTTACATGTATTTGCTTGTTCCGTATGCTCACTAGTTGAGGGGTGAGCAGATCAATGTCTTCGGGTGTCGTGCTCGTTTGCCTGCCAGGCAGTTTGGGATGCATAATCGCAAAGCCACCTTCTCACGGTGCAAACGGGTCATTTCATCTGCAACCTGTTGACACCCGCCTGTTCGAGATGTCGCACCTCCTTCTCTTAACTATCCTCCTGACTATCCTCCATAGAAAAGTATCGGACTTGTTGAATGAATCTGTAGGGTGTTAGATAGTACTTTGGTAGGGGTGTTATTTTTTGGGGTGCTCAATATTTCACGGACATCGCTGTACCGCTATGTCAAGGTAAGGTAAGGATAGTTACCGATTATGTATGATATTCATTATAAATACGATATAAAATACATATTTATTTTCTCTTACCCTCTTTTTGCGGTTTTGGTTTCTCAAAATAGTATCCGATTGCGCAGGCGGATAGGTAGGCAAGTACAACAATAATGACGTATAAGAAATATTGAACCGGTGTGGTCGAGCGAATTGCGCTATAATTTTGCGTCTTTCTCGCACTTGCTGAAGCTGCTTCGCCCGTTTCTCTTTTTTCTCCTGCACCTGGCGGCGGCTCGCTTCTTCGTAGGCTGTTTTCTCTGACCCATTGCGATAATTGCCATAGGCAGTCATATGGCTCGGATGATAGGTTGTTTGCCTGCCCCTGTCAAGCTGCTGCATTATAACAAACAGGGTATCAAGAAGAGAGAGCATGTAAAAATGATGCAACCACATGCTCTGTCTCTTCAGGGTTTTGCGTTTCCATCAGTTGTATTCGTAATTCTTGTGCTCCTGGAAAACCGCTTACGTAGACTTTAAAGAATTTACGAAGTACCGGAAAATGCTTTGTGTTTCCCCAGGTATCCTGCCAAAGTCGCATATGCTCAAGCAACAGGTGCATTTTCTCTTCCGGTGTCTTATCGCTTAGCGTGATAGTTCCTGAAAAGAGGTAGGGGTTATCAAAAATGCCCCTGCCTATCATGACTCCATCTACTCCGGTTTCTGCCGCTTTTTGCTTCGCATCGCAGAGTGATTTTACATCCCCATTCCCGATAATCAGCGTTGTGCTGTTCATCGCATTTCTCATGTTAACGACTGTTTTCAGCTTGTCCCAATGGGCAGGAACTTTGGACATTTCAGAAACAGTCCGTGCATGAACGGTCAGTACATCTAGCTTTTGTTCAAGGACAAAGTTGATCCAATCAAAGTCAATGGCCCGAAAACCAAGTCGCGTTTTGACGCTGACTGGTATATACCCTTCAGCTCCTGCTTTTGTCGCCTCGATAATCTCTTTGGCAAGTGACCTGTTATTAATAAGTCCAGAACAAGCTCCTTTTTGCATGACGCCAGATGCGGGACAGCCCATATTCAGGTCGATGCCATCAAAACCCATGTCGATGAGTTTTTTTGCTGCTTTGAAGAAGTTTTCGGGACGGGTTCCCCATATTTGGGCGACTAAAGGCCGTTCTGCTTCAGTATATTGCAATCGATGAGTAATATGCCTTGCTCCTTTTGAGAACATCCCTTCGACGTTGGTAAATTCGGTAAAAAAAACGGCAGGCTTCCCACATCGGGCAATAACTTGCCTGAGTACCGTATCCGTCACATCTTCCATAGGCGCGAGGATAAAAATGGGTTTTTCTAATGTTTGCCAGAAATTTTTCATGTTGAAGATTGTACCCGCTGAGTGCGTGATATGGCAAATAGACAGCCCCCCTATCATACACGCTTTGGTCATTGCTCGCAAGTAGGGGACTGGTCAAAGTTGACGATAAAATCAAAGAATAGACACTTATGAAAAGTATAGATGTATAACGATTTAGAGGTGATACACTTGCATTGCGTGCTATACTAGATATATATGCTACACGTAGCTACGTAGTAAGACGGGAAAGGAAGGCCAAAACCATCATGTCTTTCATCACAGGTAAAGTCACTCGTATAGCTCTGTTAGCTCTGCTCGGAGGAGTTCTGCTTACCGCATGTGGCAATGCTAACACGGCATCGAGCAACACTCCATCTTCTGCATCAGGAAATGCAATTACCACGGCGAATGCAATGCTCAAGCACAGCCCTGCTGGCACTGCCGATCTGGCGTGGGACCCGTCCACCCACGCGCTCACGGTGAATATCTCGCTCCTCGGGCTGGCTCCTGGGAGCAAACACCCGGCTCATATTCATGCAGGTAGCTGTGCAAAGGCTGGCAATGTCGTCTATCCGTTGCAGGACGTGGTCGCCGATGAGACCGGGGCCGGGAGTAGTACCTCGATCATCAGTAATGTGACGGGCGGTATATCGGCAACGGGCTGGTATATCAACGTGCATAACGGTCCTGGCCTCAGTCCCGATGCCCAGTTTTTACCGATAAGCTGCGGTAATATTGTTAATCCGAAGGCGACAACGACGAGCGCTCAGAAGCTCCAGATCCTGCTAGGTGCCACGCCGTCCCAGAATCAGGATGTTACTGGGAACGCTCAACTCTCCCTATCCGATGGGAAATTGACGGTTGTGCTTTCTCTGCAAAGGCTGGCACCTGGACTCGTCCATGCCGCCTATATTCATAGTGGGAGCTGTGGCAACGGGGGCAAGGCTTTGTACGATCTCAAGCCTGTTGTCGGGAATGCTGCGGGCAAAGGGAGCTCTACATCGGTCATCTCTGGCGTATCGTCCCTGCCTGCCATTGGCTGGTATATCAGCGTCCACCTGACGACAGATTTGACGACTCAGACCGGCGATGATCCTATCGCCTGCGGCGATGTCCTGTTATCCCATTAAGCATGGATATAACTGTTCAGGACTCATCAGCGCCAAGGTGAGCCGCCGCAGGCGGCGAAAGGACCTGAATAGACGCTCATGTCTGGGCGGCACCACCCGGTATGAAAACGGTCGCTTTCAGAAGAGAGTTACATGCATGCAAAATAATGGATCGTGCCATCATCTGCCTGGGCAGTAACGTGCCGAACTGCGCTATAATAACCAGAGTGGCGCTCGATGAAGAGCGCATTCTGGAAGCGGTTTCACTACAAAGGGGAGCAGATGCTATGGCACAATCAGCCGTTGAACGACAGATACCGTCGGCCACCGACCTGTATAATATAGATCATCTTCTGACAGAGGAAGAGCGTATGGTGCGCGATACCGTGCGCAAGTTTGTGCAGGAGCGCGTGTTGCCCATCATCGGTGAGCATTTTGAGGCTGGCACGTTTCCGCGTACTCTCATCCCCGAGGTTGCCGACCTTGGCTTATTAGGGATGCACCTCGAGGGCTACGGCTGTGCAGGGTTAAACGCGGTCAGTTACGGTCTGGCCTGTCAGGAACTGGAGGCCGGCGATAGTGGTCTGCGTTCGTTTGTCTCGGTGCAGGGATCGCTGGTGATGTTTCCAATCTACTCCTACGGATCTGAGGCACAGAAACAGCACTGGCTCCCACGCATGGCGCACGGCGAAGCTATCGGCTGCTTCGGTCTGACCGAGCCCGACTCTGGCAGCGATCCCGCCAGTATGAGTACGAATGCGCGCCGCGATGGGGATACGTATATTCTCAATGGGACGAAGATGTGGATCACTAATGGGAGCATCGCGGATATCGCTGTCGTCTGGGCGCGTACTGAGGAGGGCGTGCGTGGTTTCCTGGTCGAACGTGGCACGCCCGGCTTTACTACGAGCGACATTCACCATAAGTTATCGCTGCGAGCCTCCATTACTTCAGAACTGCACTTCGAGGATTGTCGCATTCCGGCTGAGAATATACTGCCTGGCGTGCGTGGCATGCGCGGCCCGCTCTCCTGCTTGAACGAGGCGCGCTTCGGCATCGCCTGGGGCGCAAACGGCGCAGCACGGACCTGCTATGAGGTCGCTCTGGACTATGCAAAGTCGCGCATACAGTTCAAGCGTTCTATTGCCAGTTTCCAGCTCGTCCAGCAGAAATTAGTGGATATGGCGACAGAACTGGTCAAGGCGCAACTACTGGCCTTGCAACTGGGGAGATTAAAGGATGAAGGGCTCCTTCACCCTGTACAGGTCTCTGTCGCTAAACGCAACAATGTGCGTGAAGCGCTCGAGACGGCCCGCTCGGCGCGTACCGTGTTGGGCGCTAACGGGATCACCCTGGAGTATCCCATCAGTCGTCATATGAATAACCTGGAATCTGTCTTCACGTACGAAGGCACCGACGACATTCATACCCTGATTATCGGACAGGCGATTACGGGACAGAATGCCTTTTCCTGAACTCCTGGTAATGAACGAACCGCTGCTCCTACAGCGGTCGTTCGGTCAGATCCCTTCATGCAATAAAATGAAGCGTATCCCCCTATCAACCAGTGCCCTTGCAGCATAGATGCGAATGAGCGCCTACTTACAGGTGCTTGTAGTCTGTCCTGGACCAAGATCACCACCGTAATCTGTAACGCGCCAGGTCGCCTGATTGTATTGATCCTGCTGTAAGGTAATGCGAAGCTGGTACGTCTTATTGAGCTTTGCACGCGTGATCGTGTAGCTGTAGCTCAGCGTATTGCCCTGACTGGTCGCGCTATCGGCGACCTCTTTATAATCCTTCACAACGCCGTAGCAGCGGTCGTCGGTCTGCCCTTGCTGTGCAAACTGCTCTTTCTGGAGCGAAAGCGTGATGGCCGGGCCCAGGTATTGATATGCTTGATTATAATCCTGGTTGGAGATAGCTCCAAGAAAATTTGCTGCTGCCGTTGAGGCTCCATTGCTGGCGTTGATGCCGTTCAGGAAATTATAGACCGCATAACTGCCGAAACAGGCTAAGAGCGCGCATACTAGCAGGAGACCTCCCACAATGAGCAGGCGTCTGTGCGATCTTTTGGGTTCCGGTGCCTCGCGCGATGGACGTGCGACCCGTGGCACCGTTGGTGGCTGTTTGACGCGTGCCATCCCTGGAGGACGCTGGGGCACAGAGCGTTGTTTCCCCGTCCCATTTAGCGAGGCTGTTCTTCGACCCGAGGGCCTCTCCCAGGGATCACGGCCCTGATCCGGTCGTCCTTGCATATGAAGTTTCTCCTCAGTTGTGAAACGTATTGCGCTTAGTATTAAGTAATTATATGCGCTTTGTAGAGAAATGTTAAGCTTCTAATGTGATGGTACCGGCTACCTGGACCTTTGCTCTCTGTAATTGCTCCAGAGCCTGTAGTGCCTGCGTACGCGTTGTCAGGCCAGAGACGATGGCAAGAAAGGTCTGATCAACCAGCGTTCCTATCAGGCTCGCTTCTGCGCCGGATAGTACGGGTGGGCTATGCAGAATGATGATGCCAGGGGCGCTCTGCGTGTCCACTAAAAACTGGCGCAGACTGACCAGGAGATCCCGCAGCTTTGTAGTGAGCAGCCGATTTCTTTCCTGTGCCTGGGGAAGCGCTTTTCCACCGCAAACGAGATAGAGGCCGGGTATAAACACCTTGTGCAGGTAGGGCGTAATCGTCTGTAATGTAATCGTTTCCCTGCTAAAAAGCTCGCTGAGACCGGTGCTATCTTCTGGACTGAAGCGCTGTTGCAGGCTCGGCGCATTCAGATCGGCATCGACGAGAATCGTCGGTGTGCCACTCTGCGCCGCAGTGATAGCGATATTTGCTGCGACCGCCGCCTGCCCTTTGTACGTTGCTGGCGTAGTCAGCGAGATAGCGTGCTGCCTGTTGTGTTCGCTATCCCAGTTAGAGCGGATGTTTGCATATACGGTTTGATAGGCTACAACGTAGGGCGAGTCTGGATCGTAGTCGGTGAGCAGCGTGAACTGCTCTTGCGGAAGTGTGCCCACGATAAAACTCCTTACTTTTGCCCATACATGGAAATAGGCGGAGATACGTTTTAGAGTTTTCTCCGCCTCTCTAACCAGGGCTACCTGTACTATAATGGCTCTGCTTGCGGCTGTCAACATGGGAATGACCGGCTCACAAGTTATACGCGTAACTTTCTGCTGCCGGGCGCGGGCGCTCGTGGTATCGTTCCATAGTCAGGCAGTTGAAGCAACTGCACAACTTCGTCCTGGCTGCGGATATGATCGTCGAGATACTCGATGAGGAATGCCAGTGCGATGCTGATAATGAGTGCAACAAGCAGGAGTATCACTAACAGGATTGCCCGGCTAAACTGAACTCCGGTGGTGGCCTGTGGATCGGTCGGTGTGCCGACTGCCTGTGCGGCAACCTGGGTCGGACCGTTTGGCGTGGTAGAGCTGACTACATAGCCCAGATATTGATCCAGATGGGCCGTGAGGATCTCGCTCGCGGCGTTCGCAATGGCCCAGGAGCCTGCCGGGGTTGCCCAGTTTACTGTAATTGTCACTATGTTGTGGGTATGCGTAGAGGACAGCGACTTGCTCATCGTACCCGTATCCTGCAGGTTGCCCAGATCAGCGTTTGGACCAAATTTTTGCGCAATCTGTCCCGCATCTGTATGCACCTGCTGCACAACCTGTCCCATAAACGCGTTAGAGGTCAGGATGGGACTCGTTGTAAATGCATCTGCCAGCGACTCTGAGGCCGTGACATAATCGTTGACGTTCTGATCGGTTCCCGCTGACTGGAAGCCGAAGCGCAGCGTCGCCTCTGATTGGTAGCCCTTCAATGCCCCTGGTGTCGTGCGGAGATGATTGGCCTCATATGCGACGTACAGCGCCACCACGCCCACAACAAGCGCGACAATCCAGATGCGCCGCCAGATAGTGGCCCAATATGATCGTAGTTCCACGTTTCAGAATCCTTTCTCGCCGAAAATACTCGCCATCAGCGTACCAGGTCACTGCTGGACGTACGCGCTGGTAGCGAATTTCTGCCCTGTAGCCTGGCCTCGATAAATTGCAGTATGCGGCGGTGGAAACGTGGCATATCGAACTCAAGCGCGTGGTTACGGATGCTCTCTGGATTGAACTGGCGCTCGTTGAAGTTAGCCAGAGCGGCAGTGAGACTCTCCACACTCTGTTCGCGAAAAAAGACGCCGGTCACACCGTCTACGACCGAGGCGAGCGACCAGGGGGAGCTGAAGCCGGTTACACGCCTCGATGGCCAGGTCGATGCGCTTGTAGGGGATCAAGCGGCTCACGATCAGAAAGTAGTCCTCCGGCTCAGTACGGGCGTCGAAGGAGAAGCGCTCGGCCTCGACTGGGGGTGGAATCACCACAGCGTCGCGCCGGTAGTATTTTTTTATGCGTTCCGCCACGACCGGCGAGTTGGCGATAAAGTGATCAACGCGCGTTGCACTCGTCTGGTCCCAGACGCGCAGCCCGGTAATGACAAATGGCAGGAGGCTGCGCGCAACCCTGCCCAGCCGTTCGCGCTCAACATACTCGTCATAGTTCCAGCACCAGCGCATGGGTGTGTGGCAATAGCAGATATGCATCGTCTCCGGTCGGGTGATCACGCCCTTCGCAAAGGCGCTGGAGCTGCTCAAAATAAGATCGTAGCCGCGCAGGTCGAGTTTCTCCATCGCAAAGGGATAGAAGGGTAGATAGGGCTGGTGGTGTTTCGTCACCAATGGCAACCTTTGCATAAACGATGTACGAATATCCATTTTCTGAAAGGCGGGATCGACGCGCTCTGGATCATAGATAGAGGTATAGACTGGTGCATCAGGAAAGATCTTATGAAATGCCATCACGACCCGTTCCGCGCCACCCATCTGGTTCAGGTAATCGTGCACTAACGCAACTTTCATAACACTAATACGCTCCTCGACTGAATAATACTGCCGGGATAGTGCGGAAGAGAATCTGGAAGTAGAGGCGTATAGACCAGTTCTCGATATAGTACAGGTCCATGAGCACGCCCTCGTCGAAACTGATATCGCTACGACCACGCACCTGCCAGAGGCCGGTCAGACCCGGCTTCATCTCCAGACGTCCCTTCTGCCATTCCTCGTACTGTTCGACCTCGCGCCGGAGCGGCGGTCGCGGCCCCACCAGACTCATATCGCCCTTCAGTATATTGAAGAGTTGAGGGATCTCGTCCAGACTGGTGCGGCGCAGGAAGTTTCCGATCGGTGTCTTGCGCGGGTCCTCTTTCATTTTAAAGAGCGGCCCTTGTGCCTCGTTCTGGGCCAGGAGCAGCGCCAGGCGCTGGTCCGCGTCCTGGTACATAGAGCGGAACTTGTAGGTGGTAAAGGGCATACCTTTAAAGCCAATGCGCTCCTGCCGGTAGATAATCGGGCCGGGCGAACTGAGCTTGACAAGCAGGGCGATCAGTAGCCAGAGCGGAGAGCCAATGACCAGCACCAGTGTAGAGATGGAAATGTCGACGGATCTGGTGACGATGCGCTGAACGGTGTTCAGCGAGACCTGTTTAATGCCGATCAGCGGAATCCCCTCGATCGTCTCCATGTCGATGCGCGACAGGCTCATCTCATACAGGTCGGGGATCAGCTTGAACGAGGTTCCCAACCGCTCGCACATCTTGACACTACGAATGGCGTGCTGGTTGAGATGCGAGGGGAGCGCAATAATGACCTCATCGATCTGCATGGAACGGATAACCATGCCGATGTCGTCTAATGTTCCCAGCATCTTGAAGCGTCCAAAGTCACTTGGCGCCTCGTTCATGTCATGCAGAAAGCCCACGATAGAATAGCCCAGGCTGGGATTGGCCGCGATATGCTGCATGACCAACTTGCCAAGGCGACCCGAACCAACCACCATCAGGCGCGTCTCTCCGAGTCCCAATCGGTAGAGAATGCCCATGATGCCCGACACGATGAGTCGCCCGGCGCACGAGCGTCGCAGCATTGATGATGGCCCATGCTTGCCGGAACCAGCTTCCGGTGAGACGAATGTTGTAAAGTCCACGCAAGACAAAAATGGTGATCAATCCGATCACTATACTGATTTCGATCGACATAAACTTGTCGATCGGAGTATAGAAAAAGGTGCTATTAGAGTTGTTGCCTGTCAGACTCTTCTCAAGGTTACTCAAGACGTTGCTCTGCCCGATGATGTTATAGCGGATGTAGTGTGCCAGGTGGAAGGCAACAATGATCAGAACGACGTCGAGCATAAGCATGACAATATACTCGAAGATGCGCCATTGATGGCGGGACGAGCGTCGTTTCGAGAGCATACGGGTAATAGCTCCAGTGGTGCCTCCCGACACTTGCTGGAGGGGGGCCGTCTGCTCCAACTCTATTGGATTTGTTCGAGATAGTTCACTGCTTTTCACGACTCAAGCCATATCTTTTAGTGGTAGTATTATAACAATATACGTTGCGAATGCCTCTGTTGCGCATGTGAGTTTGCCGCCTGTTCATAAACGGCCACGGTCTGCTCCGCCATAGTTGCTGCCGAGAAACGCTGTGCTACGACAGGCGCGCTCGTTCGGCAGCGCTCGCGCAATACAGAGTCACTGATTGTCCGCTGCATTGCCTCGCTGATTGCCTGTGCATCGTTCGGGTCGACGCATAGGGCTACGCCAGCGCCCGCCTCTGGGAGGCTGGAGCTGTTCGAGGTTACAACCGGAGTACCACAGGCGAGTGCTTCTGCAACTGGTATGCCAAAACCTTCATACAAAGACGGATAGACAAACGCCGATGCCGCAGCATACCAGAGCGCTTGCTCGGCCTCGCTCACAAAGCCGGGGAATACTACTTCTGACTCCATGCCGGACTGATGCACTTTCTCGAAAATCTCATCATATAGCCAGCCTTTTCCGCCGGCCAGTACGAGCTTTTCGCGCACTTTATACTTTTGTCGCAACCGCGCGTACGCATCGACGAGCGTTGGAATGTTTTTGCGCGGCTCCAACGTCCCCAGGTACAAAAAATAGCCTTCTGCAAGACCCTTCTGTGCTCGGAACTCCTTTATCTGTCCTTCTTCAAGAACGTTTGAGAAATGTTCGTTGATACAAGGGTAGACGGTTTGCATCTGATTAGCGGGTATCCCTACCAACTCGTGCGCATCTTGCTTCGTGCTGTCCGAAACAGTGATAAGCATCGTCGCGCGTCGGAGACTACGAACGGTGAATGTACGATGATACAGGCGCTTCGCTCGCGTTAGCACTTCGGGGAAGCGCAAAAATGCCAGGTCATGCAGTGTAACTACCGTTGCACAGCTTTGTGGCAACCAGGACGGAAGTACATTCACCGGCGAATGTAGAACCTCAATGTGTCTTTGACGTAACAACGTTGGGAGAGTAAATTGTTCCCATGCAACGCGCGCCGCTGGCTGCGACTCGGGCCAGGAAGCAGAAACATAGGTGATCTGAGGGTGCCGCGCTTGAAGCTGCTCGGCTACCTCCTGTCCATTGACAAACACTGTATATTCGTGGCTTCCTGGACGCTTAGCTAGCTCTGTCAGCAGGTAACGAATATACCGGCTGACGCCGCCATTGCGATAATTCTGGCCGAAGGATAGCAATTGCGCATTAATACCTATTTGCATACCAACAGCTTTCTCCTATGGCTCTATAACGACTCTCGCTCTCGCGAGGTAACAGATTTCTGCTCCTGCGCCCTTTCATACCCTTCATCCCTACTCCACAACAGGATATTGTTCTGAAAGAGCGGGTGGACCTCTCCACGTGTGTACAGTGTGCTGAGCGCAGATTGCACGGTTGTCTGATATAGGACATGTTGTGCAAGCGTGCTGATCGTTGCTCCTTATCATCCCATCGTTGTGCAAGATTAGTGGCGGCATTATGATCTGCATGTGTACTGTACCTACACACAACACAGCAAAACGTTTGCTGGTTGGGGCGATTGGCACGGTCAGGGTAGTGGCACACACCGCACTCCTGCGAGGAGTAAGCACTCTTGACACTGCTTGCAGCCATACCACGTTTGGTTGTCTCCCAGGAGAGCTTTTTCGGAATATGTGCGAGATTGGACGCACGTAGATACGCATTCATCGCGCGTGCCTTGTACTTCATAGAGGCCACCGAAAGCTGTTCATAGGCGATCTGCGCCTCGGGATGCTCGTCCAGACAGATATTGACCGCACGGTTGATCTCCTGACGCACATGCCGCATGAGGCGTTGTCCACTCTTGCTACTGGTGGAGGGGAGCTTCTTCACGCCCTTCTTTTCCAAACACGCCCGTAGTTTGGCCTTGCGCCTTCGCTTCTCTCGGTCGCGCTTTTGTCGCTCTCGCAGTTTACCATGAAAGGTGCCGTAGTGTCTACCATCACTGCTCGTCAGAAAGTTGGCGATACCCACATCGACACCGATTACCTGGACGGTCGCCTTTTGCCCACTCATCACAACTCCTATGGAAAAATATTAGGTCCCGGAGCCATTATATCAAAACAGAAGGAAAAAGATGACGATGGTAGGAAGTTTATGCAATATGGAAAGTTATCCATCATGGAAACAACTGTAAAATTGGAATGTGTCCATAAGCCTTCTACCACCGTCAAGAGCGCGTACTCCTCGCAGGAGTGCGGTGTGTGTCACTATCCCGACCGTACTAATCGCCCCGACCAGCAAACGTTTTGCTGTGTCGTCTGTGGCTTTAGTACCCATGCCGATCACAATGCGGCGCTCAATCTGGCACGACGCCTTGAGGATGCTGAACTGCGCCTGTCGGGAAAGGCAAGAGATCAAAGCACTGCTCATGAAGCGACATGAGCAGTGGCGTAAACAACAAGGTTGGTCGTAGTCCAACCTGCCGCCTGGTTGGTGCGCTCACAGGTGCATTCAACAGGCGTAGCTCAAAGCGAGGAATCCTGGCAAATGTCCTATTTGCCAGGTTCTTAGCAACTATAAGCAGTCCCTTCTAGAAGAATGGCGGCGAGCTGTTTGATGATTGCGGCGAAGGCGGCACGACCGCTTTGCCTGTTTCTCGCCACAAGAACAATCGGCATGTCGGACCTCATCCTTAATGGATGCAGCGCGTAGCTGCCAACTGTCATCGGCAAGAGATATGGCGTCTGCTCGTAAGCCGCTTCGGTAGCATGTGCGACGCTTTGTACGAATGGGTGATCGCTGGCGGTGACCGTTGGTCGACTGGCAGAAAGTGTGCGCGCCTGTACATCGTGAAAACCACGCTCGTCTAGATGCTCCCTGAGCCTGACAAAGATAGTGTAGGGATCTTGCTCTGGTACAAGTTGAAAGTCGACGCTTGCCGTTGCCTGTGTCGGGAGTGTCGCGCCGGTCTCTGCTGGTTTGCTCGTGATAGTAGTAACCGTGCATGTTGGCATCAAGAGATGGGTGTAATGCAGTTGAAATCCTCGCAGGTCCATCAGGAAGCGTGGCATGCCCCAACGTCGTGCCAGTGCTGCGTTGTCCGGCAGCGTAGCAAGCATCTCTGTAACGTTATCAGGAACCGGTGTAAGAGCGTCGTAAAAACCCTCGATCTTCACATCTTCCTGTGCATCTTTCAGGCTGTTCAAGGCCCAGACCAGTCGCCAGAGCGCGTTCGGAACGATCCCACTGTGCATAATGTCTATTGCTGCGCTGCCTGTCTGGACCGCCAATTCCACGCTCAGCAGACCTTTAGTGCCGAGGGCCAGGAGCGCGCTGTCTTTGCCTATCCCTGTTTCGTCCGCGTAGCTCCAGATAGCGGCATCGGCTTGCAGGAGCGGTCCGTGTTCTTCCAGACAACGGCTCAGTTCTGGATTATCCGGTTTCCCGCCTCCATCGAGCAGCCATTTGATATTTACCGGCAATCGACCTGCAACCTTCTGGCAAGCCTCTATTGCCGCCAGTAGCGCCGCGACCTCCTGTACCTCTTGCAGGGCAGGAAAGCGCGCATCACAACGTTGATAAAAGAGGAGCGTAGAGTCAGCGCCGGTCGCCAGTTCTCCATAAACGAGAGGCATGTGCTCGCTCAATACCTGCGTCTTCACCCCACGATGCTTTAAAAGCGCGTTCTGTATGTTCTGGCTGGCGGTTTCAGGCGTTGCGTCGCTCAGTTGCGCGTGCAATTGTTCCCAGGCATCCACATAGAAGGCCATCTGCTCATCCACAGACTGAAAAAGTTTTCTTTGCACCGAAGGTACCATATAATGTGCGCCTCTTGAATGACTCTGTTAGTACCGGTAGCTAAACCTCTTGCATGCTGAGTTGTGAAAGAGTATACTCAGGTGCAAAGCGGTACAGATTGGATGCGAAGGAGAGGAGTTCGCAATGTGCAAAATGAATAGTCCATTGCGTTTTTCTCTGCATCGGTGTATTATAGCCTAAAGTTCCAGCAACTGCCTAGTGTGCAATGCGCACTTATCGAGAGCTATGAAGTACGGGAGAGAATCGCGTTGTCCAAACAACTCCGGCTCGATGTCGCACAGCTAACAGATGTTGGCCGTAAACGCCCCCATAATGAAGATAATATGGCCTATGTCATCCCAAAAGACCCGCAGGTGATGGCGCAAAAAGGCGCACTCTTTATTGTAGCTGACGGTATGGGTGGACACGCGGCGGGAGAAGTGGCGAGTGAGATCGCTGTGGATACGGTCAGTAATGCGTATTATCAAGGCGATAGCGACGATGCGGCTGTCTCATTGTTGTATGCGATTAGACGTGCAAATTCATTGATTCACCAGCGCGCGGCAGAGAATATGCTGCGCAGTGGAATGGGGACGACGTGTGTTGCTGCCGTGTTGCGTGGCAATGTGGCCTATATCGCAAATGTGGGCGATAGCCGCGCTTATCTGATCCACGGCAACCAGGTGAAGCAGATATCGCAGGATCACTCGTGGGTCGCCGAACAGGTGCGTGCCGGCCTTCTGACTGAAGATCAGGCCCGTTCACATGCGCAGCGTAACGTGATTACGCGCTGCCTGGGCACACAGGCCGAGGTGGATGTGGATGTTTTTTCCGAGCAGTTGGAGGATGGCGATACGATTATTCTGTGTACCGATGGACTTTCCGGGTTGGTTGATGATAACGACCTGCACACGATCGTTAATCAGTATGTTCCACAGGAAAGCGTCTATCATCTGGTGGAACGCGCCAATGAGAATGGCGGCCCCGATAATATTACTGCCATCGTCATACATGTGCAAGAGGCTGGCTGGGAGCCGCCCAACGCGCGCTATCCCGTGCGTGTTGGCGGGCGCGAGGTAGGTGATGAAACGGCTCTTCTTGGGCGCCTGTCTGGCTCACAAGCGGGCGTTTCCCTACGTCCCGATGATCTGCGCACTCAAGGCGGCACCAGGAGCGTTTCCACGGGAGTACTTGTGTCTCCCGATAGCGTGACCGCTCCACAATCTGTGCTGGGAACGAAGCGGCGCGGTCGCCTGTTTTATCCAACGATGGTTTTGGTGGTTCTCCTCATCGTTACTCTGATTGGTGGTGGATCGTATTATTTTGTGCGATCCCATAACGATACTGCGACGGTCGATGCATCTTTGCAGGCGGCAAACGGGTCGATCAATCAGGCAAAGGCGGCCCTTGCACGCACGCCTGCTGACCCTGTGACCGCTTTGAATAAGCTGGCGAACGCTCGCACCAGTCTGCTCATTGTCCAGGCGCAGAATGCTTCGCTGAGCAACGCCGAGAGTACGCAGTTCACCACCCTCCAACAGTCTTTTACCTCGCTGGGCGTCAACGCGATCAAGACGTACAATAGCCAGATGGGAATTCTCACGCTGCCTTGTAATACGACGGCGAAGAATACCCTGAGCAGTGGCAGCACGACGGCCCAGGCCAGAAACCTCGCGGCGATCCAGGATACGGCAGGGAAGAACGTGCTCTCCTATGCGTTGGGCGATGATAAAAACCTGTACGAGTTGACCCAGCAACACAGCCTGGGTGCGAAAGTGAACGTCGGCGCTACGACCCATGTGGAGGCGATTGCGAGCACTGGCTCACGTGTCCTGGCGCTCCTCTCTGTTCCCGGTTCGGGCAATACGTTCACCTATCGCTTGAGCCTGTTCAACCCACAGCAGAATGGCGCTTTACAGGAGGCGAGCTCAGTTGCTGTGGACTCATTGCCGGGCTATACACCGCGGTTTCTGACGGCCTGGGATACCGCCGTGTACCTCGTGCAGGTCCCGCAGGCGGCCTCTTCCTCGACGCTGATTGATACCTATACGCTCACGGGGACGGGGGCGAAACAGCACCTCACGGCGAAGCCAGCACAGGCGACGATCTCGATCTCGAAAAATATTGTCAGCCTTGCGGCGTCGATGGTTGCGCAGAAAGCGCAACTGATTTTCTTATTTAGCGATGGCAGTATTCAGAGCCTCCGACTTATCAATGGTGGTAATGCCAGTCCCAGTCCCGTCAATATCATGATAAAAGCCACGATCCCCACACCTCTCTCGGTCAGCGCTAACAACTTTGTGCTGAGTCCACAGACGCCTGTTCCGACGCCTATGCCGGTGGTGTCAACGGGACCGTCCGCCCTCTCCGTTCCGGGGGCGACAATGTTGGCCGTGGGCCTTGCGGGCAATGAAGCGGGTCATCTCTATGTGGTAGCTCCGACGATGAGTACTATCGGGGCACGCATCCTGGATCTGAAGGTCGTTTCGGGAGTGGCGACGCCTGCATCTACCCCGGCGGCGTCCAGCACACCCGGTGCTGTCGGTGGTGGCGTGGCCTCTCAAAACGCGTCTACAATGTATATGGATGTTGCACAGCAGTACGCTCCCGATAATACGATCTCCAATGTGAGAAGCATCATGGTTGATCCAAAGGGCAATGGCTTTTACCTCCTGACTCAGGGGAGCCAGAATGGGACTATCCTTGTGTCGCAAAATGCATGCACGCCGTAGTGGTGGAATCATCTGACGCCTCCAATTGTTATCCGCTTGATCGCTCCGCCAGTATCGCGTGAATGCACGATAGGATGTGAGCGAATTGTGTTTGCATCAGGTGGAATTTGTAGGGAGTTATAATTCTTTTTGGGTAAGGAGCTTAATAACGTGGGCCTTGCGGTGCACTTTCGCACATATACGTGTGGTGAACTTAATAAAAATGCTGTCGGACAGCATGTGACGCTGGCCGGATGGGTAAATCGTCGTCGCGATCATGGCGGCCTGATCTTTCTAGACCTCCGCGATCGCTATGGCCTTACGCAAATTATCTGTGATCCAGAGCGCTCTCCCGAGGCGCATAGCGTCGCGTCTGAAGTACGTTCGGAGTATGTGCTGCAGGTGACTGGTACCGTTGTACGCCGCCTGCCTGGAACCGAGAATCCTCATTTGAGTACGGGCGAGATTGAGGTGGTCGCCGAGCATATCGCGATCCTCAATCCCTCTCGTACGACGCCGTTTCCTATCAACAGTGAAGCGATTCAGGTCGATGAGTCTCTCCGCTTGAAATACCGCTATCTCGATCTGCGTCGACCAAAGATGCGCGATAATATCGTGCTCCGTCATCGCGTCGTCAAGGCCATGCGCGACTATCTGGATGAGCGCGAATTCCTGGAGATTGAGACCCCTATCCTGATGAAGAGCACGCCGGAGGGCGCGCGCGACTATCTCGTGCCCAGTCGCCTCTATGCCGGAGAGTTCTACGCCCTGCCACAGTCTCCGCAGCAGCTCAAGCAGTTGTTGATGATGGGTGGTCTGGATCGCTACTTCCAGATTGCACGCTGCTTCCGCGACGAGGACCAGCGCTCGGATCGCCAGCCGGAGTTCACGCAACTGGATGTGGAGATGTCGTTTGTGTCCGAAGATGATGTGATATCTTTGATCGAAGATCTACTGATCTTTCTGATCGAGAAGACGACACGGAAGCGCATTAAAGAGCGCCCGTTCCCTCGCCTGCGCTATAAGGATGTGATGGACCGCTATGGGACGGATCATCCCGATCTGCGCTTCGAACTCCCCCTGGTCGAGATCTCCGATCTGGCGGCTGCCGGGAACTTTGGCGTGTTCCATAGCGCCCTCGCCAATCAGGGTATGGTCAAAGGTATTCGCGTGCCCGGCGCGGGCGGGTATAGCCGCAAAGAGGTCGATGAGCTAACTGAGTACGCGCGCTCCCTTGGCGCTAAGGGATTGGTTTCGCTGGCTATCCATGGCGATGGCGAGATCAAGTCTCCACTGACCAGGTTTATGGCTGCCAGTGAGGTGCAGGCGATCATTGAGCGCCTGGAGGGCAGGCCCGGCGACCTTCTCCTGTTTGTTGCCGATAACGCCAGGGTCGCGAACGATGTGCTCTTCCGCCTGCGCGTCAGGCTCGCCGAGCGCCTGCGGTTGATCGATTCCGAAGAACTGGCCCTGTGCTGGGTCGTCGATTTCCCTCTCTTGCACTATGATGAGGAGGGGAAGCGCTATGACGCCGAACACAACCCATTCTCCGGCATGGATGAGTCTCACATCGATCGCCTCGATACGAACCCGCTGAACATCCGAGCGAAACAGTACGACATCATCTGCAATGGCTACGAGATAGGCGGCGGCAGCGTGCGTATTAATGTGGCAGAGATCCAGCGTAAGGTCTTCTCACTCATGGGTATGAGCGATGAGCAGATCAAAGAGCAGTTTGGCCACATGCTTGAAGCGTTCGAGTATGGCGCTCCACCACACGGAGGCATTGCCCTCGGCGTAGATCGCCTGGTGATGCTGCTTGCCGACGAGGAGAGCATTCGCGAGGTTATCGCCTTCCCGAAAACGCAGAGCGCGCAGGACCTGCTGCTGGGTGCCCCTTCACCTGTTGACGATAAACAATTGCAGGAATTGCATTTACAGTTGCGTCCCGAACATGAGTCATCCCGAATTTTCCGAACGGGTGTTCGAGAAAAGCAGAGACTAGGCAAAAAGACTCTCCTGAACTAGACTAGGATCATGAGAACAATCCGAAGAGTTCAGGAGGTCATCACCATCGATGGAATCACAGTA
>WNFY01006397.1_pt1 | contig 18740 bp, 8 predicted proteins | sample 5400091 | NCBI WGS metagenome assembly WNFY01 (sample SAMN13153364, study PRJNA577476) | soil metagenome | isolation source: 60 cm soil or saprolite under grassland replicate 1 | place: USA:California | collected 2016-06-15
TGATCGTCTGGGGCGGAAGTTCCACTGGCGGGATTACCAACACCGGCGGGACGTATTGCGCACAAGGCGCTCCAATACCTACACCTACGCCCACACCGACGCCTAGCCCGAGACCCACACCTACACCAAGGGTGCCACCCGGTCCGCATCCGCGTCCAACTCCCTAGCGGTGAACGAGAGGGATTGGTGATTGGTAACCGGTAAATCCAATGAAGAAAAAGTCAGCGACGCATTCCGCCTTTTTTAGTCCACGCGCTTTAATCGTTTTCCTTCTTTGTTCCGCCGCTGCCTGTTCGATCTTGATCCCGACCGGATCGGGACGGGCGTTTCTCCGTCCGCAAGCGCCTTCGAACGCTTCGCCCGGAACGCTCACTTTCGAAGAACGTGTGGCGTATCAACGAGCTATCGAAGACGTGTACTGGCGGCATCGCATCTGGCCAAAAGACCGCCCTGATCCCAAACCGTCGCTCGATGCAGTGATGTCTCAGGCGCAGCTTGAGAAGAAAGTCGCGGACTATCTGCACAACTCACAGGCGCTGGAAGATTACTGGCAACGGCCGATCACGGCCGAGCAGTTGCAAGCCGAGATGGATCGCATGGCGCAGCACACCAAGCAGCCCGAAGTATTGCGCGAACTCTTTGAAGCGCTTGGAAATGATCCTTTTGTTATCGCAGAATGCTTGGCCCGGCCTGTGCTAGCGGAGCGCTTGGTAACAAACTGGTACGCTTACGACCAAATAATACACGGAGACCTAAAGCAACGCGCTGAAGCTGAACTACGGACGCATCCAGCGATCGAGCAAATGAAACAGCTTAGCGGCAGGTATAGCGAAATGAACTTGGCCAAAAGCGACAACGCTCACGGAAAAACCAAGCGCGACGCGGAACGTAGCGTGAAGCTCAACAGCCGCGAGTGGAAGGAAACGGTGCACAAGCTGACTGCCGTATTCAATAAGCCTGAAAGCCACCTCTTACATGGTAGGGATCCTGCAGGTACGAGAGGCCGTCCACTCGATCTTGCCGAAGACTACCAAACCTTGCCGATAGGAAAGCTGGGCTCATTGCAGGAAGACGAAACTCGTTACTACGCGACGGCAATACTCAACAAAACTGCCGATTGTGTGAAGGTGGCTACTGCTTCCTGGCTAAAGGAACCTTTGGAGTCATGGAGAGCACGTGAGGAAAACAACGTGCCTAATGCGATAGCAGCACCGGGTGCCAACTATGCACTTCCGAAAATATCAGAGGAGGGATGTATTGATGACACCTGGACCGGCACCGCTGCGCCGCCAAACGGCAGGGAGGGTCATACCGCAGTATGGACCGGCAGCGAAATGATCGTGTGGGGTGGGCAAAATGACGATTCCATCTTTTTCAATTCAGGCGGAAGATATAACCCCAGTACCGATAGCTGGACCGCCACAAACGCTGGTAGTGCTCCAAATGCAAGAACGTCGCACACCGCAGTCTGGACTGGGACTGAAATGATCGTGTGGGGCGGGGTAGACGAAAATTTCATCGAGCTGAACACGGGCGGGCGATACAATCCTGGTACGGATAGTTGGATGCCTACTAGCACCGCAAGCGCGCCCGATGGCCGAAACTCCCACACGGCAGTCTGGATTGACAGCGAAATGATCATCTGGGGTGGCTGGGATGGGGGTACCTTCTTTAACACCGGCGGAAGGTACAACCCTAACACTGACAGTTGGACCGCCACGAGCATCGCCAATGCGCCCGAGGCGCGAACAACTCACACCGCAGTCTCGACTGGCAGTGAGATGGTCATTTGGGGCGGCACGGGCGAATTTAGCAACTCTCTAAACACGGGCGGTAGATATAATCCCAATACAAACAGCTGGACGGCTACGAGCACGACTAACGCACCTGATGCACGAACTTCACACACCGCGACTTGGACTGGCACCGACATGATCGTCTGGGGTGGCACCGATGGGTCATTCAACTTTTTCAATACCGGGGGGAGGTATGATCCTGGCACGGATAGTTGGGCAGGCGCCAACACCGCCGGCGCCCCCGATGGCCGAGAATTTCACACAGCAGTATGGACTGGAAGTCAAATGATTGTGTGGGGCGGATTCAACTTTACCAACCTCGGTTTGGGCACTGGCGGTCTATATGATCCGAGCACCGACAGTTGGGCGGATACTAGCACGACCAATGCGCCCTCGGCCCGGGATTCTCACACGGCGGTATGGACTGGCAGCGAAATGATCGTCTGGGGCGGGAACGATGAAATAAATCTTCGCCCATTAAATACCGGCGGCAGATATGATCCCAGCACCAACAGTTGGACCGACGTCAACGCCAACGCGCCTTCTGCTCGAGATTCTCACACGGCAGTGTGGACTGGCAGTGAGATGATTGTTTGGGGTGGCAAGGATGAAAATTTCTTCCCGCTAGACACCGGCGGTAGATATAGCCCCGCAACGGATAGTTGGACAGGTACCAGCATCGCGAACGGGCCCTCTGCACGAGCCGGCCAGACGGCAGTGTGGACGGGCAGCGAAATGATCGTCTGGGGCGGGAACGATGAAAATTTCCTGCCGCTAAACACGGGCGGCAGGTATAGCCCTGGGACGGATAGCTGGATACCTACCAGCACCACCAATGTGCCCTCTGCGCGATATGTTCACACGGCAGTCTGGATCGGAAGTCAAATGATTGTCTGGGGTGGCTTTGGCGACTTCGGGACTTTGAATACAGGCGGGAGATACACTCCCACCACGAACAGCTGGACAGCCACAACCACGACCAATGCGCCCTCTGCGCGATATGTTCACACGGCAGTGTGGAGCGGAAGTCAAATGATAGTGTGGGGCGGATATGACGGCGCAAACGACGTGAACACTGGCGGGAGATACAATCCCGGCATTGATAGTTGGACAGCTACCGACACAACTGATGCGCCTGATGTGCGAGAAAGCCATACTGCCGTTTGGACGGGCAATGAAATGATCGTCTGGGGTGGGTATTCTATCGGCATCGGTGGTTTGGGCACCGGCGGCAGATACGATCCCGGCACGGATAGTTGGACCGCTACCGGCATGATCAACGCGCCCGAGGCCCGATACTACCACACAGCAGTCTGGACCGGCAGCGAAATGATCGCCTGGGGCGGTATTGACCTCTTTGACTTTTTCAATACGGGCGGCAGATACAATCCAAGCACAGATAGCTGGATTGCCACCAGCACCGCCGGCGCGCCTGATGCCCGATATTCTCACACCGCAGTTTGGACTGGCACTGAGATGATTGTCTGGGGTGGAACTAACAACGCGACCGATTTTAACACCGGCGGCAGATATTGCGCCTCATCCGGTCCTCCACCAACACCAACGCCGACTCCCACCGTAACACCTACACCTACTCCTACTCCAAGTCCGACCGCTACTTCAACACCTACAGCCACACCGAGGGCAACACCAAGGCCGCGTCCGACTCCACACCCTCGCCCGACGCCGTGAGGGAAAGACCACGGAGTGCTGACCACTGACCCCTACCGCGTCTCCAATGCAAACGAAATCCACCGGCCGCTCCGGCTTCCTTAATTTGCGCAGTCTAATCGTTCTCCTTCTTTGCGCAGCCACAGCTTGCTTTGTTCTGATCCCGATAAGATCGGGGCTGGCGTCCCACCACCCGCAAGCGCCTGCGAACGCTTCCCAGCGATCACTCACGTTCGAGGAACGCGTCTCGTATCAGCGCGCTATCGAAGAAGTTTACTGGCGTCATCGCATCTGGCCAAAGGAACGCAAGGATCCCAAGCCTTCGCTCGATGCGGTGATGTCTCAGGCGCAATTGGAAAGGAAGGTGGCGGATTACCTGCGGAACTCACAGGCGCTGGAAGATTACTGGCAACACCCAATCAAGGCCGAGCAATTGCAAGCCGAGATGGATCGCATGGCACAGCACACCAAACAGCCGGAGGTATTGAGTGAACTCTTTGAAGCGCTCGGGAACGATCCCTTTGTCATCGCTGAATGTCTGGCGCGGCCCGCGCTCGCTGAGCGCTTGGTAACAAACTGGTATGCCTACGATCAACGAATTCATGGCGAGTTGAAAAAGCACGCGCAGGCCGATTTGCGGGGGCATAACAACGTCGAACAGATGAAACAGACTAGCGGGAAGTACAGCGAAATCGAATTGGTTAGAAGCGACCGAGCCCAAGAGAAAGATAACCGCGGTGCTGAGCACGGCGTGAAGATGAACAGCCGCGAGTGGGACGAAACGGTGCAAAAACTTGCGGCAATGTTTGGCGACACCACGAACGTAACCGCGCGAACCGGCGTGTTGAGTCGTGCTGTAGCGGCAGGCGTGTCGCCCGCGAAAGGTGCGCCGATAGCGCAGATCAAAACCGGAGTGTTGAGTCCCTTGCAAGAAAACGAGAGCCGTTACTATGCGACGGCGGTAGTAAGGAAGACCAGCGACCGTGTAATGCTTGCTACCGTTACATGGCTCAAAGAGCCGTTTGAGTCTTGGCGAGCCAGCGCAAGAAACCAACTAACTTCTGCCGTGACAGTGCCGCTTGGTAACTACAAGCTTCCGAAAATATCTGATACGACGAGCGGGTGCATCGACGATACCTGGACAGCCACGCCTGGCCCGCCTGATGACCGAGATTCTCACACGGCGGTGTGGACTGGAAGCGAAGTGATTATCTGGGGCGGATACGGCGGAGGCAGCACCGGCAGCTTCCTTCTGAACACCGGCGGGAGATACAACCCGGGCATCGATAGTTGGACGACCACCAGTACCACAGATGTACCCGATGCGCGCACCGATCACACGGCAGTGTGGACCGGTAGCGAGATGATCGTCTGGGGCGGGCAAGATAACAATTCTAACTTTTTAAACACCGGCGGCAGATACAACCCCGGCACGAACAGTTGGGCAGCCACCAGCACTACTAACGCGCCCACACCACGAACCGCGCACACGGCGGTGTGGACGGGCAGCGAAATGGTCGTCTGGGGGGGCGATAATGGCAGCTCTTTGAACACCGGCGGTAGATACAACCCCGGCACGGATAGCTGGACGGCTACCAGCATCGCTAACACACCGGCCGCCCGAAGCGGCCATACGGCAGTATGGACGGACAGCGAAATGATCGTGTGGGGAGGATATGATGGCAGCTATGCGAATACCGGCGGAAGATACAATCCAAACACAGATAGCTGGACACCCACTAGCGTCACCAACGCCCCCTCCGGACGAGTCTCTTATACGGCAGTGTGGACCGGTAGCGAGATGATCGTCTGGGGCGGCTTGAACAACACCGGTTATTTGAACACTGGCGGCCGATACAATCCCGTCACGGATAGCTGGATGCCCACCAGTACGGCCAACGCGCCCGCTATCCGGTCCGTTCACACGGCAGTATGGACGGGCAGTGAAATCATCATCTGGGGCGGCTATTTCTTTGACGGTAGCGAGCACTATTTGAACACAGGCGGGAAATACAACCCTGGCACAAATAGCTGGATAGCCACAAGCACCACCAGCGCTCCAACTGGTCGAGAACTTCACACGGGAATCTGGACCGGTAGTGAAATGATCGTCTGGGGTGGAACTGGTGCCGCGTTCGTCTTGAACACTGGCGGGAGATACAATCCGAGTACTGATAGTTGGACAAATACTGGCACTAGCAACACGCCCTCTGGCCGCTCCTCTCACACTGCTATCTGGACTGGCAGTGAAATGATCGTCTGGGGCGGAGCGGACGAGAATTTCCCCTTTTTTCTGCTGAACACGGGCGGGAGATACAGTCCTAGCACGGACGCCTGGACAGCTACCAGCACCACTAACGCAGCCGCCGCGCGGTACTTTCACACGGCAGTGTGGACGGGCAATGAAATGATTGTCTGGGGCGGGGACGATGAAAACTTCGTCCGTTTGGATACCGGAGGAAGGTACGATCCAGGTTCGGATAGTTGGATGGCCACTAGCATCACCAACGCGCCCTCTGGTCGATTTGTGCACACGGCGGTGTGGGCCGGCAATGAAATGATCGTCTGGGGTGGCATTGGGGACTTGGGGGACTTGAATACGGGCGGGAGATACAATCCAGGTTCGGACGGTTGGGCGGCCACCAGCACCACCAACGCGCCCTTACCACGAGAGGCTCCTACAGCAGTGTGGACCGGCGATGAAATGATTGTGTGGGGTGGCTACAATGCTAACCATCTGAACACCGGTGGGAGGTACAATCCTAGCACGGATAGTTGGATGGCAACTAGCATCATCGACGCACCCTCCGAGCGAAGCTCCTATACGGCGTTGTGGACGGGTAGTGAAATGGTCATTTGGGGCGGTATTGATAACTCGGGCTTTACGAACACCGGTGGCAGGTACAACCCGAGCGCGGATACTTGGACAGCCACCAGTACGGCGACCCAGGAGCGGGGAGCACATACTGCAGTATGGACTGGCAGTGAAATGATTGTTTGGGGCGGCTGGTATGACTTGGGCCTTTTGAACACGGGCGGCAGGTACAATCCCTCCACGGACAGCTGGACGGCCACCAATACAACCAACGCGCCAGCTGCCCGAACTAATCACACAGCAGTGTGGACCGCCAGCGAAATGATCGTCTGGGGCGGATATATCGGCGGCTATTTGAACAGCGGCGGACGATACTGCGCGCAATCTGGTCCGACACCAACGCCTACTGCTACGCCCAGAGTGACTCAGCGGCCGCGTCCGACTCCGCACCGTCGGCCAACGCCGCCATAGAAGAAGAGTGAGACGTGATCAGTGATTGGTGAAGAGTTGAAATGACGAAATCCGAATGACAAAGCAATAGCCAATGGACAAATGGCGAAAACATTAGGACGTTACTTGAGCGGTTGTTTTAGTGTCATTTGGGGTGTCCGCCAGTCGAGCGGACTCGTTCTGTGGCAAGTTTGGCGGATCGCTATCGCATTGATGCTTTGCGCTATACCACTTCCCGTACGCGCTGACACAATCACGGTCACTAACACCAACGACCGCGGCTTATCTACATTGAGACCGCGCCCGACCCCGCAGCCTCGTCCCTCACCTCGACCTGGCCCTCCGCAGACCATCACAGTCACCAACACGGACGACAGCGGCCCGGGCTCATTGCGCCAGGCGCTCGCCGACGCCAATGATGGCGACACGATCGATGCCACGACCATCTCCGGCATTATCACGCTCACAAGCAGCGAGCTGCTGGTAGACAAGAGTCTCGCCATCTGGGGATCCGGTGCCGATAACCTGGCCGTGGACGGCGATCTAAACAGCCGCGTGTTCCATGTCGGCGTTGGTAGAACTGTCAGCATTTCTGGGCTGACTATCAGGCGTGGTCTCGCTAACAGCGGAGGCGGAATCTACAATGATCATGCTGCGCTGACAGTTAGTAACTGCGACTTCGGCGCCAACCACGCTTTAACCAGTGGCGCTGGCATCTACAATGATGGTGAGCAGGATGGAAGCGCGACATTGCAGATCAGCAATTGCACGTTTGGCGGGAATTTTTCCCAGGGATTTGGTGGAGGGATCTCCAATGATGGATCGCTTGGTGGGAGCGCAACTTTAGAGATCTACGCTAGCGGCTTTGGTACGAACCTGGCTAGCTCTGGCGGTGGCGCCATTGCCAATGTCGGCGATTCCGGTACAGCGACGCTGGAGATTCGCATGAGTACTATAGGTGGTAATAACTTTGCCCCTGATGGCGCAGCCGCCTACAATCGGGACGCGACCTTGAACATCAATACTTGCACGATCATCAACAATCAGGCCACTGGCCGCGGCGCAGGCATCTACACCAAAGGGGATGGAAACGGAAGCACTATATTGACAATCAGCAACAGCACCCTGATGGGAAATTTTGCTAACAAACAGAGTGGCGGCGGTATCTACAATGAGGCCAGTTCCCTAGGCAATGCAAATCTGCAGATTACCAATAGCACACTCACCTTTAACTCGGCAATCGAGTCTGGCGGTGCCATCTACAACAAAGGCCAATCTGACGGGGCAGCCGCTGTACAGATCCATAACAGCACATTCAGCGAGAATTCCGCCGGACTCAACGGCGCCGGCATCTATAATCTCGCTGCAAACGGCGGGGACGCGACAATTAATCTCGCGAGCACTATCCTCAAAGCCAGCGGACCGACAGGTAACATCATCAACGAGTCCGGCACAGTTAGCTCGGTTGGCTACAACCTCAGTAACGATGATGCCGGCGGCTTCTTAACTGGGCCTGGCGATCAGATTAATATCGATCCGTTGCTCGGCCCTTTGCAAGATAATGGCGGGCCTACACTCACGCATGAACTGTTAAACGGCAGTCCGGCTATTGACGCGGGCGATCCGAGTTTCACGCCGCCGCCTTTCTATGACCAACGCGGGCCGGATCTCTATCGCGTAAGAAACGGCCGCATCGATATCGGCTCGTTCGAAGTGCAGACCGGTTCGACTCCGACCCCTACCCCTACGCCGCGACCTATTCCTACACCAAGAACACATCCCACGCCGCGCCCTCGCCCTACACCGCCGTAGAAGAGAACGAAACGTGATGAGTGATTCGTGATCGGTGACTAGTAACCCACAAATTCCGTGAAAAGAAAGTTAGTTACTCAATCAGCCTTTTTCAGTCTGCGCACTTCAATCACATTCCTTCTTTGCGGAGTCGTTGTCTGTTCCGTTTTGAGTCCGCCCCGCGCATTGGGACAGCGAGGTCAGCAAGCTATCAGCCAGAGGCCTTCGCACGCGCCATGGAACCTGGACAGCGCGATGTGGACGATCACGGGTAGCCTCAATACGGCGCGCTTTCTGCATACGGCAACCGTGCTGCCCAACGGAGTCGTACTCGTTGCCGGAGGACTTGATAGCGCGTTCCACGCTACGTCGAGTGCGGAGATGTACGATCCAGCGAGCGGAAATTGGACAGCTACCGGCAACCTCAATACTGGTCGTTATGAGCACACAGCGACTTTGCTCCCCAACGGGAAAGTGCTCGTCGCAGGAGGAAGTGATAGCAGCGGTAATGCTTCCCCTAGCGCGGAACTGTACGATCCAGTAGTCGGAACCTGGACGCTCACTGGTAGCCTTAACACCGAACGCACGGAGCATACGGCAACTTTGTTGCCTAACGGGAAGGTGCTGGTTGCCGCGGGAACGGATAGCACTTTCACTGCTTCCGTAACCGCCGAATTGTACGATCCCGTAAGTGGAATCTGGACGGCCACCGGTAATCTCAATACTGCACGCAACCTGCACACCGCCACCTTGCTCCCTAATGGGATGGTTTTAGTCGCAGCGGGAGCTGATAGCAGTCAAAGTGCTTCTGAAAGCGCGGAACTGTACGATCCGGCGACCGGCATTTGGACGGCGACCGGTAATCTCAACACCGCGCGTTATGGACATACGGCGATACTGCTGTCCAACGGGATGGTGCTGGTTGCAGGCGGATTCGACGATGACGGTACTGCTTCTGGCACCGCGGAATTGTACGACCCGGCCACCGGGACCTGGACAGTCACCGGCAGCCTCAACACAGGGCGCTCCGGACATACCGCGACTTTGTTACCCAACGGGACAACATTGGCTGCAGGAGGCTTTGATAACAACGGTCTCAGTTCTGTGACCGCCGAACTATACGACACAGCGAGCGGAGCCTGGACGGGCACGACTAGTCTGAACAATTCACGGGGCCGGCACACAGCGACTCTGCTGTCTGATGGAATGGTGCTTGCTGCTGGAGGAATAGATTTTCCCACCATGAACGCAAGCGCAGAACTGTACAGCGGCCCTGCACCTACGCCGTCCCCCACTCCCACAGCAACGCCTACACCTAGCTCTACGCCGACACCCACTGCTACACCCAGAGCAACACCCAGGCCACGTCCAACTCCGCATCCGCGCCCTACATCGCCGTGAAACAGCGAACGGTGACGCTTGACTAGTGATTAGTTAATTCAACGCTATCGTGAAATCGAATGAAAATCAGAACTGGATCTAATATCACCCTGATCGCCATTGCGGCAGCACTGCAATGTACTCTGACAATTGCAGCCCCGGCGAACACCCAGAGTAACACAAGTGACAGCCGCAAGACGTCAGGCCGTCAAGAGCCGACAGGCACTCCTCAATATCAGATTTATGACATTGGCGTTGTCGACATTGGTGACACTTTTTCGCAAGGGTTTGGCGTGTCACGTGCGGGCATCGCAGTCGGCCGCTCCATACGGAACGACGGAAGCCATGCGTTTAGCTGGACGGTTAATGGTGGCATCGTTGCATTGCCCGACCTGGCAGGTCGCAGCTATTGTGTTTCGAACAGCGCCAATGACAGCAGTGGCATTGTAGGAACGGCCGCCACCACGGTATTCGGCTCGGGCCGGCTACCAGTAATTTGGCAAAATGGCGTGGTTTCACAGCTTCCTTTGCCAGTTGGCCAAACGCTAGGCGATGCGAATTCGGTGAACGCTTCAAATGTTGCCGGCAATGTGGGAATCGTTTACGATATCGGCCAGAGTATGGCCTTCGACGTCGGCGCATTGCCCGGAATGAATGGCGCGTTGGCTTTCGGCGTGAGTAACACCGGTTACGTAGTTGGCTCGAGCATGTTCAATCAGGGTGCAGGCCTGCCGTTCATATGGTCGGACCAAGGAGGGATGGTCGCGATTCCGCTCGCGGCCGATACGAGTCTCGGCCAGGCTGAGGGTGTGAACTCGTCGGGTTGGGTGGTGGGCACGGACGGTGGTGCCTTCGCCGTTCCCTTCCTGTATGACGGAACTAACACTTACCGCCTCCAAGATCTCATTCCCGCCAACTCCGGCTGGGACTTGTCAATGAACACCTCGTCATCAGCCATGGCCATTAGTGAGAACAACATCATCGTCGGCACAGGCGTTCACAATGGCGAGACTCATGCGTATGCCATGGTCCCGGCTACACCTACACCTACTCCCACACCGACACCGACGGTAACTCCCAGCGCAACACCTACTCCAACGGCTTCGCCCACAGCAACTCCTACGGCTACTCCAAGACCTACTCCTACCCCTAGGCCGCGTCCGGCTCCACGGCCTCGCCCGACTCCGCGGTGACCCTGTTTCCCGAGTGATCAGTGATCGGTGAGAAGTGATCAGTTGTAGCCGGGATCGGTGATCCCGGCGCCCTGCCCTTCTGGGGAGAGAGAAAAATTAGTGTCCATTCGTGTTCATTCGTGGTTAAAAGAAACTAGGGGAACGGATCGGCTGGAAGCCGGCGCTCCTTGGTCATGAAAGAATCCGATCGCGACAATCAGCACACGCCGCTGAGTTATTACGGAGCGTGGCGCATCGTGTGGCTGGTTTTTCTGCTGATCATCTTCTGGTTGATCGTGCGCTCGCTGCAACCGGTGATATTGCTGTTCGCGCTCGTGTTTCTTCTCGCCATGGTCCTGAACCCGATCGTGGTCTGGCTCGAAAAACGTCACGTCCCGCGTTTTGTCAGTGTGATCCTGCTGATACTTGCCCTCATTGCAATCACTGCCACGATCATGATCTTTGCGATTCCGCCGTTGGCCCGGCAAACCCAGGAACTGGTGCGTAGCGCGCCGACTGTGTGGCACGGCATTCGCGTCCGCATTGAATCGCTCACGCGAAATTATCCGACCGTCCGCGATGCATTGCCGCGCACCGATGAAATCGCCGGGAAAGTTGGCGGGGCTGCAGGAACAGTCGGGAACATTTTGTTACGATCGACACTCGGTCTGGTCGGAGGCGTAGCCAGCTTTGTGTTTGCAGTTCTGTTGCTTGTTTTTGTCCTGGCTAACCCCCGCCCTCTCGTAGCGGCGTATCTGGCGCTGGCGCCCGATCGCTACCGCGCGCAAGCGCATCGTACCCTCGCCCGGCTCATGCGACAAATGACCGCCTGGGCGCGTGGCGTCGCCATCAATGGCGTCATTACCGGACTCTCCATCGGCGTGTTGCTTTGGCTGATCGGCGTGCAACCGGCGCTCATGTTCGGCGTGTTCGCGTTTCTCGGTGAATTTTTGCCAAACATCGGCGCGTTTCTTGTCGCCATTCCCATTCTGCTGGTCGCGTTGAGCCTGGGCGCGACAAAATTCTGGCTGGCCCTCGGCGTGATCGTGCTGGTTTACCAGGTCGAGCTAAACGTTCTTGTGCCGGGCGTGCTCGGCAAAGAGATGCGCCTGCATCCGGTCAATATTTTGTTTTTTACCCTGGCGACCGCCACCCTGTTTGGGTTGCTGGGAGTTTTTCTCGCTGTCCCGGCTGCGGCGCTGGTGCAGATCGTGATCGACGAATTTTATTTGCAACCACGCAAACCGGATTACGCCGCGCTCGATAAAGAAGCAGCAGCGTTAGTGGAAGGGAAGAAGTGAACCGTGGGTGGATCGGCTTCTCCTGAAAATGCCAGTCCGGCTCGGACCGATGGCGAACTGAGTCGCCGAAGGCGCGAATATCAGACGGCAAAGCCGCATCAATTGCCAACGCGTTGAGGACAACGCGTTCCACCTTATTCCTCCCCCTCGATTCGCCGCACTTTGTTCTCTGCCGTCATTCGAGATTTGTGGTTCGTCATTTCTTTTTCTGACTCCGTCCGTTCGGCTCCAACCGCAGTTAACAGAACTTTTACGAAAATTGTCTTGACATTCTTCCGCGTTCTTCAGTAAAACAGCGCTTCACCCCAAACATTACTCCCGGAGGTAAACAAAAATGAAAAAACAAAATAACCCATCCATCAACGCGCATCTTCTTCGAGGTGCGTTCTTCCTGCTTCTGCTTCTAGCCGTTTGCGTGATCCCGTTCGCGCTGGCGCAGAGAGGAATCGTCAAGAGATCCACGCTGCCGCGGGGAACCTGCCCTGACCCCTGGCAGGAGGTCGCGCCAATGCCAACCGACCTTTATGGCGACGCATGCGCTTCCGACGGTACATTCGTCTATTGTGGCGGCGGCTACTCTTTCAGTTCAGGGACCACGCTGGCCGTTTTCAATCGCTACGATCCCGGTCTAAACATATGGACTTCGCTGCCGGACATGCCGCAGTCAGCAATTATGGCCGTTGCAGTTTATTATCCGCCTACCAACAAGATTTACATCTTCGGCGGCGAGGATGCAGTAAGCGCCGTCAACTATAATATTACGCGGATTTATGATATCGCGTCCAATACGTGGAGCACCGGCGCAAACATGCCCGACGTCCGCAGCTTTATGGCTGGCGGCTATGTTTCCGCTAACGGCAAGATTTATATCCTCAGCGGCTACAACACTGGAACCGTAGATAGCGCCCAGCCCAATACCTGGGAATACGACCCTGTCATGGACATGTGGACGGACCTCACCGGAACCGTGCCGTTTCCGCATCCGGCAGGTGGCTTTGCGTTTGGCGTTATTAACGACAAGCTGTACGTCGCTGGCGGGCGCGATGCTGCCAACCTCATCATTAATGACACTTGGGAATTCGATCCCTCGGTTCCTGTCTATAATGCGAAGGCCGACGAGCCCGGTTTATACCAGAACAATGTTCCTGGCAGCGGGGCTGCGCTCAACGCGCTTTGGGTTTTCGGTGGAGGCAACCCGTTCTTGGCTCCCGGAGCGGGCATAACCAATGCTGCGGCCAAGGCCGCGTTTCCCGCGCCGTTTATCAAGGCTATGAGGAATCGGCCGAGCATCCCTGCTACCGATAATCAGACAAGATTCTATGATCCGTCGACCGACACTTGGGGCAGCTTTTCCAGCATGAACGAGTTTCGCTCGTTCCCAGGCAGCACGTCGATTGGCGACATGTTGGTCGCTACCGGCGGCTTCAATGGCGCAACCACGGTTGCCAGCGTAGAAGCGGTCACTGCGTGTTTCCCGACGCCAACACCGCCACAATGCGATACGGGGGCAATCCAAAACGAAGGATTCGAGACCGGTGACTTCACGAACTGGGTAATTGACGGCACCAACGCCGCGCCGATGGTGACCGACACCCTTTCGCACAGCGGGACTTTTTCCGCACTCGCGGGTGACAACCCGGAAGTAGGAGACTTTTGCGCCGAGACGAATCAGGAGCCACTCGGGGACAGCTCCTTCTACCAGGAGTTCACGGTACCAGCTGGTACGAGCACGTTGAGCTTCTGGCACTGGGACTGCACGTTCGACAGCATTACGTTCGACTGGCAGGATGCTTATATCACCGATACCTCTGGCAACATCCTGCTAACGATCTTCCATCAGTGTCTCAATGGGCAGACCTGGCTCAACCAGCTGGTGGACATGACCCCGTATGCCGGGCAGACGGTGCGCATCAAATTCCTGGTGCACCAGGATGGCTTCAACCCCCCCGGCGACGTCACCGGGATGTATGTGGATGATGTGCAACTAACCGTGCCCTGCGGATCGCCTACGCCGACACCAACGGTAACGCCCAGCGCGACTCCAACGCCTACACCTACACCTAGTCCCACTGTAACGCCGACTCCGACGCCTACAGCTACTCCCACTGCGACACCAACGGCTACGCCAACGCCGACCGCCACGCCGAGCGGGTGCGTGTTCTCACAAGGCTATTGGAAAAACCATCCCGAGGCATGGCCGGTGACCGAGTTGCAACTTGGGAACACCACCTATACTCAAGATCAATTGCTAGCGATCCTGCACGAGCCAGTGCGTGGGAATGGGTTACTTATCCTTGCTCATCAGGAAATCGCCGCGAAGCTGAACATTGCCAACGGTGCGGATGGAAGCTGCATCCAGCAAACCTTAGCTGACGCCGACGCGTTGATCGGGGACTTGGTTATCCCGCCAATTGGCGATGGATACCTGCGACCGCGCGACGTGTCACCTGTCGCGGGGATCCTTGGCGACTACAACGAAGGCAACTTGTGCGCTCCGAGCTGCGATCATTCGTCTCCAAGTCCGTCTCCGAGGGCCCGTCCAATGCCGCATGCTCGGCCATGAGGAAACGGTGACAAGTTAGTGTTTAGGGAACTCGCGAGGTAACTCGCGAGTTTCCTTGCCTGCTGCAGCTGCGGTCGCTGCCCCCGGCCGGGTCCAGCAAACAAAGTAAGGCCGCGGTCAGCGACCGGCGGCTACAATATGGGTTGCTAGAGCATTAGCGTTTCAATCTCTCCGGCGTATTTCCATTCTTGTACTGTCGAAACCAGTCCCGCGCGCAGCGGGTTATCGAAAACGTAATTCCATTTCTCGCTGTAGCTCTCATTGGAGCGAAGAACGTGATCAAAGAACTCGCGTTGCCACAGCGCTGTGGCTGTAGCCGCGGTCGCTGACCGCGGCCCACCCAACGCGTGAATCCTGCGACTGGTCCAACTTTTCCACGCCCTTATAAATTCAGACAAATTCCTGGCATCTAGCTCGGGCCTGCAAAAGAAATGCACATGATCAGGCTTAGAACCCACCTCACAAATAGGGAACGGGTGCGTTACTAAAGATTTGGCGATGCGGCAAGGCGCGAGGAGGGAAAATATCCTTCATGGATCTTTGACCAACGAGCAACGCCGCTGCAGCGACAAAGGTTCGCAACCCTACGGGCTAAGCCCTGGCGGGCCGCTAGCTGCGTTGCTCCTCAGTCACAGAGCGCCGTTGGCTATGCTTCTTCGTCGCGCCTTGCCAGCCGCCCGCCAGGGCTTAGCGCACTCGTTCCCCATTTGTGAGATGGGTTCTTATCACGTATCGGCCTACCGCCCAGCCATGGCGCTTATGGGCGACGCCCCACTCCTCAATCAGAATTTCGGCCACCTCATCTCGCGCAAGCACTGCACGACGATCTTTTGTGCACATGGTGATGAAATAGATCGGCGCATCCACCCAGATTCGATCGAGTCGGCGCAGATGCTTATGCATCGCTTTAGTTGTAGCTGAGGTTGGAGACCTCGGCGAGCCCGAGATGCTGCCCAACTTTGGGTGGCCGCGGTCACCGACGCGCGGCTACAGGAGCACCCCCACAAAAAATTTTCAAAAAAAAACTCTCGGCTTGCGCCGCCGGCGCGTGAGACAAATGACAACTTCATTCGCAGGCCGGCCTAACGGCGCAAAAAATCGGAGGACGAAACAATGTTAAAGAAAATCCTGATTGCTCTCACCCTTTCCCTGCTCGTGCTCATTGGAAGCTATGCGGTCCAGTCCGCTAAGGCCCGGAACCGAGGTGGCGAACTCAACCAGAAAGCTTCCGACGCGCCAACCGGGACGCTTCAAAAGATGATCGTGGAAAACGGAAGTGTCACGATGGACCTCGACGTCAGTCGGCTAAGCGGAGCCGGAGCCCGTCCCGCGGCCGCGGGACAAAATCTCCAGGCGCATTTCGCCGTAGGAGCCAATTCCTTCTTTCCTGTTCTGGTTTTTAACGATCAGCTGCGCGGGCCGGTGCCAGGATCAATGGCCTTGATCCCGCAAAATGTTCCCGCGCTTCCCTCGGCGTTAGGCGCGTCTCTCAAGCAACTCGCAGTCGAAAAACTTCCTTCCGGGCAAGGCTTCGACCTTGCCGTGCGCGACAGCAATACAGGATTCACATTTTTCAATATCGAGGGACACCAGTACGACTACAATCCCGCTGCGCAGTCGCTTGCCATTACCAATGGCAAGCTGCTCATATCAAAAGAGCTTGCCAACGCAATGGACAGGCCAGCGGACGCCGGTGCAATCGCTGGAACAATCTCCATCGGCGCCGTGATGCAACCAATCCAAGTCGACCAGCTTGTTAACGGCGAAACGAAATCGATGGCCCTGCCACCCGTCCAACATGCAGCCGGTCCCGGAGTTCCAAATCTTGTGCCCGGGCCGGATGTCATAGTTGGAGATGTCGAAGATGTGGCGCAATTTGATCCTCCCGTCGGGACTCAGGTCGGGCTGGCGATAGGGACGGACTCTTGTAACAATGGCGATCAACCGGTCGATTGGTTCGCGTTACCTCAAACCGATCACCCTCTCGTTCCGCAAAATCTCTATCGCATGAGCGGAGGCGCGACCAACGACGAGCGCTTCGAACAAATCGGCCAGTCATGGATGAAACATACGTTCCTGGCATTGGAAGACTTCGTCTGCGGCAATTGTAACACCAGTGGTTGCCAGACAGGCACCCATCTCTGCCCGGGTTGCTCCGACCCCTATGTCTCAGGCCTGAATGGCGATCAAAACCAGATCGGCTCGCGTGCATGGGTCAATCCTTTCACCGGATCTTTCCCGTCGAACGCCAACGATCACAGCGGCCACGTGCACGACGGCGTGTCGCACCGGATCCTGGTGGAAACAAATGATCTGATTCCAGGCAACAACCCAGGTGCGACCTATTATGGCGAGGCCGCTTACATCAGCCCGCATGAATTTACCTGGTGCCAGTCGCATCCCACGGAATGCAACATGTTTAACAATTACTCTCATCGTCGGTTCTCCGTCACCGGCGGCCCTACGAACTTCAGCTTTCCGCCAGTTGGTAGCACGGTGCGAATGCAAGCTGCCATCCAGGAGTGGGTAGCTACAGGCGCAACAGTGGTGGAGGTCGAGCCTGACCCAGGAAACGATGGGAAATTCTTCGTTGGTTACAAGGTGACAAACCCCACAGTTGGCGTCTGGAATTATGAGTATGCCATCTTTAACATGAACCTTGATCGCGCCATCCAGTCTTTCAGCGTGCCTACCATTAACCATACACCCACCAATATCGGATTCCATGCGCCGCCTCAGCACCCAGGCTGGGCAAATGACGGCACCTTTAACAACCAGGGTTACAGCAGCGCTCCCTGGACTGTCAGTCAGGGTGCGACTTGGAGCTGTGAAACCATTGATCAAAATCCGAACGCCAACGCGATTCGCTGGGGCACGTTGTATAATTTCCGGTTCGATTCTATTTACCCGCCAGCGATTGAAAATGCGACAATAGGTTTCTTTAAGACAGGATCACCGGTCACTGTTCAAGTCCTTGTTCCTGAACCAGAAGGGCCAAGTCCGACTCCAACGCCCATTCCACCAACTCCAACACCAATTCCTACAGCCACACCAACTCCAACCCCGAGCGCAACTCCGACTGCTACCCCAAGAGCTACACCAAGGCCCCGACCCACGCCGCATCCGCGGCCGTGAGGGAATAGGTGGAACGCGTTGTCCTCAACGCGTTGGCGACTGCACAGCGGCTTTGCCGCCGATCATTTGCGCCTTCGGCGGTCGATCCTGCCATCGCCTTAGAAGTCGATCCACCCCTCGCTCTCCTAGCCGATGTGGAACGGTCGCCGCGGCGACTGCCCGACGCGTTAGCTACCAGGTGGAACGCGTTGTCCCTTGGCACGCTGTAGCGATGCAAAGGCGGCTCAACGCGTTCGATCCACCCTGCCTCACCTAGCCCAGATGGAACGGTCGCCTGCACTATCGAAATTGTGTTGACTCGTTTCCTTTGCTTATGAGAAAAGAGCAGTTTCCTCCAGGGCCTGTAGCATAGACCACTCGCAAACGTTAGGATCCACAAACCATGCTAAAGAAAACACTCATCGCTCTCGCGCTTCCCTTACTTTCGGTTCTCGCAATTACTGTAGCCACGCCCCTGTGGGGCGTTTCATCGCAAGCCGCATCCAAGACGGCGCGCTCGCCACAGCGAGCAGGCTCTGCCATAGCTACAGCGCCGACTGGCACTCTTCAAAAGGTGATTGTGGAAAACGGAAGCGTCACCCTGAATCTCGATCTCAACCGGCTCAATGGAATCAACTCCGACACGCAAAATCTTCAGCAAGTCCACTTCGCTGTGGCGGCCAACTC
>WNFY01006585.1_pt1 | contig 18739 bp, 19 predicted proteins | sample 5400091 | NCBI WGS metagenome assembly WNFY01 (sample SAMN13153364, study PRJNA577476) | soil metagenome | isolation source: 60 cm soil or saprolite under grassland replicate 1 | place: USA:California | collected 2016-06-15
CGTCCTGGTAAAATGGGCGGACAGCGTCTGGATCGTCCGTGTAAATTTCGAAGTGAACAACACGCGCCATCTTCAATCCTTTCTAAAAACGAGAAGTCTTATGGTCACTACCGCTTCATCAGTAACGGTCATGGTGGCGAATCCAGTCCATCGTAAAGTCGAGGTGGTCCTCGTCGCGACCCTTCGGTACCAAATCGAGGAAATTGTAGGTCCCGACAAGGATGTCGAGCCCGCGCGCATAAGTGGAATAGGTATGGAAAACGTCGCCGTTTTCACCTTTGTAAAACACGCTCAGGCCGGGCATTTCCTCGCTCATGAGTTCCTGGGTCTTGTAGTTGTAATACATTTTTTCTTTTGCCTGCTCATCCTCCGTCGCCGACACGTGATAATCGAAGTTGAAATCGTTGCCGTGCGACGAGACCCATTTGAAACGCCAGCCCATGCGTTTCTTGAATGGCTCGATCTCCGACAGCGGCGCGCGCGAAACAACTACAAAGGTCACGTCGCGATGCGGCAGATGCCAGTTGGCGCCCTCAAAATGATCCGCCAAGTACGAGCAGCTCTTGCAACCCTCCTCCCAACCGGGGCCCAACATGAAGTGATAGACGACCAATTGATTGCGACCGTCGAAGAGCTCGACCAGCGTTTCCTTGCCCTTTGGTCCATCGAAAACGTAATCCTTGTCGATCTTAACCCATGGCAGCTCACGCCGATGCCGGCTCACTTCGTCGCGCAACTGCGTCAGTTCCTTCTCACGCGTCAGCAGGTCCCTGCGCGCAACCAGCCACTCAGCTCTCGACGCGATTCTGGAGCGATTCATTTCACTCGCGTCAGTCTTCGGTTCCATTGTCTCAATTTGCATTTGCTCTCCTCCAATTTCGTTTGTTTGATAATTTTGGTCGGCTTTTAAAAAAGAATTTCTTCACGGCAAACGCGGCGAGCCCGCTAGTTGAGCTCGCCCCGACGGCAATCAAGGCCACGTTTGCAACACAAAGAGGGCACATGATCCGCCTCCTCTCAGATTTTTAGGAACGAATGTTTTGGTCATCTCAACAATACGACGAACAACAGACACCTTTTAGGACATTTTTCCGTCCATTTTTGCAGACTATTGGCCGGCTCTAACCGTGTTTTCCCTGAAATCCGCGGAGAACACGGTGCATGAGTCAACATTTCCAAATGCCAAAACTCAAATTCCGGGGAAACCTCCAACGCCGCGCGACGCAACTCTCAAATTCGAAATCCGAAGCTCGAAACAAATCCAAATACCAAAATCACGAAGAAGATGTCATCGTCGCGCGCCCATCCTGGCTGTGCCAGGATCGCGCAGTGCTTACCAGCCAATTGCTAGCTCAGTCGCTTCGTCCAGTTCGTTCGTTCAACGTCAATCGGTCTGGCTTTGTGGAAGGAGCAGAAATCAGCAGGAAAATGACTTCCTGATCAGACTTATTCATGAATTTGTGTTGGACGCCGGGGCCACTTCAATCCCACTGAGCTCGCGCCGATCGCGATTATTGTCATGTTTGCAATACAAACCGGACACACGGGGTGGTGAGGCTCGGTGCGTTCAACCGGAAAGTTCTTTCTGTTTGGTTTCAATGACGTTGCTTTCGTGGGGTAAGAATACCGACAGTCATGTTAGGAGTTTCTCGCGGGAGCGTCGATCTAGACTTTCGCCGTTCGACTTACTAGTGGCAGCAAAAAAATAATAGATCGTTGCAGCCACAACGCTCTTAGGAACGGCCGTTGAGCGGCGGTGGGCGGCGAATGCCGAGTGAGAATCCTGACTCCGCTCGGGTCCCAGGGCTGTCCTTGATTCGGGCATGAACAAAAAGGGTCTTCGTATCCTCTCCGCAGAAGGGTATTGTCTAATACCGTTCTTCACAGGCGCGTTCCTTTTAGCTGCCGTGAAAAATAATACGCTTCTAAAGTCATTCGCTTATTCAGATAAAAGCGATGCGCGTCCGATCTGGTTACACGTGATACAAGCCGAATCTGATTACAGTCGTTTTCTTCGGCGTGTTTGACCAGCCAATCGAACAACTCGCCGCCGTAGCCTTTTGAACGCTCGCCGCTAGTCGCAACCAGGTCTTCGATTTCAAGATATTTTCCGGACGCCAGCCATTCGGAAATTCTGAAACCGGCAACAGCCTTGATTCCACCATCGGTTAGATAGGCCAACTGATAATCAGCAATTTCAGTCAGCCTTTTAATTGTTGATACAAATTCATCGTGCTGTATATGTGGACGCAGTTCAGCCATAACTGGGTAACAATCCAATATTTCCCGTTCGCTCTCGGCTAAGTTTATTTTGCTGTTCATTTGAAATCGATTTTCGGCCCTGTCCATCCAGTGGCCGTTGCTACATTCCTCTCACGCACAAATGGTTGTTCGATACTCCTGTTGCAGCATGGACATAATCACCAGCGAGTCATAACCGTTTCCCGCGTGCAGACACTCTCGGAGAGTTCCTTCGACGATAAACCCCGCTGCCCTGTAGACAGCCCGAGCGCGGTGGTTTTGCGCTTTCACGTCCAGCCATAGGCGATGTGCGTTGTAGGTTTCAAAAGCCACCTCCTTCACCATCTCGAGTGCCGCTTTTCCGTATCCGCGCCCTTTCTCCGTGATTACGATACGGCGAAATTCAATGGCCTGGTTCGGGTCAAGCAATCCCGCCAAAATGATGTACCCGACTTTTGTCTCCGTTTGAACAATCAAATGAGCAAGATCGGGATCGGTTAACGCTTTAAGGTGCTGTTCGCGCGACCAGGGAATCACAAACCGGCAATTCTCTTCGCTGTGCTCGGCGTCGAAAACATAGTCAACATCGGTCTCTTCGGTTCTACGCAGCTTCAGCGCGTGCAAGTACTTGACCATCGCAAAGAGAGGCGTTCCAAACAAATTGTCCGGACCTTCGTTGCTGCGACAAAAGCCGTAGTCTTCGTACAGCTTGATTGCGCGCGACAGGAACGGAGTTGTACTGAGAAACAAGCGTTTGCATTCGCCCTGCCGAGCGAAAGCCTCAGCGCCATCCAGCAGCTTGCGTCCGATTCTCTTGCCTCTGGCTAACGGATCAACCGCCATACCTCGAATGTAAAGTCCCTCATCTTTGAGAACCGTCGATAGAGTACCGACCACCGCTCCATTCTCGAGAGCTACCCACATGGGTCCTTCGTTCATACGAGCTTGAATCTGGTCGGGCGGGGGCACTGTAGCTGCGAACCCTTCGGGAGTGTATTGGCCTTCGTATTCGATGAACGATCTGTGCATGACCGACGCGACGGCAGAGGCATCGCCCGGCACGGCCAATCTTATTTGCACGTCCTGCTCTCGTTCTTCGCTCATCTGATCAAGTCTAGTAGGTTTGCCACTTGCTTTTGACTTCACTTCCGTAAACCTCAGATCCTATGCTTGATGCGAGCTTGAGGAGGCTCTCTCGAATTTGCGCCCGCGTCCAGGCCGCGAAACCGAAGACAAACGCTGGCTTTAGCTTCGCCTGGATGCAAAACGATGATAGCGGTGATGGCTTAACTCCGATCTCGAGGGTGACACGCCTGGTCATTGGGAAGTCTTCCTCGCGCTTGAGCCAGGCGACGAAGTTCAATCCGGCTTCCGGAATCTGCAGAGTGAAACGATCGCCCAGCACGCGGGTCTTTCATATCTTTGGCGTTGACGCGATCGCGATCGGCACGCGACTTAAACACAATATAGGAGAACATCACCGTCTCGCCGGGCTTAGTCTTGATCCCGCGCGGAAACGGCTTTCCCATTGTCACTCCCAGATCGTCGCCGACGCACTCGCGGAATTCGAGCGCGCTGTGGTCCCGCCATACTTTGCCTGCCTTCTGGGCCATGCGGCGGTACGCGCTCACATTCTTCTTCGGGACTGGAATTACAAATCCGTCCACATAATGAGCCATAGAGTCCGTCGTTAGGTGAGAGTTAAGTCTTGAGAGTTGAGTGATCAGGCGCGCGCGAGCTGCGCTTCCGCGCGGGCCTCGGCAGCCATTGGGCATTCGCCCGCCACGGGCCGTACTTCCACGCGTATGCCATGCGCCAAGCCTGGACACTCCTGCGCGATCGCCACCGCGTCGTCCAGTGTGTTCACGTTGAGGAGAAAATAACCGCCAATCGTTTCCTTCGATTCGGCGAACGGACCGTCGGATACGACGCGGTTCTTTCCGGAAACAATTTTGCCCTCGGGTTCGAGCGGATTTCCCGCCACCGCCTTCCCCTGGTCTTTCAGCCGATTGAACCAGGCCATCCAATTGTCGGCGATCTGCTGCATTTGGTCCGGCGAGAGACCTTTGTACCAATCAGTACCGCGGAAAATTAACATGTATGCGTTATTGTTTTCTGTGCTCATAGTAGTTTCAGTTTAGTGTTGATAGCGTACTGTTTGCTTCAATAATACGACGAACGGGCTGACATTCGCAGGACAATTATTTAGCGTTTTCGTTCCTTTCCCAAATGGCGAACGTGTTGTCCTCCGTGTCCTGGCAGACGGCAAAATAGCCCATCTGTGGCACAGCGGTTTTTGCCATACAGATTTTGCCGCCGAGTTTCTCGATTTTTTTCGCGAATTCAGTGACCGAATTTACGCTGACGTAGTTGGTGATCGGCTGTTGCGGATGTTCGCGCACCTTCAGCGCCCCATCGGGAGTCTCGTCGGCGCCGCCGGTGTCGATGTGGCAGTAATCCGTCATCCCTGGAAATGGATTAATCTTCCAGCCGAACAAATTGCTGTAAAACGCCTTCGCGCGTTCGAGATTGTCGGCGGGAATTTCAAACCAGACGATGCTTGCAGCTTGTTTTTCCTCTGAAGTATTCATGTTTTTGCCTTTCTGTTGATGTGTGATTTTTGACCTGTCAGAGATACGACGAATGAGCAGGAACGTTCAGGACAATCCCGTTGATTTTTGTCAAAAATATCTCTGTACGGACGAGACACGAATTCCACGAATTGTCACCAATTCACCAGCGATTGACTCAAACATTGTGCGATTTGTGAGAATTCGTGTAATTCGTGTCGCACGATTGCAGTCGCTTCAAAAGGAAGGCTCGCTCTGATTTGGTGTCTGCCAGTTCAAACGATCTCCGGAAGTGTTCAGTCGCGGCTTGCAGATTGTTCAACTGCATTTCGAATTCGCCCAGCACAGCATAGAGCAGATAATAGGAACTTAGCTTATTAAAGTCCGGTATGGCTTCGACGGCCTCAAGTCCGGCTTTTGGCCCCTGAATGGTGGCAACAACAATGGCGCGATTGAGGGCAACGACCGGTGAGCCATCGAGTGCAACCAGACGATCATATAGGGAAAGGATCTGACGCCAGTCTGTCGATTCATAATCCTTTGCCGCGTCATGGCAGGCGGCGATTCCCGCTTGAAGATGATACTCGCTGATCTCGTCTCCTGCCGCCGACTGCATCAAGTGAAACATGCCGCGCGCGATCATCGGTTGGTCCCACCGCCTCCGATCCTGCTCGCTGAGACGAAGTAGATTTCCTTCACCATCTTGTCGAGTCGGCATGCGCGCGGTGTTCAACAGCATCAGCGCCAGAAGCGCATGCGTCTTCGGCCGATTGCCAGCAGGATGTTCGGCCAGCAAGTTCGTTAGGCGAATCGCCTCGCGACAGAGTTCTTCGCGAACCAGGCTTTCGCCACTCGACGCTTTATAGCCTTCATTGAATAAGAGATAGAGCGACTGCAGCACGCCATCTAATCGTTGTGCCAGTTCCTCGCCAGCAGGTATCTCGAAACGAATTTGCGCATCGCGAATTCGTTGCTTCGCCCGGGTCAACCGTTTGGCAATCGCCGCATCCGTTGTGAGAAACGCGCGGCTGATCTCCGTCACGCCGAAACCGCACAGCGTTTTCAACGCCAGCGCAACCTGCGCATCCGCTGGAATCGCCGGATGACAGCACACGAACATCAATCGTAAACGGTCATCCGCAATTTCGTGTTCCGAAAAAATTGCTTCCTCCGGCGCGGCACTATCGCGGTCCATTAGCCGAATAATTTCAGCTTGTTTGTTCTGGAAAAGCTTTCGGCGTCGGACGACATCGAATGCGAGGTTACGCGACGCTCGCATAATCCACGCGGAAGGATTTTCCGGAACTCCGTAAAACGGCCAGGTCTGCAAGGCGCGCGCCAGCGCCTCCTGGACCACGTCTTCAGCCAGAGTGAGATTTTCGACTCCGAATATCCTCGTTAAGATCGCAATCATCTTTCCCGCCTCGTGACGGAAAAGATGTTCGACGACTCCCGAAACTTCTTCTGGTCTTTGGACAATATTTTTCAAAGTCACATCGCGTAAGCCCTGAAAATTTCGGCGCTGTTAACTAAATTGGACTCAAACAGAAACGGCCAGACAGAATGGAGTACTGGACCATCCCCGGTTCCGAAGCTCCCGCAAGCTCGCCACAGGACGAGTCCGTCCACTTGGCAGACCGGAGGCTCGCGCTGCTTTAGAGACGTTCTTCTTCCAGGTCGTAAACGTCGAACCAGTGATGCACCACTCGGTTACGCGGAACGAATTGCTGGATGTAATCTTCCATGAACTCCTGGAGTTCTAAAGGCAAATCGCTCAGGTGCAGGTCGCGTTCTTTATTGTTCCAGGCGATGATCTCAGCGCGTGACCGCTTTTTGGCGTGTTCGCCAATCCACACGACAATCTCATCGTCAGTCGCGCCGGTGACGACGAAAGCCCGGAATTCATCGTAATCAATCTCAGCAAATTTCAGCCAACGTTGATCGAGCGGACAATTCGAATGGTATTCGCCTCCCCAGCCGGCAAGCACCGCACGGCATTTATCCACGGCCCGCGCCGCCAATACATAGTCGGCCAGCGTTTGGCGCGGGCTGCGCGGGAATTGTTTGCCGTCGCGCAGATCGCGAGCCAGCAGCTTCACTTTTTCGAGGTTCTCATTCATAAGGTTTCTCTTTCTCGGTTAATTGATCCCGAAATCGTTCGGGGTCGATTTCTTTGCCACTTCCGAGCCAAGTCGGGATTTTATCGTTTCTGTATCTTCCTGGTTCACTAATCGCTTTCACCTTTCGGCTTTTCCGCGGGTTTAACCTGAACCTGAATACCCTCGTGCAAGTCATCGGTGGGGTTGATGACGACCTTTGTGTTTTCGGTCAGGCCATCGAGCACTTCCAAACTCGTGCCGAAATCGCGTCCGACATGAATATTTTGCCAGTGAATACGGTTGTTCTTGACCACAGTCGCGACCTGCGGTCCTTCCGTGCGAAACAGGAACGCATTCGCCGGCACGACGATCGGCGCATTTTCATCAGCCAAAAGAAATTTCACCTGCCCGTACATGCCAGCGTAAAGCCTGCCCTCGTGGTTGGGCACTTGAACCTCCACCTGCATCGTGCGCGACTGCGGGTCGAGCGCGCCGGCGGTGCGTGTGACTGTGCCGTCGAAATCCTGACCGGGAAATTCCTGGACGAGAATTTTCGCCGCCAATCCTTCGTGAATGGAAGGCACATTAGCTTGCGGTGTGTAAACGTAAACGCGAAGCGGATCGCTTTGCACGATGCTGAAGAGCGGCGTGCCGGCGTTTCCGGTGCCGGCGGTGACGAGCGTGCCAACATCGATACTTCGCGCGGAAATCTTTCCACTGAAAGGCGCGACGATTTCTTTAAAGCCCTGCAATTTTTGCAACTGCTCATAATTGGCCCTGGCTCCTTCGTAGGCTTTTTCGTTTTGGTCGTACTCCTGTTTGGATACGACCTTTTTTCCGACCAGATCGCGCCAGCGATCAGCTGTGACCTTCGCGATTTCGTAACTAGCTTTCGCTTGTGCGAGTTGTTGATCGACCTCTGGCGTTTCGATCTCGGCGAGCAGTTGGCCCTCTTTGACCTCGTCGCCGATATCGACCTTCCAGCTTTTCACGTAGCCATTGGACCGCGGATAGATCGTCGTTTCCTTGAATGCCTGGAATGTGCCGGGCAGAATTAATTCCTTCCGCTTACGGTCGCGCTGGGCGCTCACCACGTTCACCTCGAGCTGGGTCGCTTGTTTGGTGAACGCCTTTTCCTGGCCGCGCTCCTGAACTCGCCGCCATACGCCGATTGTAACCAGGAACGCCAACACTGTGACAGCGGCGATCGGTCCCCAAACGGCAACGCTCCGCATCGGCGGCCTGGTAGGGACGCTGCTCCGCGGTGTCCGCGCGCCCCCGCCACGGCGGGCAGGCTCAGGTCGTGCCCAACCTTCTCGGTCTTCTGTTTGTCGATCTTCCTCCCCGTTGTGACCGTGTTCGCGATCTTTAGCGTCATTCATCTTCGGGTTGTTTCTCGTCGGTGCTCGTTCGCCGCTCTTCGCGCCCGAACTGTTCGTCTTCGTCGCAAACAAACTCCTCCTTGCGGAGCATGCTGTAAACAACCGGGACGAAAAAGAGCGTGGCGAACGTAGCGAAAATCAAACCACCAATGACAGCGCGGCCAAGCGGCGCGTTTTGCTCGCCGCCTTCGCCAAGACCAAATGAGAACGGCAGCATACCGATGATCATGGCGAGCGCAGTCATTAAGACCGGACGCAAACGCGTGAAGCCGGCCGAAAGCGCGGCGTCGTGAGAATTTTTCGGGTGCTCGCCGCAACGTTCGTCGTTGGCGAAGCTGACAACCAAAATGCTGTTCGCGGTCGCGACGCCGATGGCCATGATTGCGCCCATGAGCGAAGGCACGTTGAGCGTGGTGCCGGTAATGAAGAGCATCCAGATGATGCCGCACAACGCGCCGGGCAACGCCATGATGATGATGAACGGATCCGTCCAGGATTGAAAATTGACCGCCATCAAAAAGTAAACGAGCACCACCGCAAAAAGGATGCCGGCGCCGATGCCGGCGAACGATTTGTTCATGCTGTCGACCTGTCCGCGCACGCTGAGAAATGTTCCGCGCGGCAAATTCTTTTTTGTTTGATCGACAATCTTGTTGATCTGATCGGCGACGCCGCCGAGGTCGCGGCCTTGCACATTGGCGAGCACGTCGAATACCGGCTGCACGTCATAATGGTTCACAATGATCGGTGATTCGCGTCGCTCGACCGTGGCCAGGTTTCCCAGCAATTCCGGGCGCGGCTGATTGGGCGCCACTACCGGCGTGTTTTTCAAATCTTGCAGGGTGTCCATTTTGTATTGCGGCGTTTGCACAGCGACCTGGTAATTCACGCCGTTCTGAAAATTGAGCCAGAAGTTCGGCGACGCCTGGCCGCTCGAACTGAGCGAAATCAACATTGTGCGCGCGACGTCGTTCTGACTGAGACCAATCTGCTGCGCGCGGGTGCGATCGACATTCACCCGCAAATCCGGACCGTGCACGACCTGGTGCACGTGCACATCGGCCGCGCCGGGAATTTGCGCGACGCTTTGTTTGATTTGGTTCGCAATCTCGTAGCCCTTCGGGTCGCGTCCCGTCACCTGAATGTCGATCGGCGCCGGAATCCCGAAATTCAAAATCTGGCTAACGATGTCCGGCGCGGCAAAAAAGAACTCCATGTCCGGAAAATCGCGGTGCAATTTCTCGCGCAGGATGTGCATGTATTGTGCAGTCGGCTTGTGCTTTGGAGTGAGCGCAACCAGAATTTCGCCGTCAGCCTCACCGATGGTGGCGTTGTCGCTGAAAGCGAGATTAATTCCGCTCACCGGCAGACCAATGTTATCGAGCACGTTGTCTATTTCGTTAGGCGGAATCACCCCACGAATGGCGCGGCCGACTTGATAAAAACGCTCCTCCGTCGCTTCGAGCCGTGTTCCCGCCGGTGCACGCACGTGCAACCGGAATTGCCCGGCGTCCACCACCGGGAAAAAATCGCGTCCTAGAAACGGAACCACGCAAAGCGAAACAAGCACCATCGCGCCCATGGCGATAAAGACGATCTTGCGGTTCCCAAGGCACCAGCGCAGTGCATTGACGTAGCGGTCGCGCAATTTTTCGAAACCCCGATTGAAGCTCTCGTGAATTCCGCTTAGGAATCCCAGGACTTTTCCAACGAAACCGTGTGGTCGTTTCTTCGGACGTTTCGCGCGTTCCTCCCGGTGTTCATCGTCGATGTTCTCTTCACTGCCATCGTGCTCGCCGAGCCCGTGCGCAAGGCTGGTATCGATTTCTTCGAGATGCCCGCGCATCAGAAATTTCACCATCGTCGGGACGACGGTGCGGGAAAGAAGATAAGAGGAGAGCATGGCGAAGATGACCGCCATCGCCAGCGGTTGAAAAAGAAACTTGGCCACACCGCTTAGGAAAAAGATCGGCACAAATACAATGCAGATGCACAGGGTCGAAACGAAAGCCGGCACGGCGATTTGCATCGCGCCAATCATTAGCGCGGTGAGACAGGCTGCGATCACGCCTTCACGCAAAACACCATTGATGGCCGCGCGCACGAAAATCGATTGATCGAAGAGCTGCGTCATTTCCAGCTCCTTCGGCAGTGTCGCCTGAATTCGCGGCAGCGCCTGCTTCACGCGTTTGATGATGTCGATAGTGGACGCGCTCGCACTTTTCAAAACGGTAAGCAACGCGGAGCGAATCCGGTTTTGCGCGACAATGTTGGTCTGCACCGCGAAGCCATCGCGCACCTGGGCAACGTCGCGGATGTAAACCACCGCGCCGTTCACCTGCTTGATCGGCAAATCGTTCAGGACTTGCAAGACTTCGGGGCTGGAGTTGAGCCGCACATTGTATTCGCGGTCGCCGATCTTTTGCGTGCCGGCCGGCAGGATGACGTTTTGCACGTTGATCGCGTTGCTTACATCGGTGGGTGAGAGCCCTTTTCCGTAAAGTTTTGCCGGATCGATATCGACCATGATCTGGCGCGATTTTCCGCCGTAGGGCAACGGCACCTGTGCGCCTTGCACGGTGGCGAGCTGTGTTCGGATGAAATTCAAGCCGAGATCGTACAGTTGCTGCTCGGAAAGCGTTTTGCTGCTCAAGCCGATTTGCAGAATGGGCACGTTCGAGGCGCTATATTGAATAATGAGCGGGGGCGTCGTGCCCGGCGGCATGATCCTCAAAAGTGTCTGGCAAATCGATGTAATCTGCGCGACGCCCGCTTCCACTTTTGCGCCTTCATGGAAAAAAACTTTGATAACCGCGACGCCGTTGTAACTCTGCGACTCGATGTGATCAATGTCGTTGACCGTGGTCGTCATCGCGCGCTCGCAGACCGTGACGAAGCGCTTTTCCATTTCTTCGGGTGCGACGCCCGAGTAGCTCCAAATCACGCTGACGACCGGGATGTTGATAGTCGGAAAAATGTCCGTGGCCATCCGCGTGATCGTCACGATCCCGAGCAGCACGATCAGGATGGCCACCACGGTGAACGTGTACGGACGCCTAAGAGCTAAACGAACAATCCACATGCGCTGAAATTTTCAGTTTTTCGGCAAACAAAGCCTGTGTAGGAAAATCGAACGCCGCAGCATCTTCGGTCTCGCAGGAACATGTGGCTGCGCGGCGCGCGCCCAACCACGGATGCACCCATTTCCGGGTAGCGCACGCGTCTCGCGTCTTGGCGAAAGCGTCGCGCTTTCGCGAACTTTTCGGAGCGCGCCACTACGCGCAGCTGGACACTTGGTGGAAAGATTGTTTCGGCGGGACGCCGAAACCAACACGCGAGACGCGTGCGCTACCCAGATTCGCGCCTCCGACGCAAACTGACCTGGGAAAAGATCTTTCATGAACCGTCGCTCTGGTTCTCAACGAGCCGTTTGAAATTGCCGAGATACTCTCCCACTCTTCGCGCCAGACTGGGTGGATCGAAGACCGAACGTATCTTGAGCGTTATTTCCGTTTCTTGATCGGAACGCGGCTCGAAGGAAACGACGCCCGACATGAAACCGTCCGAGATCGAGCGCCACGCAATTCGCCGGCTGGGAATTCGAAGCACGATATGGAAGACACCTTGTTGCTCGTCGCCGTTGGGACCCCAGGTGTAAGAAAAGTGTGTGTCATCCATTCTTAACACGTTCCGCAGCGGCGTAATGAATTTCGGCAGATCCTCAATCTGTGACCATTGCTCATAGACCTGGCCAACAGGCGCCTTCACCACGACGGATTGTCGCGCGGCATTCATTTCGATCGGCGCGGGCTCCATTGTCTGCATCGAATTGTCAGGCGGAGAAGCGTCCATATTGCTCCCTGGAAAAAACCCGGGCCCATCCGTCGGTGAAATTAAAGAGCGACATGTTTAGCAGGAGCATCGGGTCGTGCCTGCGAGCACGTCTTCGAAAAAACTGACGTGACCTGCGTCGCGGTGCGCTTTGGTATAGTTTTGTTTTCATTTTGATATTTTGTTTGTTTGTAACGCTAGACATGGCTGTGCCGCGTCACCACAGAGCGGTGGGAGGATTTTTCAGTGCTCCACAAGAGAGAGCGACCTACACCTCTTTCGAGGGAGGAAACAAAAGTGGCGCGATGAAGGAGGATTGTTAGACTCTTAGCATGCCGACGCGCGCACAATCTCTATCGGCCCGCCTAGGGCCTGCGTTTACGCCGGCCACTAACTTGTTATGAAATCCGAAGCCACCGCAGTGGAGCCAACCATATTCGCCACGAAGAATCCATCCCGCGGCGGACTCAATCCGCGGGCCAAATCTTGTCCCGAAGCCGAGGACGGCGAAAGCGCAGCGAAATACCTGTTTAAGTTATCCCATGATGTGATCCTTTCCCTGGATCGCATCGGGAACATCCTTTGCATCAACCAGCGCGGCGTTCAGCTCAGCGGCTACTCAGACTCGGAATTGCGCGGAGCGAATGTTTTTGAACTTCTGCTCCTTCCCGGGGACCGGCAGGTTGCCCGTGAAATGCTGTGACCGAACGCAAATGCGCGGAGGAAAAACTGCGCAAGAGCGAAGAAAAATATCGGGACCTGATCGAGATTTCGCCCGACGCAATCTACGTCGTCGATGCGCAGGGCATCTGCGTTCTAGGGAACCGCGCCGGCGCCGAGCTGGCTGGAATTCCCCAGGACGATCTGGTCGGCACGCCAGTTACGGAAACTTATCTGCCGGAAGAGCTCTACCTGTTTCGAGAGCGGATCGAGAAATTGCAAGCGGAAGGCACTCTGCGATTCGAGAGGAAGTTCGTGCGCAAAAACGGCGAGATCGTTCCCGTTGAAGTTTCCTTGTCCGCGATACGCGGTGGATATTTCCAGGCAATCCTGCGAGACATTAGCGAGCGCAAGCGAGACGAAGCCTTGCTGGCTGGAGAGAAACGGCTCCTTGAGATGGTGGCGAAGGGAAATCCACTCGGCGATATCCTCGATGCCATCTGCCGGCTGGTCGAAGAATTGTGCAGCGGATCTTTGTGTTCGATCCTGTTGCTGGATTCGAGTGGTAAGCGCCTTTGGCACGGTGCGGGACCCAGCATTCCGAAACCATACGCCGACGCGATCGACGGCTTTGTCATCGGGCCTTCCGTGGGTTCGTGCGGAACAGCTGCTTATCATGCAGAACAAGTGATCGTCTCGGACATCGCCACCGACCCACTCTGGGCTGGCTTTCGTGACGTGGCCTTGGTCAACGGCCTGCGAGCCTGCTGGTCCACGCCCATTTTTTCTTTCGATCGCAAAGTGGCAGGGACGTTTGCGATGTACTACCGCGAGCCTCGCAGTCCCGCGCCGCAACATGGTGATGTGATCGAGCAGATCACTCATTTGACGAGCATCGCTATCGAACGCGAGCGGGCGGAAGAAGCGTTACGTGCTTCCGAGCAAGTCGCCCGTGGACAAGTCGAAGCATTAACTTACAGCTTGGACGTTCTCGCGACCGCGCCTGCGCCAGACAAGTTCCTTGGACAAATGTTAAGCACAATTGGCCGCCTTTTGAATGCGCAAAGCGTCATATTGTGGCTGCTCGACGAAACGAATGACTCGCTCGTCTTACGCGCTTGGGCGGAGGGCACAAATTTCGCAAAGGCTGATCCGAACCATCCATTCATCAAGAATCCTTTATCGTGGAAGGACGACCCCGGACTTCAGGAGATGTTTTTTTCAGGAGCGCCGTCTGTCTGCGAAGACATAGAAAATGATCCTCATGTTTCCTCAGCTCTTCGCGAGTATTTGCGGTCCGGGGGAACCAGGAAGTTTCTGAGGATTCCAACCCTGGTGGGCGGTCATGTGAGAGGATTCATCGGGATTCGTCATGAAGCGCGGCCACCTTATCGGCCGAAAGAGATCGAATTAGCGCAAGCGCTCGCTCACCAGGCGATGCTTGCAATTCAACTCAATGAATTTGCCGAGCAAAGCCGGAAGGCAGCCGTCTTGGAAGAACGAAATCGGATGGCGCGAGACATTCACGATACGCTCGCGCAAGGTTTCACTGGTGTAATCGTGCAATTGGAAGCCGCGGAGGACGCAATCGCGTGTTGCCGTCGTAAGGAAGCGAACGAGCATTTGCAAAATGCCAGCGAATTGGCGCGACGGAGTTTGAATGAAGCACGCCGGTCCGTTCGCGCGTTGCGACCGCAAGCTTTGCAACAAGGGAACTTTTGGGAGGCATTAAAAGGAATCATCAAGAATACAACTGCCGGAACCGCGCTTCACACGACTTTCGAGCTTCGAGGCAAGCTGCGCGATCTCCCGTTGGTTTGGCAGGAGAATCTTCTGCACATCGGACAGGAAGCCTTGACCAACGCGCTCAAGTACGCGCACCCGCGCAATTTTCAAACGCGATTGAGCTGCAATGCAAACGAACTTCGTCTCGAACTTCATGACGACGGTGACGGATTCAAAGTCAAAGAGCAACATGACGGCTTCGGTTTGGCCGGAATGCGAGAGCGCGTCGAACAAATGGGCGGAAAACTAACGATCGCCAGCTCGCGCGGCAAGGGCACGAAGGTCGTGGTCGCTTTGCCCCATAATCACGAGCCGACGTTGTGAAATCCAAAACGAAACTTGCTGGCAAAACCAAGCGCTCTGCGGCAAAGGCAACAGCACGTAGAACGAAGACGGCAAAGGCCAACAGCCCTAAGAGCACGCCGAAGAAGCCTCGCATCGCCGTGCTCATCGCCGATGATCATAGCGTCGTGCGCGAGGGATTGGTATCATTGATTCGGCGTAAACCAGACATGGCCGTGGTCGGAGAAGCGAGGAATGGCCGCGAGGCAGTCGATCTTTGGAAACAACATCGACCCGATGTGACGCTGCTGGATTTGCGAATGCCCGAGCTCGATGGCGTCAGCGCGATCAAAGAGATTCGCGCCGGCGATGAAAACGCGCGGATCATCGTGCTCACAACATTCGACGGCGATGAAGATATTTACCGCGCCATTCAGTCCGGCGCGAAAGGCTATCTACTCAAGGACGTGCCTCGCGAGGCATTGATGGATAGCATCCGCCGAGTGCACGCCGGCGAAACCTGCGTTCCCGTCCATCTCGCGGCCAAGCTGGCAGAGCGAGATGAACGTCATCAGCCGCACCGAAGCGGTCGCTAATGCTACGCGGCGCGGATTGATTCATCTGTAATGAGGCATTGGAAGTTAGGCACCTTGCCTGACTCGGCGGACGGGCTTCCAGCCTGTCCTAGATGGAGGCAGCGCCTTCAGCTTCACTCAATTAAGCTCGCGCCTATCTCAAACGGGGGAACAAGCATTATCTCATTCTTGGCACTGCAAAATCTTACGAACGCGCAATAGCCGGCGTCCCAACGATCGACGAAGTCGTAAGCTAACAAAAATAAAACAACTGAAATACCCATGAGCGATTATCAAATAGAAGTGCGTGAACGACGGGCGCAGCAAGACATCGGAATCCGTAACAGGAGAAACGCATTCGTTCGCGCCGACAGGACATCAACCGCTACAAATCAAACTATGAAAAAATCTAATTCGAGAAAAACCATAGAACTTCTGCACAGGCGTGACGCGCCACTGGAAACACCAACCGATCTCACGCGTTCGGCGACCAAAGATATCACCGCAGCCATGAACGCCATTCTGGCTGACGTGTTCGCCCTTTACGTGAAAACCAAAAATTTCCACTGGCACATAAGCGGGCCGCACTTCCGCGATTACCATCTGCTGCTCGACGAGCAGGCCGACCAGATTTTCGCGATGACCGACCCGATCGCTGAGCGAATTCGAAAGATCGGGGGGCTTACACTCAGATCGATCGGTCACATTTCCCGCACCCAGCGCGTGCTCGATAACGATGCGGAATACGTCGAACCCTTGGATATGATCGCTGAGTTAGCGGACGATAACCGGACGCTGGCCACGCGTCTTCGTGAGGCGCACAATGTGTGCGACGAGCATCGTGACGTTGCTACCGCGAGTCTGATCGAAGTTTGGATCGATGAAACCGAGCGGCGCGCGTGGTTTCTGTACGAAACAACACGCCGCGCGAATTGATTTTACCCCGCTATTCAAGAACTAAGACCAACATGTTGGCCGTAAGCAGGGATGCTTTCGAACGCACGGAAAAGCGCCGGAACACCGGCGCACTCCAAAACGTGGCCGCAATTTCGACGCCCAACACGCGGTTGCGTCTTGGAGTGCGTGCGCTGCTGCGCCGCTTTCGGTCGATTGCGATGTTAATCCAAAAATAAGGAGAGAATTATGAATTATAGACTTCTCGGAAAATCAGGATTGCGCGTCTCAGAATTCGCTCTTGGCACGATGACCTTCGGCGAGGATTGGGGTTGGGGCGCGGCCAAAGACGAAGCGCAGAAAATTTATGACGCCTTTCGGGAAGCGGGCGGCAACTTCATTGATACCGCCAACATTTACACCAACGGCACGAGCGAGTCCTTTCTCGGCGAGTTTCTCAAAGGACACCGCGACAGTGTGGTTCTTGCTACGAAATACACGAACGCTGCGCCGGGTACGGACCCCAACGCGGCCGGCAATCACCGCAAGAACATGGTGCAAGCCGTGGAGGCGAGTCTCAAGCGGCTTCAGACTGATTACATCGATCTTTATTGGGTTCACATCTGGGACCAGATCACTCCGGTTGAAGAAGTCATGCGCGGCTTGGATGATCTTGTTCGCCAGGGAAAAGTGCTCTATGTCGGCGTGTCTGATGCCCCGGCTTGGTGGATCGCTCAGGCCAATACGCTGGCTTCACTTCGTGGCTGGTCACCGTTTGTTGGCCTTCAGATTGAATACAGCCTGATCGAGCGAACAGTCGAACGCGACCTAATCCCGATGGCCAAGGCGCTGAGCCTTGGGGTCACTGCGTGGTCGCCCCTCTCCAGTGGCGTGCTAACGGGTAAATACCATGGCCACGGTTCTGCTGAATCGGGCCGCATGAGTAGCGATATGATGAAGGAGTTCATGCCTGAAGAACAGAGAACCGAGCGCGTTGTTGCAGCCGTTAAGACTGTTGCTGATGATGTGGGCTGTAGCATGGCACAAGTGGCGCTGGCCTGGCTGCGCTATCGTCCCGTGCCGGTCATTCCCATTATCGGAGCACGGAAGCTATCTCAACTTGAGGACAACCTTGCGAGTTACGATCTCTCGCTCTCTGCTGATCAGTTGAAAACGCTTGATGAAGCCAGTCGAATTGAGCTTGGTTTCCCGCACGACTTTTACGACAGAGAGCTGGTTCGTGGCCTCGTTTACGGCGGAATGCACGACCGGATTGTCGCTTAGTGCCCCGTATCACTTAAATGGATAGCAGCGCGAGTAGTTTCTGGGGAGCGCGCGCAGCATCTCCCAAGTGGGGTACTAGAGAATCCCCCGCACGTGCAATGGCCGCGAAACCGAACGGTAACGATGTTTGGAATATGAAAAAGTTTAGATTCCTTAGTCTGGTTGGCATCACATCGATCGCACTCGCTCATGCCGCGTGGGCCGATCCCCACGTGGGAGGCTTCGGTGGTGGTGGTTTTAGCGGTGGTGGCCGTGTCGGCGGCGGGGGCGGCCGAGCTGGACCTATCGGAGACGGCGGCGGTTTCCGGGGCGGTGGCTTCCACACAACAGGCCCGGTGTTTGGTGGCGCGCGCAGATCTTTTGGAGTGGGAACGCGTGGAGGCGGAGTTGGCTTCGGCATACCGCGTTACTCTTCATTTGGAGCGCGTCCGTCATATCGGCAGCCTGCCTACTACAATGGACGAGGTGGCCGATCCGTGACTCCGTTCATTGGTGCAAGAACAGCGGCTAGTCGGTCGCAGAATCGTTTCAGCTCAATACGCAATCCCGTTGGGCAACGCCCGGCGGCAACATCTCGTGCAGGCATCGCGTCAGCGACGCGTTCGCCTGGAACAGCTGCACACCGGGGATTGAACGGGCGAACGGACCACATCGCTGAACGTCATCCCGCAAATTGGTGGCACCGCGACTGGGACCGGCGGCATGCACATTTTGACCACGGTCACTTCTTCGTATTTGTCAATGGCTTCTGGTGCGGACTAGATGCCGGAATCTTCCCATGGGACTACCTGCCGTATTACGCCAACGACTACTATCCGTACGACTACTATACCTATCCGTACGACTACAACACGGACGTTCAGCCGGAGGATAACACCGCGCCCGCTAGTAACTATCCGTACGCTTACTACACTGGCGCTCAGTCGGACGATAACACCGCGCCCGGTAATGAAGCGCCGACTGATAGCACGGTCCAAGCCGTTCAAACAGAACTGAGCCAACTCGGTTATTACAACGGCCCAATCGATGGAATTTTCGGTCCGACGACGCGCCATGCAGTGGCAAAGTATCAGATCGACAAGCAGCTAGATGTAACCGGGAGTCTTTCGCCGGACACGCTGCAGTCACTCGGAGTG
>WNFY01004422.1_pt1 | contig 18728 bp, 19 predicted proteins | sample 5400091 | NCBI WGS metagenome assembly WNFY01 (sample SAMN13153364, study PRJNA577476) | soil metagenome | isolation source: 60 cm soil or saprolite under grassland replicate 1 | place: USA:California | collected 2016-06-15
TGTAGCCGGTACATTCTGTAACCCATGTCTCCGGGCCGGACCCGGCGTTCATGGTTGCGGGGGGCGGATTTGAACCGCCGACCTTTGGGTTATGCGATCTGACTCACCTTTCGATGAGAGTCGGACTGTACCTTCATCCACGAGGGATGCTCGCCATCCAGTCTCTACGCCTTCCCCCACAATTCCGGGGGCTTGGTTCGGTATTGCCCTATCGCTCGCGCGACGTAGGTTCCACCGACTTTGACGAGTAATCTTCCGGTGCATTGCTGCGCCGGACGCCCAGTTTTCAAGCTCTTTAGAACCTCCAGGAAGTTCTTGGGAACTCTAAGGAAGTCTAAGGAGCGGGAGGTTATGAGCCCAAAATGATAAGTAATTTCAACAACTTACAAGACGCGGGTGGCCCTCGAAAAACCTTGTAAGAAGCGTTAAGGAATCGTTATTGGACAGCTAAAGGACAGCTGGCCAAAAGCGCGCTTTCTAGTCGTCATATGAGATGCACCATCATTCTTTACTCGTGCATTTGCGTGTTGTTGGAGCGGCCACGTCCTGATTTTTACTCCGCAGAGTCGTAGTTAAGGTTTTGCCCGAGCCACCGCTCGACTTCAGCTACGCTCATTCCCTTGCGTTTGCTGTAGTCGGCGACCTGGTCGCGGTCAATCTTACCCAGGCTGAAATAGCGCGATTCCGGATGGGCGAAGTAGAGTCCACTCACGCTCGATCCGGGCCACATCGCAAACGACTCCGTGATCAGCATCCCGGTATTCGCCCGCACATCGAGCAAACGCCAGAGCGAGCCCTTCTCGGTGTGATCCGGGCATGCCGGGTAACCTGCGGCCGGCCTGATGCCGCGATATTTCTCTTGAATAAGATCCGCGTTGCTCAGGCCCTCCGCACAACCATAACCCCATTCATCACGCACGCGTTTGTGCAGGCATTCGGCGAAAGCCTCAGCCAGGCGATCGGCGAGGGCCTCCGCCATGATCGCGTTGTAGTCATCGTGCTCGGCCTTGAACCGGTCGCACAGCCCCTTCAGGCCGATGCCGCTTGTTACCGCGAAGGCACCGATATGATCGTGCAAACCCACTTCCTTCGGTGCGATGAAGTCGGCGAGGGATCGGCACGGTTCGGTGCCCTCCTTATTTGATTGTTGACGGAGGAAGTGGAATCGTTCGAGAACCTTTTCGCGTGTGTCGTCCGTGTATAGCTCAACATCGTCGCCTATGGCGCTGGCGCGAAAGAAACCGTATACACCTCGCGCTGTGATCAATTTCTTCTCAATGATGACATCGAGGAGAGCGTTGCCCTCGCTGAAGACTTGGCGTGCCTGCGCGCCGTGCTCTGCGTGTTCGAGAATCCGGGGATAAATTCCCTTCAGTCCCCAGGTATGGAAGAACGGACTCCAGTCAATGAACTCGCGCAGCGTCGCCAGGGGAAAGTTGTCCAGCGCGCGCAGACCGATAAAAGCGGGCACGGGCAGATCCTCTGCGCGCCACTCGATCGGAGTTCGTCTTTCGCGAGCAGCCTCAAGGGGGACGACACTTAATTTCGGCGCCGAGTGGGCCTTGCGGAGAGCTTCGTAGTCGGCGCGATGCTGGTCCACGAATGCAGATTTACCTTCGTCGCTCAGAAGGCTAGTCGTAACGGGCACTGCTCGGCTCGCATCGAGGATGTGGACTACGGGCTCGCTGTAATGCGGCGCAATCTTAACCGCAGTGTGCGCCCGGCTCGTGGTTGCCCCGCCGATGAGGAGCGGCAACTTGAAGCCCTGGCGCTCCATCTCGCGGGCGACATGGACCATCTCGTCGAGAGACGGAGTGATCAGCCCGCTGAGTCCGATCATGTCCGCATTCTCCGCCTTGGCGCGTTCGAGGATCTTTTCGCAGGGCACCATCACGCCCATGTCGATGACTTCGTAGTTATTGCAGGCAAGCACGACGCCGACAATATTCTTGCCAATGTCGTGCACGTCGCCTTTGACCGTCGCGAGTACGATTTTCCCCTGTGCCTTGACCACTTCCCCCGCCGCAGCCCTAGCTTCCTTCTCGGCTTCCATGTAGGGAGTGAGGTGCGCCACGGCCTTCTTCATCACGCGGGCTGATTTGACGACTTGGGGCAAGAACATCTTGCCCGCTCCGAAAAGATCACCCACCACGCTCATGCCCGCCATCAGTGGGCCTTCGATAACCAAAAGGGGGCGGCCCAGCTTAACGCGGGCCTCCTCGGCATCAACTTCGATGTACGTGTCGATTCCCTTGACCAGCGCATGAGAAAGTCGTTCCTCAATCGTGCCGTTGCGCCATTCTTCAGCCTTCTTCTCATTTACTGCCTTGCCGACGCCCTTGAGCTTTTCGCCATAGTCCACCAGTCGCTCGGTGGCATCGGGACGGCGATTTAGCAGTACGTCCACGACAAGCACCTTCAGTTCAGGCTCAATCTCTTCATAAACCTCAAGCATGCCGGCATTCACAATGCCCATGTCCATGCCGGCCGCGATGGCGTGATAAAGAAACGCGGAGTGAATGGCTTCGCGGACCTTGTTATTGCCCCGGAAGCTGAACGAAATATTCGAAACGCCACCGCTCACCTTCGCGTGCGGCAGGTTCACCTTGATCCAACGCGTGGCATTAATGTAGTCGACCGCGTAGTTGTTATGCTCCTCCATGCCTGTGGCGACGGTGAGGATATTGGGATCGAAGATGATGTCTTCGGGGGGAAAGCCGACCTGGTCGACCAAGATGCGGTAGGCATGCTCGCAGACCCGGATTTTGTCCTCGTAAGTCGCGGCCTGACCCTGTTCGTCAAAAGCCATCACTACCACGGCCGCGCCGTATTTCAGAACTTTCGCCGCGTTCTGGTGAAACTTTTCTTCGCCTTCTTTCAACGAAATCGAATTGACGATGCCCTTGCCCTGCAGGCACTTCAGACCGGCCTCGATGATCTCCCATTTCGAGGAGTCCACCATAAAAGGCACCTTGGCGACTTCTGGCTCACTCCCGAGCAACTGCACGAAGCGCGTCATCGCCGTGACGCCGTCAATCATGCCCTCGTCCATGCAGATGTCGAGGACATTTGCCCCGTTTTCGACCTGCTGGCGAGCGACGCTTACAGCTTCCTCATATTTACCTTCCTTGATCAGCCTGGCGAACTTCGGCGAACCGGCCACATTGGTCCGCTCCCCGATCATGATGAAGACGCCTGGCTGCTGGGTGAAGGGCTGCGATCCCGAGAGACGGAGTGGCTTCGCCTTCGTGGGTTCGGCTGCGCCTGTCTTGTTTGACTCGCTCACGCGCTACTCTCAATCTCGGTCTCGAGAGGGAAGACTTTTTCGGTGGGCTGTGTCCCCCACTTTCGCGGAGGCTGGCCTTCGAGCGCTTTCGCGATAGCCGCGATGTGCTCGGGAGTATTTCCGCAGCAGCCGCCGGCGATGTTGATCAACCCTCCCAGTGCAAAGTCGCCCAGATAACGGGCCATGTCTTGCGGCCCCAGATCGAAGCCGGTTTCCGACAGCGGATTCGGCAGACCGGCGTTGGGGTAACACGAGATCGCCACGTCCGCCTTTTCCGAAAGCTCCTCGAGAAACGGATACATCAGGTCGGGGCCCAGCGAGCAGTTGAGGCCCACCGACAAAGGTTTCACGTGCCGCACCGCGTTCCAGAACGCCTCAGTGGTCTGTGCCGAGATCATCGTCTCGCCACCACGCCCCACCGCCGCCGAGATCATGACTGGCAGTTCCTTGCCGTCCTTATCGAACACTTCACGGATGGCAACGAGTGCGGCCTTGGCGTTCAGCGAGTCAAAGATTGTCTCGACCAGCAGTAAGTCTGCACCCCCGGCGATGAGAGCCTGCACTTGCTGCGTGTAAGCGGCTTTGACCTGATCGAAAGTGACCACCCGGAAGCCTGGATCGTCGGCATCGGGCGAGTTCGAGAGAGAAACAGTCAGCGGTCCGATCGCCCCCGCAACGAACCGCTGACGCGAGGTTGCGCTGCCGACACGATCGGCCCATTCGCGGCACTGCCGCGCCGATTGCTCATTGATATCCCAAGCCAGTCTGCCGAGGAACGGATCGTCGACGATCTTTTGGTAGAACGCAGGATCCTTGCGTCCGCCGTGCTCCCTCGGATCGTCGACAAAGAATTCGCTCTGGGTGATATTGGTGGCCCCGAAGGTGTTTGTCTCGATGATGTCCGCGCCTGCTTCCAGAAACCGGCGATGGATATCGCCAATCGTTTCTGGCTTAGTCAGCGAGAACAGGTCACCGTTGTTCAGAAGGCTCTTCGTCGCGTCCTTGAATCGCTCGCCTCGGATATCCGCTTCCGTCATGCCGTAGGTGCGGATAGTCGTGCCCATCGCGCCGTCGATGATCGCGATTCGATTCTCTAGGATCTTTTCCAGAGGATGCTGCTGGACTTTCTTCATGTCTCTTTGATGACCTTAAGCACCCTTCGATTCGGCCGCTTAACTTTGCAACATTTTCGTAAAAATGCGCTTCTTCATTATAGCGATTGGCCGCATGTCCAAGCCCTGGCGCGTAGAATCACTGAAGTAATCGTGATAGCGTTGAAGGTGCGTTGCAGCCCGAAAACGCTTGATTGAGAAGACGTTGTTTTCGGGCATGGCGACAGACTCTCAGCGGGGAATGGAAAGAGTGCAACCCACAGCTATTCGATCTCACACCAGCCGAATGCCTTTCGTCGCGGCTGGCGCGGTCACGGGCATTGGCAGCTTGCCTCTCACGTCGGCCACATCGGCGATTCGTTCCGTTGCGGAGTTCTCGCCAGAAGTTCCTTTTTGGCCGCAGTTGCCCCAACTCTCACAACAGGAGAGTATCGTCGGCCAGGGCCTTGGTATTGTCGAAAACCTGATTGAGCCTCGTAATGAAGGCTACGGTTATCAGGTAAAAGAAGGCGAGCTCGATTCGGTGCTCGAAATCCTTCACCGGAGTAGCGGGGAGTTGACACCGGCGAACGCTGCAGGCTTCGGCGCGTTCGAAGAAGCATTGTCATCGGATCTCTTCAGTTCTGCAGCCGCCGTCAAAGGGCAGATCGAGGGTCCAATCACGCTGTCGGCGTATCTATTCCACAAGGAGCGGCCCTTCCTGGCCGATCCGGCGCTTTTCTCAGCCATTGCGTTTCATGTTTCGCAGATCATCGGTTGGCAGATTGATCGCCTGAAAGCAGCTGGCCTACCCGTCTTGATATTTGTCGATGAGCCAGCATTGTGCCTGGACGCCCCTGTCGAGAACGCTGTTCCAGAAGAACAACGGCTGAGCGGATTGGCGGCCACGCTGGAGGACGCCCGTATTCGCGGAGCCTATGCTGGACTACATTGCTGCGCGGCCCGTCCCTTCGAGCGCATGTGCCGAGTGCAACCAGACATCATCTCGTTCGATGCCCATGAAGGACTGGATTCGTTCTTTGCCGATTGGCATGCGCTGGACTTCATGCAACAAGGCGGAACAGTTGCCTATGGAATCGTGCCCACCCGGCCGGGAGTGAACGCCGTCGATTCGGCGAGCATCTTCCTTCGCTGGCTGAAAGCCGCGTCCCTGGCTGGTGATCCCCAGAAATTTGCTCAGCGCGCCATGATCACGGCGACCTGCGGACTTGGACTGCTCGATACGTCTGCCATGGCCGAATCATTCGGAGTCGCGCACAGCGTCAGCAAACTGATCCGATCACTGGCAGGTTCGCCAGAATTGGACGAAGAAGTCGCATTCGGAAACTAGTCTCGATTTCCACAACAACTACATAGGAACTCTAAGAAGTCCTTATTGGACAGTTAACGGACAGCCGAGTTTCGAAGCCACAATTTGCCACTCAGCGCACTGGCTGCCGTCACGAGCAATCTACCTCAACGCAAGTGCTAAGACCATGCTGACAGCTAAAGGACAGCGAATGAGTGTCGGGCTTGCATTGATTGCGGAACAGGTTTGGCAGAGATCGGATCCGTCTGGCGCTGATCTGCCCGGTCGCCTCGAAGCGGATTTTCGCCAGCGTTGAAGAGTCCCCTGGAATCGACCAAGCCCAGGCACAACAGCCGGAACGGGACGTGCCCTCAGTCGGGATGTTCAGGGTTCCGCAATTAGTCAACTGCTCGGTGAGGCGCTGTTTGGCTATAGCCTCTTGTTCTGCGCCTTTCTTCGCACAAAGTGATCCAGCGGGCCGAATAATGAGTGACACGCATCCAGAAAATGATCTCGTTTATTTCGGCTGAGGGCTGGCACGAGCGCTTCTCGTCGCTCCGGATCCAGTTCGTAATTGTACTCGTGAGTCAAATCCAAAATGAACCCCTTGCCTTCCTCCCACAAATCCACTTCGAACATCCCGTTGTAGTCGTCGTAGTGCGCGACCATCTTCAGTGAGGGCGCACCCCCCATGTAGGGACGCTGAACTGGAGCACCGCGCGGGTCAAGGAAATCCACTGAGGCCCGGCCCTTGCTCACTTTCTTGATGCGCAAGTAATACCCTGACTCGGATACCCAGGAGCCAACGAACTGTGCAATGCCATTGCGCAACATGATGCAGAACGTCCTGAGCTCAGCCACGCGGGAACGGGAACATAAGTGAAGCCACTTCTCCAAAAAAGCGAGCACCATCGTGCGTTTGATTGCAGCTCCAATCATAAGCCGTAACTTCGCACGGGATATCGGTGCTCGCGCGGATAGAAAGTAAACAGGCTTTTCACTTCACGAAGCCGACTTCTGTCCAGAATAACTTCCGGTTGGTCGGCAACTCGGAAGTTATCCATAAACTGGCTTCTGGGAAGACTTCTCAATGGGAACATCCGTCTTCTCATCGTTCACAATGAAGTACATGAGTTCCCACGTGCCGCCAGCCTCGTTCTCCTCCCAGAAATATCGGGCGAGATCCTTGTTCCTAACTTTGGCAGCAATCTCACCTGCGAAACGGATGCGACCGCTGTTGTAGATGAGGACGACATCTCCGGCCGTCATCTTTTCCCATCGCGATTCATTCATCGGTCCAGGTACGGCTCCCCACACGATAAAGTTCGAGCCGTGGTAAATTCTTTCCAAGTTTTCGACTTCTTGAGGCGCAGAAATCCTCTGACTTCCTCTACGGTCCTAGTCCTCTGGATCGTGTCCTCGAAATGTCTCTCAGCGGCGGTATTCCCTCCCGCCACCACGAGAAAGACCTTCCTTAGATCTCCATGCGGCATTCGTGACATGATACGGCGAGTCTTGCAGATTTCAAGAAACAAAATTGTCGTGCGGCGTTGTGCGGGATCGCATGGATGTCGGAAAGGACTTGTCATTGTGGTGCGCCCATTCGTGTCGCGCAGGCGGACGTAATTTGACCGGGGAAACAGTTGGTGCTATCATGGCCGTGTTAATTACTGTGGCCATGTTATATATCCTGGCCATGGTAGCGAACCTAGTTTATGCCGGCACATCAGCAAAATCGTGGGGCGGAGTTTGTCACTCTCCTGGCCAAAGCGCTTCAGAAGGCCGGGTGGCACGTAGAGCAGCAACCGTTGTCCGCAGATAGTGGCGCTGACATCATGGCTCGCCAGGCCAAGAAGATATACATCTTCGAGCTTAAGGTGTCATCTGAAGCCAGAAAGGATAGAGCTATTCCCCTGATTTCCCAGGCCATTCTCGAAGCTCAAAGGGTGGCTGCCCACCTTTCCGACCGGGCGATACCGGTTGCTGTTCTAGCCTCCGCCCACGTTTCAGATTCTTTAGCCGAAGATGTCAAGGACTTTGCGCTACGTAATGCTCCTGATGTCGGTGTTGGAGTTATTGACACCGGCGGCTTCCGCCGCTTTACCGGCCACGGTTTGGAGGTTCTGAACGCGGACCGGTCCCATGTCATCGAAACCAGGCGAAAAGAGGTCTCGCCCGGCAATCTGTTCTCTGATCTGAACCAGTGGATGCTAAAGATTCTATTGTCCCAAAGTATCCCTGCTTCCCTGCTTTCTGCTCCGCGTGGGCAAAACGAGAATGCCTCTCAGCTAGCCGAGGCCGCGGGCGTTTCCACGATGAGTGCGTTCCGTTTGGTACGGCAACTTTCCGAGGAAGGCTTTCTCGAGGAGCGAGGCGGACTGCGACTGGTCAGAACTGAGGAACTGCTGGAACAATGGTTGAGAGCGAGTCATTATCGTGTTCAAGAAACTCCGGCCCGGTGGATCTTGAGCGGCGAGAAGAATAGCTTTTATGCCGCTCTGCGGTCCTATGAAAGCCGGAGGGTATCCAGTCTTTCAGACCCCAAGTCTGTAGGAAGGGTGCCGCCGCGACTTTGTCTTGGATTGTTCGCAGCCGCAGAGGTTTTGGGGTTCAAGTTCGTTCACGGAATCCAGCCTCATCTCTACATCGAGCGGATCGACCAAGAAGCTCTCCGGAAACTGGGCTTGTCACTAGAAACCGCCGCTCGCGAAGCAGATGTTTTCGTGCGAGTTCCAAAATACCCGGAGGCAGTTTTCCGCGCGGCCGTGGAACGCGATGGCGTCCCGACCTCGGATATTCTGCAAGTGTGGCTCGATGTCTCGAATCATCCGGCGCGTGGTAAAGCTCAAGCCAACCTCCTCCGCAAACGGGTATTCTCGCAGGTCCTCGATAAGGCACATGCATGAATGCCAATCCCGAGTTTGCCTCATTCGCGAGGCTGGTTGAATCTCTGAGGCCGTGGCTAGATCAGGTCGTTGTCGTCGGTGGTTGGTCGCACCGTCTGTACCGATTACATCCATTGGCGCAAAAACCGCGATACGAACCACTGGCAACCCTCGACGCGGACATCGCTCTTCCCACGCGACTCAAAGTGATGGGCGATGAAATTTATCAGCGGCTGGCCGCGAACGGGTTTGAAGCCGAATTTCTTGGACACCACAAACCCCCAGCCGCCCACTATCGCCTGACTGATCCCGGCATTGAGTTCTACGCAGAATTCGTTGCGCCGCTTGCAGGCAGTGCCGTCAGCAGGCGCGGGAGACCGAAAGCCACACAGAAGGTGGGCGGCATCTCTTCGCAGAATCTGCGCTATGTTGAGGTGCTTTTAGCCAGGCCCTGGAGCGTCACTCTGTCTGCGACCAACCGCTTCCCACTCGGAAACGAGACACGAGTGCAGATCGCAAATCCCGTCAGTTTCCTAGCACAAAAGATACTCATTCACGGGAGGCGGAATCGCCCGGACCGCGCGAAAGACATTCTCTACATGCACGACACAATCGAGACTTTCGCGAAGAGAATTGATGAGTTGCGCGCAGAATGGACCGCGAACATCCAACGCGAGTTGCACCCGAACAGTGTTCGCACTGTGCAGCGTGCTGCGGCATCGCTGTTTGGAGCAGTCACCGATCCGATTCGTGCCGCATCACGCATCGTCCACGGCAGGGCTTTGACTCCGGAAGCTATTCGGGAGACCTGCAATCTGGGGTTCGCGCGGATTTTCAGATCAGGCTACCAAGAAAACTAGGGTGACCATCACGTTATTCGCGGCAAGCTTCTGACCAGAGCCATCTGGGTGTGTAACAAAACCTCGGTATATGAACAACTACCGATGAAATCGTACACAGCCTATTCGATGTTGTCGCCTTTAGCCAGATTGTGTCGCCCGCACAATATCTGGATATTTGCGGGATTCTTCGACGACCCACCTTTCGAATAGGGGATGATGTGGTCAAAGTGAAGACCTGATGTCGTCCCACAAACTCGGCACCTGCCCTGATCGCGCTTCCAAACCTCTAGCTTGACCCAGCTTGGTATAAGCCGGTCGTCTTCCAAATCTGCTGGCGCTACAGTGGGGCGACGGTGACCGTCCGTTCCTGCAAACCTGAGTTTGAACTTGAAAACTCGCCGCCCTGCAGGTTCTTCGGTCCAGCAATCGATCAACTCAAATAAGCCGTTACAGACCCAGATGCCCGACCGTATTTTCTCGTAGACCCTGACCCTCTCCGCAGGTGCCCCCGTCTCCTTATAACGACGCGCAGCTCGAGCAAATAGCCCATTTTGCGTGAGTGAACCACCAGGGAAGTATTCAGGCTGATCCGTTTGTTTCGGGTCAGGTCCGTTTACAGTTCGCGCACAGTCGTGCCCCTCATAGATCAGAATTTTGCCTTCATCCTCCACCCTATCGGCGTACGGAGCTCCTGGGCGGACGCTCATCAGAATGATGCTGTCACTGCCTCGCAGCCGGAAGTTCATACCACGCTGGAGATTGACGCCGATTGCGGAGCACATTGCGGTGTAAGAAATCACATCGCCGGGTTGAAATCCCTCAGTCAAGACGAATGGATTATAGACGCCGGCTGGGCGCCGGCAGACTCGCGGTGCTGGCGGATCTGCTGGCACCGCAGAGGCTCTGCCTGCCGTCACTCCCGCTTCTCCGCTCATAACCCGTAAAAATAACAGCGGCTGAGAATTCATTGGACAGGGTTTCCCCGGTGACGGTGTTAGTTCTGTGTGTGCGTCGAGCTTGCGGCGCTTCGCGCCGGGAGAATTGTTGACACACCACCGCCACTCATCTCCTGCGCGCAGGCGTGGACATCAACACCATTCGTGCTTGGCTCGGGCAAGTCTCCATCGACACCACCAACATCTACGCCGAAGTTGATCTGGAGCGGAAAGCACAGGCCCTTGCGCACTGCACGTTGTTGAGTGGTTGGGCGCGATTGTCTCGTCATTCGGCGACCGTCCCCCGGCTACTCAACATAAGTTCCAACTCAACATAAGTGCGCGATCTCATGTACGAGTGTTGAGAATTCCTCGGCTGGCTTCATTCCCGAAAGCAAAGTGATTTTGCCGCCGTGCGAGAGACCCTTCGCGGGAGCAATGCGCTCGGAGTAGTTCAATTCCACGCCTTGTGATTCCACGAACTCGAATAGCCGTTCGCGGTATCCGCTTACATCTCCTTGCACTTCGGTGAGGGTCGGCAGTTCCTTGCCCTCAGTCTGGCTGATCTGTCGAAGAAGTACACAGCACGGAAACCGATGAGCGAGCGTTCTGCCTTGCGTTCGTCGGCTGCGTTGTCTGTCTCTACCTCGGTCGCGATTTCGTTCTGGCGCGACCTGCGGAAGCCAACCATCGGGGCAAGAATGAGAATGCCTTTCTCCCCGCGCCTGACGAAGCGGCCAAGCGAGTTCCAAGCCCGAATGCCTGCAACATTGGTGGCGTCCGGCTTCTGCAAAGCACTCACACACTACCCATGTTTTGAGCACCGCCACGATCCACTATGCTCATCATCCGCATTACGGCGTGACGGTGACGAGAATGAGGAAGTGTTCCTCCTTCGGACTGCACCAAGTACAGGTGGTGCTTCCCAGTGGAATGCAGATTCTGATTCCAGAGTGGATGCTGGATGAAGATCGCTGCCGTGGGATGGAGATTGTAGAACATCAAGCTGGGATTCGGCAGGATTGGCTTCCATACGTTTCGTCACACGTATCGTGCGTGGTTGGACGAAACTGGGGCACCAATGGGCGTACAGCAGAAGCTCATGCGACACGCTCACATCTCCACCACCATGGATCAGTACGGGAATGCTTCTGCAACCGCGAAACGAAAAGCCAATCGGCCGATCGTGCAGCGGCTGCCGAGAAGAGCAGTGAACCAGCAGGTCTCGATTCAATAAATAAGGGGAACTGTGGGCCAGTTCCCCCTTATTGGACAGTTTTGGACAGTCGCTACAACTGCCGAATTGCCCGTAACCCTATGATGAGCGACCCGAGACATAGGTAACATGATTGCTTTGGTTGCGGGGGGTGGATTTGAACCACCGACCTTTGGGTTATGAGCCGGATTTATGCGGATAGCGTAAAGCCCGCGCCCGGCGCGGCTTTAGCTAGGTTCTTTGTCCGTAATCACTTACGAACACATTTTTCGCCGCGCGTCTCGGCGCGTCTTACCGCGCCTCGGCAAAAACACGGTAAGTAAACGGTAAACATTCTGCTGCGCTTTCCGTGCAGCCGACGGCCGATCAGTCGGACCCTCTCTCGTCCGTATGTGAAATCTGATCATTCGAGTTGGCCGTGCGCTAGTTGTGTGCCGGATTTCAGGTTCAGGCATTCACAAGGCGGCACTCAGGTCCGTCTAGATCGTGAATGATAAAGGACGTTATCATTCACGCAGAGGACTCACCCCAGTAAATGATCGCTCGATGCTGTGTGGCGTTCGCCTGGCCAATAATGATCATAGCGAGTTAACGATCATTAATGCACTTCTCGCACAAGGCCTGGGCGCACCCTCGCGATCAGTCTGCGGAACAGGCGGTGACCTTTATGTGGTATACGTTGCCTACTGTTCTGTACGTCCGGCGAAATTGAGGACGTGGGGAGGAAACGTGAAATTCCCATACCGGAGCCGAGTTCTTTTTGGCGTAGGGGTTCCTTTCGTAGCGTTTGGCATTGTCCTTCTGGCAATTCAGAATTGGCCTCAGCCGGTTCGCATTGCTGAGAAGTATTATTCACAAGTGATTGTTGTGATCGGCCTGGGTTGCATCGTCTCGGAACTCTATTTACGGTCGGCAGATAAGAACAAGAAAAAGTGGCCAAGCATCCACGCCACCCATGAGGGGGACAGCAAGGATTTCTATATTAGAACCCAAGATAGATTAAAGAATGAGAGGAAGGAACTGGATCTAGAGCGATTGGGCCTTGAACTGGACGCTCGGTTGAAGCTGGAAGACTTTCTCATCAAGTTCCGCGAAGGAGAACATGCAAAGATCAAAATTTGGGGCACGATCTTTGTCTCTGGTCTAGTCTCGCTTATCATAGCCCTGCTTATCCCGCTCGGCAAAGCAATATGGCATCGATAGATCGCGAGTTGACCGGTCCACGATTAGAAGAACCCGTCCCTCCAAGGCTAATGCGATCTGACTAGCAGCAGCATTCCACGATTCACCGGAAAATATCCTGATATATCCTGATATGAAGTCTAACCTGTGTGCGAAGCCATAACATGCTCCACTCAATCCGAGGAATACACGATCTAAACGGCAGCCCTGCGCCCGAACCCGTCCTGTTCCCAATATGTCATTGATCCTCGGTCCAAGCAACATGTAGCGTCGCGGTATTCCCCGCCCGGACAGTTCTTCACTCCCAGAATGGATTCCGAACCACGCCCGCTGATCGCCCCTACACCCTTCACGCCGAAACGTGATGGTCAGTTGCATCTTCAACATTGACGACCGATCGGTTTTGCGTTTTCACATTGTCTGTATATGCCTGGACGGCCCGCGACTCGATGTCCCTCCGGATTCTTGCCAAACAAAACGACGGGCGTTTGAACCTCAAGGCTCTGGTCGCATCCGAACCTTACCCTCCCTGAAGATGCGTCCCGAACTTTGGTGTTGGTGTCGGGATCGCGTTTCCGGGGAGTGTTGTGGTTCTCGGCGTATCGGCGTGTCTGGAGGGGAAGAATCGGAATCCCAATCAAAACGCTCGGACATTCCAGGCATCGCAAGAACGGCCGCGATCACGCCGAGCAGAGTGAGAACGTCGCTCTTAGGCCATTTGCGTCCAAACAATTTCATGGGGATGCATAGCACCGCACCAGGAATGATAACGTCCTTTATCATTCACTATCTGGATTGACAAGTCCGTCGAACGCAAGGCGACCACGCCATGCCTACAATGGCAAGGATGTAATATGAGCTTGATCAGTTTGAAGAAAGCAACAAGCAAGGAAAGTAGAGGTGTGATGGTTTCCCTCTTGAAGTTCCTGACATGACCGTACCGGGGTGAAGCGAAGCATGAAAACGGGAGAACATACAATCGAAGTTTTCAATTCTAATCCCTTGAATTATGTTGTCTCATTGCCTTTCTCCGGACAGTCGGGTAGCGGTAGCACGCCAGTACTCTGTTTTTTACATGGCTACGGCGAGGGTGCTCCAATGGATATTCGCGGAGCGCTCACTCTACACGGACCATTACGTCAAGGAAACTCTCAAAAGGCAACTGATTGCTTCATCATTGCAGCCCCACAGTTGCCAGCCAAAGGAGACGATTGGCACAAATATTCAGACGCAGTCCGCAATATTGTCATCGCAGTGCAGAACAAGTATGGCGGGAATTGCAAGGAAAGCTACCTCACGGGCTTCAGCTACGGTGGGAATGGAGTCTTTGATATAGCCCTATCCACTCCCAATTTCTGGGCAGCACTTTGGTCGGTGGATCCGACGAGGGTTCCCACCGCCGATCCTAATGTCCCAATCTGGCTTTCTATGGGTGAAAGATCCCGGGGCAAGAAGGATCTATTCGTCGAACGTTTGCATCTCGTTCCAGCAGCTGACGACGAAGTCGGTGATTGGGTATATCTGGATAGAAATGAGGATCACGTAGGCACAGCCACTCTGGCCTACCAAGACGACCAAGTCTACACATGGCTACAAACGAAGCATCTATGACTCACTCCTTAACGACAATGCAGCTCATCAGACGCAAATCAAGAGGCTAAAGGCATTGTCACACCTGATCCCCTACAGGGGGTTCTTATGGGCTCCGATCCACCACGACAAACCGGGCTTGGATCAACGTTCATCGGAGCAACTGGGCCAGGCGGAAACCAAAGTCCGGAGGACGATGGTCCCGAGGCACACGCACCAAGCGTAAATAGCTCGCAACCTCGCTCGCGTTATTTCTGAAGGAACCACCACGCAGCACACAAGACCACCGCTCTGCATCACGGGCCTCCACGAATTCCCAGACATTTCCAGCCATGTCAAAACATTCATATTTGCTGCTGCGGCCGGCAGCAAACTTATTGACCGGAGCAGTGGCTGCAATGCCAGCTTCGGAGCTGTTGCAGTGGTCTGGTTGGAACGTGTTACCCCATGGATAAACGAATCCTATCTCAGAGCGTGCTGCAAGCTCCCACATGTCCTCCGTCGGCAATGCCCAAACCCACGTTCCGCCGGATGGGCGCTTCGCTTGTAACCATCGGCAAAATGCTTGTGCTTCATGAAAACTGATTCCGGACACCGGATGGTTCTCTAGGCCTTTCGGAATTTGTCCAGCAGATGGCCAGCCGGCTGGTCCGAGTGTTCTCTTATCCTGAGTGAGAAACTTGTGACGGCCAACCCCCCTGTCCCAGTATTCATCCTTCATGTACGCTTGATCGCGGACGAATTCCAGAAAAAATTCGTTCGTTACGAGGTACACGCCCATTTTGAATCCCCTTGACAAAGCTAGCTCGTGCGAACCCCGTGTAAGCACAAAATCACCATAACGCTCATCCGGCTCATCTGAGAATCGCACAGTTGATTGGGGTGCATCAACTGCGGTCATTTGCCACTGATAGCCAGATTCCAACGTTTCGCTCGGCTCTACTCTGACTTGTTTGGGAATGAATTTCTGCCATGCCTTCGTCGCTAATTCGGCAATCACGGGATCAGCATCATCTTTGAGCTTTTCGATGGCATCGCGATCTTGTTGTTTAAGCAAACGCGCCATGTACCAAGTGCCCACATCAAGAGCAAGATCCTTGTCACCCATAATACTAACTAAAGCCAGCGCAGCCCATTCTTCGTCCCTGCGCATCGACATTAACTGCGGGAGGAACTGGTGAACCGTTTGAATTCGATGCAGCTTGACTTCAGTTTGTCGGCTCCTATTTTCAGCCGCGTCTTGTCTCTTGTTGTATCTGTGTGCAACCCAACCCGCCCAAACCCCAACCAATCCCAAGAACACTTTCGAGAAAATGTCGGCTCCGGCGCTGATCTTTTCCCAAGCGTCCTTTGGCTTGGGTCGCTCTCCGTTCGCAGCGGCGGTGGACTGCAAGGAGGGAACCACCAGGCTGGGGTTTGCATTGACATGCTCCGCTACTACGTCGATGACGACTAGGCTAAGGAATGCAATCAGTATGAAGAATTGCTTCATTTTCTGCCTGGCTGGCGAAATCAACACTACATTAAGATAAGAGCCTCGAAAAAATGGAAACACAATTTGAGAAACAAGACTGCTTATGTCCGGCCAGCTGCTTTCGCCAAGAAAGCTTATAGGTATAAATTGCTAAATCCTAGTGGTTTTTGCGCTTCAGTCAGAGCTGCTGGGAATTGGCCAAAAGCAGAGGGCGGAAACGGCTGCCGTCAACCTTCTAATGCAACACCAGGGGTTGGTCGGGCAGGTGTCGCAAACAAGTGTTTCAAATGAACAGTTTCAAGTCCTTTTTCGGCCCATTCGGCTTTCGGCAACCAACAGAAGCAAGTCTATAGAATCGGCTCGAGTGAGTATTCCATGGTCAGCCAATCTACACTGCTGCCGACCTGGGTGGCAAAATCGCAGCTTTGCCCATTTTGCGCTCTGCGCACGTTCAGATTGTGTCCGGATGGGGGATCCCGAAGTATTCCGGGCCAGAAGTCGGCTTCGGGGCCATCACCCCGTCAGGTGAATTCCAATCCGAGGTTGTCGTTTACGGCTTGGCTGAGTTTTTGCTTGCAGCCAAGATAGCGTTCAGTTGTTTGAACGGATGCATGCCCCAACAAAAACTGAATCTGCTCAAGTTTTCCGCCCGCTAGATGGCATAACCGTGCGCAGGTGCGACGCAAGTCATGGGGAGCAAGATTCTTGATGTCGGCACGTTTGGCGGCCGCTTTCACCACGTGCCAGATGGCCTTGGGCGTGATGCTGTCGCCCCAAATCTTATCCAGTCGACTCACTCGGCGGAAGATCGCTCCAGTGTTGATGCCAGCCGCCGTGGTCCACTCATCGACGGCGCGTTTCGCCCACCTTGGAACGGGAACAGTGCGGATGTGTTTTCCTTTGCCAATCAGGTCAGCGATTACGCAGTGCTCCTCACGGATCTGGAAATCTTCCGTTTCGAGTCCAACCAGCTCGGCCCGTCGCAGGCCACATCCAATGAGGAGTGCCAGAATCGCACGATCACGTTTGCCTCGGAGACTGCCTGACGGTGGTTCACCGAGCAAGGTCTTGGACTGGTCAACGGTCAACCAGTTGCCGATCCTTAGGCCCAGACGCTTTGCGCCTTTGACGCGGCGGATTCCTGCGGCTAGGTCAGGACTCAGAAGGCCAGTATCGGAGGCTTCATAGGCGAGACGCCTCACAGCGGCTAAGCGCACATTGATTGTTGAGGGCGCTAGGTTCTTCTGTTCGAGAAAGAACCGGTAGCGAAGGACGACAGTTCGGTTAAAGGCCAGGCGCGGTTCGGAACAATACCATCCAATGAATTCGTCGATGGCATGGCCGTATGACTCTTGCGAACTGGCTGCGCCGAGTGAGTGAAGAACCGCATTCTTCGACTGCTCCAAATCGGCTAGCCGAAGCATTGCTTTTGCCTTGGAGCGTTTCGATGTCTTCCGATGAGCCATACTGGCGGCCTCCCACGCCGCGATCAGTATGGTCATTCAGTTGGAGGCTGATGGGCTCGAAGCCCGTTTGTGGACCGCGTCACGGTTTGCGTTTGACAACCTGATTTGGCCCCACAGTGATACTTACAATTGGCCCCACCTCATTAATAAGGATGCCTGCCTGGTTCGACAAAGTTCTTGCGGTTCCAGCCAGGATGGGGTGCAGGGGAAGGAACGGCGTTTGAGTTCCTGCCCCTGCCCAGCGCTATAGAAGCAGCCGGCTACGATGCTTTCTTTTTCTGACGCACCTCCAGAGTTCTGCGAAAGCGGTACGACTCAGCGCCGGTTTCGATGATGTGCGCTCGGTCGGTGATTCGATCCAGCAATGCCTTGCACAGGCGCGGATTGGGGAACACCTGCGTCCACTCAGAAAACGGCAGGTTCGTGGTCACAATCAAGCTGGCTCGCTCGGCACGTTCGGCGATCACTTGGAACAAGAACTCCGCTCCGATGTCGGCCAATGGCACGTAGCCCACTTCGTCGAGCACGATCACGTCGTAGCGCAACCAGCGCGCCAGCACTCGTTTCACCGCGTTGTGTTGCCGCGCTTCCACCAGCTCGTTCACCAGATTCGCGGCCGTGGTAAATCGCGCTCGTCGTTTCTGCCGGCACGCGGCCACGCACAAGCCCGTTGCCAAGTGGGTCTTGCCGGTTCCGCATTCGCCCATCAGCACCACGGGTTCAGCGCGCTCGATATAGCCGCCTTCGGCCAGTTCGCGAATCTTAGCCGCTGGAATCTGTCGCGCCTGGTTGAAGTCGAACTCTTCCAGCGTCTTCAGCCGCGGGAGCTTGGCATCGCGCAGCCGTTGCTGAATGGCGTGCCGATCGCGCTCTTCCGATTCCATCGTGAGCAACGCTTCCAGATAGCCGATATGACTGCGCTGTTCTTTGATGGCCTGCTCCGCCAGTTGCACGAAGTGCGCTCCGATCATCGGAACGCGCAGCGCCTTGCAGTATTGCTTTACGCTGGCGTGTTCGAGAGCTTGCGTTTGCTCTTTCATCGCGCCACCTCCGCCGGGCCGGCAGCGATGCTGAGTAACTGGTCATACTCGGTCATCTGCGGCAACGGTCGCTCGTAGCGTTCCAGTGCATTCAGTTCGAGTAACTCGATGCGCGGACGACTAAGTTCCGCCGCCGTTAGCAAGTGCCGAACCGCGGCCGCATCCGTGCACCCCAAAGCTAGCGATTGCTCGACAACTTGCTGCAGCCGATCCCACCCGTAGCGCTTGCCGAGCGTGAGTAACTCGATCATCTCCCGCGTGCCCGAATGTTTGCCGTGTCGTTCTTGCAAGCTCTGCCAGAGCCGGTCGAAACTCTCCGGCCAGCGTCCGCGTTCACGCCACTGCCGCAGCGGACTCGATCCCGCCAGCGCTCCTGGTTTCTTCTCCAGCACATCGAGATAGTGTTCCAGAT
>WNFY01009062.1_pt1 | contig 18721 bp, 14 predicted proteins | sample 5400091 | NCBI WGS metagenome assembly WNFY01 (sample SAMN13153364, study PRJNA577476) | soil metagenome | isolation source: 60 cm soil or saprolite under grassland replicate 1 | place: USA:California | collected 2016-06-15
ACGCATGGTCGATTGTGCCTGCCACTGAATTTCAGTCGCGGCTTCGGCGGTCGGAAACAGAAACAAAGGTTGTCGAGTTCCACGACTACGTCCAATTTGGACCCTGGGTGCCTCGGCATCGAGTGCCAGTCCCTGATCAATCTCCGCGGCGGCGCGACCCAACGTGCGCAGTTCCATCCGCGTCTGCGCGGCAACCAACTCCCGCAATTCTTCAACCGTTAGGTACATGTCTGCGGGAGGCAGAGCAATCTCGTCGGCGGCTTCGACCTCACGATACCTTTCTGCCAACGACTCGTAGAGGTCGCTGAGATAGGTCTCGATTCCGCTGGGTTCATCGATGATCAATACCGCATCTTTGATGTGTTCGAATATGTTGGAGTGACACTCTCGAACCAGGGGCATTAACCATTCCCAGCCGGAAAAGGCCTCCCCTTCATCGGCAAATGCGGTCCGATCGAGCAGGGCACGCGCGTAACGATCTTCACGCCAACGCTTCCGTGCTGCGTCTGCCCAAGCGCGGAAATCGCGCTCGGTCACTGCCAGTTCGCGCATCGGAACAACTTCGACCTGGCTTAACTGTTTGGTTGAAAGTTGAGTTTCGGCATCGAATTCGCGCAGCGAATCTATTGTGTCACCAAAAAACTCGAGGCGAACAGGCAGGGCACATCCGGGTGGCCAGACATCGAGAATACCTCCGCGCATCGAGAATTCGCCGACGGCGCTTACCGGATCTTCGCGCATGTAGCCGGTAGCAATCAGCGTTTCGACCAGTTCCTCAGGCGAATGGTCTTCGTCCCGTTTCAGGATCGCTCCTGCTCGTACAATTTCGGACGGCGCAACTGTCTTGCGTGCCAGGGCGCGGGCGGTGAGGAGCACAAAGTCCTGCGATTGACGTCGCAAGCGCCAAAGTGTGAAGGCGCGTTTTTCAAGCGTCTGGGCATGGGGGGACACTCCTGCATAGGGATCGCTCTCCGATGCGGGAAGGACGAGTACTTCATCGTCACACCTGTCTTTGCCAGACAACGCGCAGTACCAGAAACGGAGGTCACGCTCCCACGGCTCGAGATCGCCGGTGGCCTGGGTCACGATGGCAAACGTTTTTCCAGTTTCGCGTTGCAATGCCGCCACGGCGAGCGCACGCGCGGAGCCGGCAACTAACCCACTGATTGAAATCACTCGAGTGCCACGCTGAAGTTCTGAAACAAGGCGCTGGTACTCGGACGTATCAAGGATACGCTGCAGTGTGTTTTGTAAGGCGCTAGTAGTTTGAGTCGTACTGCTCATAGAACTTCAGTAGTCAGTTGTCAGTGGTCAGTTGTCAGTGGCCAGTTGTCAGTCGTCAGTCAACCAGTTGACAATGGCCAATCGGACATCACAGTAATGCCTTGTCGCTTCTCTTTTTCATCCTTTCTATAAGCGACGTCGTTGACGCCCCTTCAACGAAAGGTATTGCTACCACTTTTCCGCCAGCCGCTTCCACTTCTTCACGCCCGTGAATCTGATCGAGTTCGTAATCGCCACCTTTAACCAACACGTCAGGCAGTAGTTGACCGATCAATCTGCGAGGCGAAAGCTCGTCAAAGATCGTGACGTAGTCAACTTGTCGGAGCGCTGCCAGAATCTCCGCACGTTCATTCTCTCTTGTTACGGGACGGTTACCACCCTTAAGTTCGCGGACGGCCCGATCACTGTTTATTGCTACGATCAGTGCGTCTCCGAGCGCACGAGCTTGCGCCAGGTATCGCACATGTCCGACGTGCAGAAGATCGAAGACACCGTTTGTAAAAACGAGACGCACTCCCGTTGAGCGCAGACGATCACGCTCTCCGAGCATCTCCTCCCGGCTCAGAACCTTTCCCTTCATTCAACGTGAGAATTTAACATGATAGGTTCGGATTGCTAAATGACTTCGGAAGGTTTAGTACTGATTCATTTTCGGTATTCAACACATTTTACGAGTGAGAAGTTTGCGCTCGTCTCCGTCGCTCTCTATAATTCGCCCTTTAACTCTGGAGTGAAAAAGCGCGTGTCTATCCCCTTTCTCGAAGAGAATGATCAAACCGTCGCGCGGCGCCAGCATCTCGAGACATTGCGTCACCTGGTAGGAAACGTCTATCCAAATAGGTTTGAGCGTACCGAGATCGTCGAATCTGGAAAAGAAGATACGATTTCGACAATCGTCGACAAGTTTCGCGCGTTTGAGCCTCGACTAGGCCCCGATGGCCGGCCCGCAGCTGAAGAACTCGAACTGGCAAATCAGCAACTAAACAAGTTCTCAGTACGACTGGCCGGAAGAATTGCTTCACCGCCGCGCGTAATGGGCAAGGCCGCCTTCGTCCATCTCTCTGATGGTGTTTCGCGTCTGCAAATCTATATTCGCCGGGCTGACGTCCAGGGAGTCCGGAACGACGCTAACGGCGGTGAGGTGGATGGCTGGGCCTTATTCGAGCAGCTGGATCATGGAGATTTCATTGGCGTTGAAGGTTATCTTTTCGTTACGAAGACCGGTGAGCTCTCGGTTCATGTGCAGAGACTGCAATTTCTGGCGAAGGCGCTCTTGCCTTTGCCCGACAAGATGCACGGGCTAAACGATCCGGAAATTCGTCAGCGGCAACGCTACGCAGATTTAATTGCTGGGAGTTTGAAGCTCGAAAAAGAGGAGGGGCTGACGCCTCGTCAGGTATTCGAGCGACGCTCCGCAGCCATCAGAGAGATGCGTAACATTCTCGAGGACCACGGCTATATAGAGGTTGAAACACCAATGCTGACGCCACTGGCAACCGGCGCCGTCGCTCGGCCGTTCAAGACGCATCACAATGCGCTGGACATCGACCTGTATGCTCGCATCGCCCCTGAGTTGTACCTTAAAAGACTTCTGGTGGGAGGCTTCGAAAAGGTCTTCGAACTCAATCGCAACTTTCGCAACGAAGGTATCTCCACGCGTCACAATCCCGAGTTTACGATGCTCGAATTCTACTGGGCCTATGCGGATGTGAACCAGATGATGGATTTCTGCGAGTCCCTCCTGCGCGCTGTGGTGTTTACTACGTTAGGACATACACACGTGCGCTTCGGCGAACATGACATTGATTTCTCAGAACCGTTTCGACGAGTCAGCATGAAGGACAGTGTGTCGGACCCGGGCGCAGGAGACAATCTACTCGAATTGTTTGAGAGCCGCGTAGAGCAGCAACTCATTCAGCCTACGTTTATTACCGATTTTCCCAAACCTATTTCCCCGCTTTCAAAAGCTTCACCGACGGACCCAACCGTGGCTGAGCGCTTCGAGCTTTTCATTGCCGGCATGGAAGTGGCTAACGGTTTTTCGGAATTGAACGATCCCTTAGAGCAATATGAGCGCTTTAAGGATCAGGTAAATCAACGTGAGCGGGGCGATGAAGAAGCGATGCTGATGGATGAAGACTATCTGCGCGCGCTGTCTTACGGAATGCCGCCCGCTGCGGGAATCGGTATCGGCATCGATCGATTCGTGATGCTCCTGACAAATAAACAATCGATCCGCGACGTGATACTATTCCCGCACTTGCGACCTGAACGAAAACAAGCGGAAGCGGATTCAGCAAAAGCGGTGAGCTGATTAACACTGATTCAGGTATTACTCGAAATCAAATTCAATAAAGGAGCTTTAGTCATGACCCGCAAATTGTTTGCTTTTGGGATCATTGTTGCCTTTGCTTTTGTGCTCTATGCTCAGGGGACAAAGACAGTCAAGATTGAGGGCTACATCATGGACAATGCATGCGCCGCCGGCCATGTCAAAGATGCCAACTTTGGCGAGAGAGTGAAGAAGCACTCAACCTCGTGCGCCCTGTCGCCGAACTGCGCGGAAAGCGGATACGTCGTGTATACAGCGGACGCTAAGCTTTATAAACTTGATCAGACCGGCAACAAGAGTGCAGAGGAATTACTGAAGGACACAGAGACAAAGTCTGGCGTTCAGGTCTCTGTCGAAGGTACGATTGACGGGGACACGATTAAGGTCGCTAAGATCACCGAAAAGACTAATTAAGGCGCATTTGTTCGTAGTCACTTTGGTTGCGCTGCGGCCAGTTTTTGCCGGAGCGCATCCAAACGCTCATCGGCCCAGGCAGGTTTCCGACCCTCTTGTTCCAGGGTGGTTACAAATTCCTGCATCACCTCCAACGCCCCTTTGAGATTACCCTGTCGTTCACGGACGCGGCTAATATCTAGAAGAAACTGATTGTTCTTCTTGCCGTAGGCGGCGGCAGCTTCGGTAAACAATTCTTCCGCCAGTTTCAGGTCGCCTTTCTGTTCATACATGCGGCCAAGATGGTAGTAGCTTATCGGATAGCGAGCACCATCGCGGTTTGCCACCCGCACCATATTCTCCAGCGCCTCATCGTTTCGCTTCAAACCCAGCAGCACGTAACTCAATTCAAGATTCGCGGGCGCAAAATAACCACCCATGCGCGAAATAACGCGCTGGTAGTTGTCAGCTGCATCCTGCAGATCGCCTCGCTCAAACGAACTGCGGGCACGTTGCAGGAAACCGTAACTGGCCGCATCCACGGTGTAGACTTTCGGACCTGCTGCAGAGCCCGGCGACCCACTATTCGACCGCGGCGATCCGCTACTGGCGCCGTCGGCTGAAGCCATTACGGTCTCTTCAGAACTTGCCGCCATGCCCTTGTTCTCTTTTGCCGGGGTTGATCCTTTGGCAGATGGCTGTCCCTTGGCAGATACGGACGATTCAACCACAATAGGTCCTCCGCTTCCGGCGCGCGCGATTGCGTCTCTGGCAGCGGTATGTTCGGGATCGATCACGAGAACGCGTCGCCATTCGCGGACAGCCAGATCGGTCTCGCCGCGGGCGGCGTAAAGTCGACCCAGGTTGTAGCTAGCCTCCGCATAATGAAAACTCTCCAACTTCAGGGCCGATAAAAACGACTCGTGAGCTTCATCCCAGCGTCCTTCGCGCATAAGAACAACGCCGAGGTTATTAAGCGCGCGCGAATATCTTCCTTTTCGCTGATCGATTGCTTTGCGATAGGCGGTGATCGCCTCGTCAGACTCTCCTAGGCGCGCCAGCGCATTACCCGCGTTGTAGAGACCCTGGGGATCAAACATGTTACCAGCGACGATTGAGTGTAATTCTGCAATGGCTGCGGGTTTCTTATTTGCTGCGACCAGTTCGTCGACCAGTTTCAGCTGCAGACGCGTACGCTCCGGTCCAGCTCGCGCCGCGTCGATCTCATCGCGCAACGAGATAGGATTGGAAGCACTGGGCTTTCTGGAATCAGCGACCGGAGGCGAAGCAGGCTTTTCAGACGCTTTCATTCCGGGCTTGTCCGTGGACTTGTCGCCCGTTGTCTCACCTGGACTTGGCGCGCTGTTGGCCTGTGGTTTGCCGGGAGTCTTGACTGAATTCCCACTACTGCTTTCCCCTGCGTTTGGGCTGGGCGGCTTCTCAGCGACCGCTGATTTGGATTCGCCGGATGAACCATCAACCACACGGCGCGCCCGCGTTTCGGTTGGGGTAGGCGTCACATTTGGCTGGGGAGTACCTTCTTTCCTCGCCGAACTGGTTTGACCCGAAGCTGCCTCGACACCAAAGATCGCAGCCAGCGTAATTCCCATCAACACTCGATTAAAGATCATGATTCTCACAACGATTTCTTTGTCACGCAAACTCGGATTACCGCTGCACGCGGGGAGCAGCTGCTCGCACATAGGCGACTACAGTACCTCCGAAACCTACGGCCCAACCGTGGGTGCGGTCGGTGAAAAAGAGCCTCTCCAGCGGGTGTTCTGTGCCACTGCTCTCAGCAGTCCAATGCAGGCCACCATCATTTGTGTATATGATGGTGCCCTCGGCGCCGACAGCCCATCCCTCAGAAGCGTCCAAAAACTTTACATCAAACAGATCGGTAGTAATTCCCGAGTTCTGTTGCTGCCAGGTGCGTCCTCCGTTTGTGGTGCGATAGATGCTGCCGGTGCTGCCGACCGCCCAGCCGAGACGATTATCGACAAACGACGTAGCAGCGAAACGAACGGCATTCTGATCCGCGTTTGGCAAGCGTGAAAGGTGCCAGGTCTCTCCACCATCAGAGGTCTGGATGATGGTTGCTCCCGCTCCCACCAACCAACCCCGATCCTCATCAATGAAAGTGCCGCCCAGGAGTAGATGACGCGTGGGCGATTGCAAGCGTGTCCAGTTTGCGCCGGAATCGCGAGTCGCATAGATCGCGCCACCTTCACCAAAAGCCCAACCACGTCCCCCCTGACTAAACACCGCGCGCACCAGACGAGCGTCTACGTCAACGCCGCGGATGTTGATTCGTTTCCAGTGTTCACCGCCATCGGTTGTTTGCATGAGATAGGTGCGCGGCTGGTCTTTGGTTTTCAACTCATAAATGTTTGTCTCGCAAACAAGCCATCCATGCTGGTCGTCCGTAAAATAAATATCGCGCAAGACATCTACCGTGGGCTGGGGTTTTGCCTGCCAGCTCTTGCCGCCGTCTGTCGTTCCCAGCAGTGTGCCTTTACTGCCTACAGCCCAGCCACGATCCGGGTTTATAAAGAAGACCGAATGAAGCCAGGCCATGGTTGTCACGCGTTGACGGGCCCAGATACCTGTTTGCGAATAAACGGGCAGGCATAAGGCGAAGAGCAACAGACAGGAGAAGCCGGCGGCAAGGATCCGCTCCTGCACCGACGACGTATCGACCTGACGCTTGCAAACTTTGAAATTCATCCTGTATGGCCTGCTTGCTTGCTATCTGCGCCGAGCACTTACAGCACCCCGCCCGAGAAGATTCGCGCAAAGCTGAGAATCGGCGTGAGGCTCATGATTTTTTGGAACGTCTTATACTTGTTGCCGGGAACGATAATCTGGTCTCCCGGCACCAGGTACGTGCTGTCCGGAGCTTTGCCTTTGTAGATAGCCGAAACGTTTACTGCAATTGGCGAAAGATTGCCGTTAGGTTGCCGGCGCAGGACTACAACTTTGCTCTTATCGCCGGTCTGCGTTACGCCTCCCGCCTCCGCCAATGCTTCCGTGACCGTCATTCGATGGGCCATCAGGCGGATGCCTGGCTGGCCTACGTCACCGATGACGCTGTAGCGGTAAGACGAGGCCTTCTCTAGCGAGACAGTGACTTGCGGATCGATGATGTACTCGTCGTATTGTTTCTTGATCAGTTCGGCGACCTCATCGACCGTTTTGCCGTTAACAAAAATGCCGCCGGGAATGAGCGCCAGAGCAATGCGGCCGCTTGGAGGAATGACTATTCCGGCGCGCGAGTAGCGATCCTGATTAAAAACCGCTACGGAGATCACGTCCTCAGGCCCCAGCCGGTAAGTGCTGAAGAAATTGTTGTAGTACGGAAGAACGGCGGCCTCTTCCGAAATCTGTTCGTGACGATTGGCCTGCGTGTCCTGAGGAACATCAGAGGGCGTAGGCTTAGTATCATCAGGTTCCAGCCGCTCTCCTGTTTTTGGAGTGGGCGTGGGCTTGGGTGCATCCTGTTTGGTCTTGTCCTGTTTTTCCTTTTCCTGGGTTGTGGTAGTGGCAAGACGCTGTCTGGTTTTTTGCGTATCGGTTTGCGTCTGAGCCACGACTCCAATGGCTGATGCCATCAACATGACCACGATTGCTAACCCATTTACGTTCTTCGTTGCTTTCATTTCAAAAACCTCCAAAACTCGGGCAGTCTCATTGAGCCCCGCGGCCAAACAAAATTATCTTGATCGTCTCAAACATGATGATTGCATCGAGAACCAAGCTATGGTTCTTGATGTAGAACAGATCATACTGAAGCTTCTGTCGCGCATCTTCGATCGAGGCGCCGTACGGATACTTGATCTGGGCCCAGCCGGTCAATCCTGGCGCGATTAAATGCCGCTGCTCGTAGTAAGGGATCTCCTGTGCCAACTGGGCCACAAAATGCGGTCGTTCAGGACGAGGGCCGACAAAACTCATTTCCCCTCGCAAGATATTCCAGAATTGCGGGATCTCATCTATGCGAATTTTTCGGATGACGCGGCCCACGCGTGTGGTCCGGTCGTCGCCCTTGGTGGCCCAGACAGGGCCGTCGTCTTCGGCGCCGACCCTCATCGAGCGAAACTTTGCGAGGATAAAATTGTGACCGTTCTTGCCGACGCGTTCCTGCTTGTAAAACACGGGGCCGCGCGAATCGAGCTTGATTAGAATCGCGGTAAGCACCACTATAGGCAACGAAAATAGAGCACCGATAAGAGCCACGAACCGGTGGACCGCACTGCGCGTGACGGCTGCCAACTTAGCCTGGCGTCCGCGTCCGGTAAAGATGAGCCACGAAGGTCGAATCATGTTTAGAGAGACACGACCAGTAACACGCTCGTAGAAAGTCGCGCCTTCCTCTATTGTCACGTGGCCCGCTAGACTCAGGTGCAACAACTTATCCGTGGGAAGCTGACCGCGCCGTTCGCCCATGGCAACCACGATCCGGTCGATACCCTCACGTTGCACGACCTCCTCGAGTTGCTCGGTCAGACCAATAACCCGTGGGTTAATCAAACTCTTGCCCAGCAGTTCTGCATCTGTACCGACGAAACCAACTATGCGGTAGCCGGCGTCGGGTGCTTCGACCCAGCATCAGCCGAGGATAGGCATAAAAGGAAAGTGCGAGCGCAACCCACGCCAGGCCTAGCGCCTGCACCAACCGCAACACCAACTCGCGGCGGTCGTGCATGACGATGAAATCGTACAAATCGAAAAGATAGAAAGCTGCCAAACAGAAAGTTGTGGCGAAGGCAGCTTTCAGGTAGCCATACCGCTCAATCAGTTCATAAGAAGAGTCCTGCATGCCGAGACGCAAGTACACCGCGCCAATGATCGCGGCGAAGATCAACGCGGCCTCAGCAAGAAGCAACAATACCGTTCGTCCATTTAATCGCAAGGCTCTCAACTGACTATCGCAACCCCCTCTTTGTGCTCAGCCGGTATTTGTTGCGACTCGACTCCTCGATCCTGGTAGTAATATCGACGTTGATAGTAGTACGCGGATTCATCGATTTGTTCATCGACACGATTGAGCACGACACCTAACAATCTCTCGCGCGGGATTTGTTCAAGAAGTTTGTCAATGATGGCGTAGCGAGTCTTACCGGACCTGACTACCAGCAAGGCGCCGTCAGCACGGCTCATTAGAACGTTGGCATCCGTGAAGATTCCCAGCGGCGGAGCGTCGATGATTATGTAGTCGAACATCCTTCTTACCTCGGCGAGAAGGCGCGCATAGCTGGGGCCTGAAAGCAACTCGGCCACGTCGTCTCGCGCCTTGCCACCAGGCAACAGATACAGGCCTGCCGGATCTAAACGTACTATCGCGTCTTCCAATCTCACCTGTCCCCCCAGCACTTCCGAAAGCCCCACGGCGGCATCGACGCCGAGATACGCGGTGGCACAAGGATGGCGCAGGTCGCTATCGATGATAAGCGCACGCACACCCTCGGTCTGCGCCAGAAGCCAGCTCAGATTGAGAGCCGTTAATGTCTTGCCCTCCCCAATCCCCGCGCTGGTAATTACGAAAGCCCGCATCTGCAATTGCTCGCCGGCTTGCAGAATTCTCGTCCGCAACGAACGAAACTGCTCGCAGTAGGCGGAACGAGGCTGACTAATGGCAATAAGGTGAGGCTCGACGCGCGCAGGGGATATGTCATAAGTGACTAATCCCCCGACGCGCGTCGCCCCGGCAGCGTCCAAAGTTGCCCCAGCATCACGCGAAGCAATTCCGCCGGGGAGTGCCGACCCGTCGGGTACATCCGCAGTGTGCGCAGAGGACGCTGAACTTTGCGCCGTCTCAGGAGAGGCAGACCGGATCGAAGAGCCCTTGAACAACTGCTCCTCGACCTGCCTGGCAGAAGGCAATCCGGAAATACTCGGACTTCCGCTCCGGCGCTCTGAATTTGTTTGTTCTTGCTTGGCAGCGCCACTCTTATCAGTAGCACTGGATCGTCTCATGGCGTCAAAAACTCTTCCCATCAATTCACCTCTCGAACTCCTTCGCTAAATCTCAGGAGGCTTTCGCTTGTTACTGTCCCTGTTCCACCGGCACGGCGGCTTCGGTCTCTGTTTCCTTCTCGGTCGCAGGAGTACCCGCAGCCCACAATTCCGCCCGGCCAGAAGAAGAGAAGATTCTGGCGGGCGCTTCTCGCTCTTCACCAGCTTGCAAACCGCGATCTGAGCGCGGCAACATGTCGAAAGTGTCGGCGATGTCCTCGATCGTCGAACGACCTACCGTGGTCTCGCCTGCTGCATAGCCGGCGAGAAGCGAGTTGTCGCAAAGATTGTTTACGTTGCGAGGAATTCCCTCCGAACAACGAAAGATGTAGTCGATCGCGCCTGGAGAAAAAACATCCGTGCGCTCGGCCCCAGCAACCAGTAGACGCGACGTAATGTAGCGATCAGTTTCCTCAACGTTCGGCAAGGGCTTGATCACGCAACGCAGTGCTACTCTTTGCTTAAGTTGACGCAAATCAGGATTGTTCAAGACGTCGCGCAATTCCGGCTGGCCGGTCAAAACAATCTGCAGCTGTTTGGCTGTATTCGATTCAAAATTTGAGAGCAGGCGAATCTCTTCGAGCACATGTGGGGACAATCCCTGCGCCTCGTCAATAATCAGAACTGTGCGCAATCCACGCGAGTGGCGCGACTCGAGAGCACGACCCAGCTCCAGCAATAGATCAGATTTCGTTTCCCATTTCTGAATGTCGAGTAAAGTGGCTACGTGCTGGTAAAACTCCGACACTGACAGTCGCGGGTTAAAGATATAAGCGACCAAAACAGTGCGATCCAAACGCTGCATCATCCAACGCAGGATTGTGGTTTTGCCGGTTCCTACTTCGCCAGTCACTACCACCAACCCCTTGCCACTCTCAATGCCGTAGTGGAGGTTGGCCATCACCTCTGTATGCGAAGGAGTAAAGTAAATAAAGCGCGGATCGGGAGTCAGCGCAAAAGGCAACTCCTTTAAACCGTAGAATTCTGCGTACACTCTGGAACCTCCATGTTCGAGAACTAGATCAGCCCGAACCTTTTTACGAAGGGCGTCCTGACGACGTCGTCAGGAATTCAACAACGTGTGTAGCCCTCAGGGCCAGCGCGAGCAAAGGAATGCTGACGATGGCCATCGCTACTCCTGCAGCAAGCAGCAACCGGCGACGCCGCGGCAGAGCTCGGGCCTCTTGTGGCGTGAGCAACTCGGGAACTGAAATTAGAACGGGCAAGCCCGTGTAATGACGTGCGTCTTCGCTGCTCTGAATGGTAAGTAGACGTGGTATCTCGAGTATTGCAGTGAGAAGCAGGCCAAGGGCAAAACCAACGGCAAGCCCCATCGCCGAAAGCACGAGTCTTTTGGGAGCGATCGGCTTGGAAGGCAGGTTGGCGGCGTCAACTACTTCAATGCTCTCACCTTGTTGCTGGGTTGCGGCTTCCCTCCCCAGGTTAATTTTCGATTGTTGGCCCAGTAACTGATCGTAAGCGCCTTTCTTTGTCTGGTATTCGCGCTCCTTTACCTGGTCGACTTCCTTCTGTTTGGCAATCACATCGGGATGTTTCTCTTTGAGTTCCTGCCTGAGATGCGTCAACTCTCCTTCCAACTGGGCTTTCCGCATCAGCAACTGAGAGTACGCAAGCGTCTGCTTGGGATCAGTGGTGTTTTCAATCACGTCATCCTTGATTTGCTGAGATTGTTTCCGCATCAGCGTCAACGAAGATGACAGGGCTGAACGTCGATCTTGCAAACGTCCAACTTCGGAAATCAAAGCCTTTTGCTGTTCCCGCAAGCCACCTAACTGACCGATCAGCGACGTCGCTTCACTAGGCAGATTGCCGACGTTTTGCTGCATGAAATCGAGCCGCTGCTTGTCGACAGCATCAAGCTCCTCTTTCGCGAGTCTGACCTGCTGATCAATAAACGTCTTGGCCGAAGTGGTTGAGTTGACAGTGTTCTGTGTCTGCTGGTCGATGTATTTGGTGGCTAACTCGGCCGTCACTGCCTGCGTGGTTCTTGGATCACGGCCGTGGACCGTAATGTTGAAGCCGTTCGTAATATCGTTCCGGCTTGTGTTTACCTCGACCCTGATGTCCCTGCGCAGCATGTCAATGATGGATTCCATCGGCTCGCCGCGCAGACGTTCAGACTTGTAGAGCTCATACTTCGTGACGAGCGGCTCGAGTGAACTACGACTGGTAACCACCTGTGCGATGCTCGTTAATTGACGGCTCAGGCTGTCTTCGGTGACCGTTGGGACCACTGTCGTGGGCAGAGTCGAAGGCCTTACAACGATGAGCGTGACCGACTCATAGACATCGGGAAGTCGAGAGACTACCAGCGCAACCGCAGGGGTGACGGCAATAATCGGAAGGATTATCAGCCAAATGCGCCTCCGAAGGATCTTTAAATATTCGCTTGGGGTTCGCTGGCGTAATTCAAGGCTCATTATCGCACTCCTATTTGTTTCAGTGGCCTGGACCATCCCGCATTACAGAGTAGCAAGGGCCTTCTTAGCATCATCAATGTCCGGGAACGGGGATTTGTCTGCTAAACGCAATGCGGCTTCCAGTTCGCGTCGTGAGCCTGCTTTGTCGCCCTTTGCTTTTAGGGCTACGCCGAGATGATAGTGATAAGTAGGGCTCGGCGGTCTGTTAACGGCCCGCGCGTCTGCTTCGTCCATCGAAACGGCCTTCTGCAATTGCTCCACCGCTGCCGCATAAAGACCTTTCTTGAAATATACCCAGCCCAGGGTATCCACGAACCCGCCAACATTGGGGTTCTTCTGGACCACGCCTTGCGCCAGCCGCACTGCTTCATCGAGATTGCCCTTACCGGTGACGGCATAAAGCCACGCCAGATTGTTGGCCGCGATCGTTGAGTTTGGATCGAGCTCGAGTGCCTTGCGATAGTTGTTCGCAGCTTCGTCGAAGTTCTTCTTCAAATCTTCCAGCATTCCAATCATGGTGTAGGCGCCAGGATTGTCCGGCCGAAGTCCGATCATCTTTTTATACTCGGCAATAGCGCGATCTTCCTGGCGCATATTGATGAAGAGAGAGCCCAAAGCTGAGTAAGCAGCCAGGTAGTTGGGATCGTCTTCGAGGGCCTTGCGGAGTTCGGCCTCCGCGCCTTCCGCGTTGTGCTGGAACCCGTAAATCTGGGCCTTCAGATAATGCAGTGAGGCGTTGTTGGGATTGGAACTTAACGCCTGGTCAATTCGGCCATGGGCCTTATCAAATTCCTTGTCGCTGGCATACAGGGAAATCAACCCCGCCAGGGCATTAAAGTTTGTCGGGTCAATTTTGAGCGCGCTCTCATAGAAACCTGTGGCATCAGCGGGCTTTTTGTCGAGGGCAGCAGACATTGCCAGATTGTTGTAGACAAACGGATCGTTTGGAGCTTTATCACGCGCAACCATGAAATCCTGGCGGGCTGCATCCTTATTCCCAAGCTGCAACTGCGCAGTACCACGAGCCAAAAGAGTTTTCTCCTGAATTTCCGTCAGCAGTTGTGGGGAGTTGTCGGGATCCGGAGCAGTCTTGTCCAGGCGGTTGAGTAAGTCTGTGGCCAAACTCACTGCCTTTTTCGGGTCCCCGGCCGCAAGACTGATCTGGACCTGCATCAGTTTGGCTGGCAGGTAGTCTGGATAGTTTCTTTCCAAATCTGCCGCGAAAGTGCGTGCCTGATCGATTGCTCCCAGGCCGAAATTTGCCTGGGCCATGAAGTAAAGCCCCGCTCGTGAATTGGGTTCCTGTTTTAAAACTTCCTTCAGGTCTTCTATCGCAGACTTCAAGCCATCCACTTGTCCAGTCTGCGACCGCAAACGTGCTCGAAGCAGGAGGGCTTGTCTATCGCTCGGCTCCTTTTTTAGAATTTGATCAATCTGGGCGCTGGCGCCCTGCTTGTCCCCGCGCACCAGCAGAATCTCAGTAAGCCGATAGCGACCCTTTGTGTAGTCGGGCGACTTCGCAAGGATGTCCTGGTAAATCTTTACGGCGTCATCCGTTCGATTGATCGAGGAATAGAAATCGGCCAGCACCGCCTGGCTTTCGGGTTTATCCTTATCGAGCGCGGCCAGCGCCTTATAGGATTCCTCAGCTTTATCCAACTGCTTGTTGACTAGATAAAAACTCGCAAGAATGAATCTGGCGTTCCGATCGTTTGGCGCAATTTCCACTGCTTTCTTAAACTCTGTTTCCGCCTCAGACTGCTTGTTCGCCTGGACCAGATACTTACCGTATTCCGAGTGGGCCAATGGGGAATCCGGGCTTATTGAAATTGCTCGATGAAATAGTTCTTCTGCCTTGGCCGGTTCGTTGGTCACCAGATAAAAGCGAGCGAGACTGAGGTATGACTCTACACGCTTCGGATCCAATTCGATTGCGTGATTCAATTCGGCAACAGCCTTGTCCCTCTGGTTCTGGGCAAACAGGACGCTCCCCATGAGGATATGACCTTCGATATTATTGGGATCCTTTTGCAACACTTCTTTTGCCAAACGTTCGGCTTCCGCAATAAGCTCGGCCTTGCCTCTACTCCCAGCTATATAATAGTTTCCCAGCTTATTGCGGGCATCCAGATTGTTCGCATCCAGCGCGACTGTTTTCCTCAGCTCCGCCATCATCTCGGGAAATTGCTGCAGCTCTTCATAAGCTCGCGCAAGTCCCCAATGGGCCGCCGCAAGGCTGTCGTCTATCTGCAAGGCATTGCGAAACTCGAGAGAGGCTTCCTGGTATTTGGCATCCTTCAGGTAGGCTTCCCCTTTGCTGAGATGTTCGGCCTTTGCTTTTGCTGGATTAGTGCATCCGCCAAGTGAAACCACTGCGGCCAGAAGCAGACAGAGGAGGGTTGAGTAGTAAGGGTAACCGCGGCACTCGCTATTCATTTCTATTTTGACTCCGTTGTTTGCTGCCACATCGTAGAAGCAGCCATTCGTGTCTTCGCTTTCTTATTAGCATCCTCGGCGGGCAATTGCCAGGAGATGCCTCAGAAGGGAGACATTGTTGGAAAACGGCGAACCCAGCACATTTTCCGCAATTGTCGCTTGAAGAGCCGACGAATCCTTATTTCAGACCGGTGTTCCATGTGTGCTCAATCCGGAACAAATTCCGGAAGCACACTAGTCGCGCTTGCTGCCAGGTCCGTCGCCGATTTAAGCGCCGCAGCCTCAGACTCATCAATGGGCATTACCACGCGGATCATTGCCCCATCGGAACGACGCAAACGCACGCTATCAACGACTGTGTAGATCTTGCCCCAGTATTCGCTGGCCACGGCCCTGCCTCGCCCTTGATACCAGTAAATGAGCAAGTCCTTGTGTTCTCCATTTTGTATCAAATACCGGTTGGCCTGGAAGCTCTTCCCATTGGGTAACGTAATCGTCACGCTGCCTGGCTCGCTCATACTCCAGCCGGAGCCTGGTAAGCAATGCAAGGGGCTGTGATACGTAGCGCCGTCACGTTGACTCGCGTAGTACCCAACATAGAAATTCGCTACCCGGCCGTCGGGATTGCGATAGTCGCGCAGCAAATAGTCACTCGCGCGTAAAACCTTCATCGTCTCGCTATCAAATACCTGATCGGTTCCTGTCTGCTGCCAGACACCAACTCGTTGGGGAAAGTCCTTCAAGTCCTTGCGCACCACATGGGCCTCACCAAGGTAGGCCCAGGCATTAACCAGGACGCCGGCGGCCAGAATTACAACCAGAAGTAAGACAAACCGCAAAGAGGTTTTCATCACTCGGTCCCTTCCGCCGGGATCACACGCGGCGCAGCGGTTACGGCCGCTTCCTTCAGGGTCAATTCTTTCTCCTTATTGCGCTGCTCGCCTCGCGGTGGATTGGGTCGTTGTCCATCGTTCGTAGAGTCACTGGCTCGCGGTTTAAAGCGGTCGAGGAGCCAGCCGACGCCAAACAACAATAGAAACGCGACGATGTAAATGACCCAACCCGAAAATTCATGGAAGAACCCATCGGCAACCCTTGTTCCGTAATAATGAGCGAGGATACCGGTTCCGCTTACTCTGAAAGCATTTGTCAATATGGCAATTGGAACAGCTGAGAGAACTATGATCAGGGAACGCCAGAAACCATAACTTTTCAACCAGCCAACCAGGGTCCTGCGACCACCGCTTGGGTTCTCCGAACGAGGGTAGCTGAAATAGGCAAACACAACCGCCAGCGTCACCAACGTCATCAGGGAGCGAATACCGCTGCAGGCTTCAACTACCTCCAGCTTTTTCGTCTCGAGAGAATCAAGAGGCTTAAGCTCGATGATGTTTCCCTGACGCAGCACCGGAATATTCAACAGGTTCATTGACCAAACAGCGCATCGAGAGGCAAACAGTTGGAGGGGAAAAGCTATCTTGTTGAAGATAATGACGGGGATAGGAATTGCCAGCAGCAATAATCCCAGCGGCACCAGTAGTTGCTGCAACAAACGGGCACCCCAGAAGTAGACCACTATTCCCGCCAGGATCAGAACAAACGAGAGACGTTGAGTGTAGAGTTCCGCGCCCGCAATTCCGGCCCAAAGTGCAAACAGCGCAAAGAGAACGGCCGCCCCCCCCCAAATGAGAGACGGGCTGAATGATTCGCGGGCAAAGCGATCGCGCCGCAGCCAAATAATATAGATAATGACGAAGGGGATTAAGAGTCCGTGAGAGTAGTTTTCGTCGTTCCACCAGTCGTGCGTAAGTTTTATGAGCACGATGGCGTAAGCAAAAAGGACTGCAGACGCGATTGCGAAGGCTCGCCAGAGATTCTTGGTGGCCGGGACACTCATTTACCAAATTCCTTGGATATTTTCGTAAGAAAAGGGCAATTTCCCTTGCGAAAACGAATGGAAGATCCGTTAACCATCTCCCAGAGTTAAACTCTCGACAAAGCTTATATCAAACTGCCATCTTGTGACAATCCTAAAAGCCTACAGAAGGCGTAAACACCGAACAGGGAGGTTCTTCCATAAAATTCCTCAGGAGACGCTGTGAGCGGCATTCAATCTTGAGCGGGACACTGCTGGCGCCTGATCTGCGACGTTAACCACCATAAACGCAATAGGCGACACCGGAGATGCGCCAGGTGTCGCCCTACGATAGATATGCGCTAGTGATGATTCCTACTGACCGAATCTGCGACGATACTCGGTTGACTCAAGGAAAGCTTTCACCATCTCCGCGTTCACGAAGTCGCCGTGAAACTGGTCGAGCTTGCTCAACCAGAAGTTGAAGCCTGCGCTGTCTGGATCGCGTCCCAGGTACCCGAAGTATTGCATCAAGACGAACGCGGAGTTGTATGCCCCGCGCGAGATCGTCGGATTATCTACCAGCTTACTCAGCACATCCGCACGCGACTTTCCATTGTTCAGATCCTGAACCAGGTCGTCCCGTTCGGCCGCAGTGATGGTCAGTCCCACGTTGGCGATCAAGGTGTCAACGTATTGCCCATTCGTCAAGCCAGCGTAGCGCGCCTGGAAGGCACTTCGTTGCACCCAGGCTTGCACAAAGGCTTGCTTGTTTCCTGCGAGTCTCGCCTCCCACCCATCTGCACCAACGATCACCCCGCTCGCAATACTCATGTTATCTGGCAGAAACTCCTGCAACAACGGGACGCGCCCATATGAAGATTTGTACAAACGGTAGACGTAGTACCCCGTCTGCTGAAACTCGATAGACAGGAAGAACGCGGCGGAAACATTGATGCGTTTTACTTCTACGCAAGCCGTATCAGTGCCACAACTGGCGATTTCATTGACCCAAAAATCATCGCCCGCCTGATCCGGCTCGCGGTTTAGGAAGTCTACATACTGCTGCCGCACCATGTAGGAAGCCACGTCAATTGGGTTGGCGATATCGCCGTTCGTGATAAACGCAATACTCAACTCGAGGTTAGTGATTGCTTCACGCAGATGACTCTTCACTCCGGCGAGATCCCCCTGTAATGCAGACTGGTTCGCTTGGGACGCTGCGTTTAGCGCCGCCTGCAAGGCAACGTCGATTCGTGCGGCTGCGACGTAAATATTTCTGTTATCGTTAAAAACCAGGTAAGCCTGTTGGATTTCAGAGATAAATTCGGCGACCTCTGTCGTAGCTGACTCATCCAGCGAAACACGGTTCGGGCCGTTGAGTCTGATGGGACCATTTGTAGAAACCAGTTGATTACTTAAATCCTGCCCGGTCCGTTTCGCATGCCCGACACTAGTTCCCAAATTCGGTGTCGGACTTGGATTGGGCGTCGGGGTCGGACTTGGTGTTGGGGTACCTACCGGACCGCCAAAGAATAGCCCACTAACTACAGCATTGGATCCGGCGACCTTAGTAACCTTGATTTTTATGTGGCCCTGGACGTTCCAAACCAGATATTGCCCTCCAGAGAAACCGGAAATGGTTCGGCTGTCGAGGACAGCGTTGGTGCCGGCATCCAAGATGTCAATTGTCTCCGTGCGCCCATTCGCATCCCAATCCAGAGCGTAGATTGCAATTCTATGAACCTGCCCGTCACTCAGGTTCACATCGATGCTAAAAGCCGGACTTTGATACCAGCAGGCAGCAATGCGATCGCTGGTTGCTACTTTCTCCAGTGCCTGTACAGATGACGTGCTTGCGGACCATAAGAAAGGCGTATTCGAGATAGGAGTAACTTCGGCATAAGCTGGATAGCCAACGGTATCGTTAATAACGTTGTAGCCATCTGCGCCGTAGATGTTCTT
>WNFY01003817.1_pt1 | contig 18720 bp, 18 predicted proteins | sample 5400091 | NCBI WGS metagenome assembly WNFY01 (sample SAMN13153364, study PRJNA577476) | soil metagenome | isolation source: 60 cm soil or saprolite under grassland replicate 1 | place: USA:California | collected 2016-06-15
CTCGTTTCCGGGACCCTGAGCCTGCGCGGCATCGTCGAGCACCAGCTTGGCACCTGGTACGGGATCCCGCGCTGGCACATCTTTTACGGGTTCCAGCTCATTGCCTTCGTGCTCTACATGATCGCGGCCTTCGCCGAGACCAACCGCATCCCGTTCGACCTGCCCGAGGCAGAGACCGAGCTGGTGGCCGGCTATCACACCGAGTACAGCGCGATGAAGTTTGCCATGTTCTTCATGGCCGAATACGCGAACATGATCACCGTGGCCTGCATTGCCACCGTCATGTTCCTGGGAGGATGGAGCGGCCCGCCGATGCCCTTCCTGCCGCCGGCCGTGCAGGCGTTCTTGCCGCTGATTTACTTCTCGGCCAAGGTTTTCTTCTTCCTGTTCCTTTACATCTGGATCCGCGGCACGCTGCCGCGCTTCCGTTATGACCAGTTGATGGGCTTCGGCTGGAAGGTGCTCTTCCCGGCCGCGCTTGCCAACGTGATCGTCACCGCCTTCTTCGTCGCCATGCGCGGGTGACGACCGGAATGGAAAACTGATGCATGAATTTCTCTTTCTCCTATTTGCAGCCCTCTGCGCCGGTGGCGCGGTGAACCTGCTGCTGCAGCGCAAGACGATCAACAGCGCGCTGTCGCTGATCGTGGTGATGGGCAATCTGGCCATGATCTATCTGCTGCTCGGCGCCGAATTCGTCGCCGTCATCCAGGTGATCATCTATGCCGGCGCCATCATGGTGCTGTTCATCTTCGTCATCATGCTGCTCAACGCGGGCGAAGAAGAGCCATCCAAGGGCAGTAACGTGGCCAAGCTCTTCGGCATCCCCGGCCTCTTCGCCGGCGGCATCATCGGAATCTGGGTGCTGCTCAAGCACGGCCCTCCTGACAAGTTTCGGATTGGCCAGCTTTACGGCCCGGCCGACCAGGTTGGCATTCTTCTGTTCACCAAATATCTGCTGGCCTTTGAAGTCACCAGCATCCTGGTGCTCATTGCTATCATGGGCGCCGTGGTGCTGGCCCGCAGGAGTCAACAATGATCCCCATCTCCTGGTACCTTCTGCTCAGCGCGTTTCTGTTTGCCTGCGGCGTGACCGGCTTTTTGACCAAGCGCAACATCATCACGCTGTTCATGTCGATCGAGCTGATGCTCAACGGCGTGAACCTCTCCTTCATCGCCTTCGCCACGCGCCTGGGAACACTGGACGGACACATCTTCGTCTTTTTCGTCATGGTCGTTGCCGCCGCCGAGGCCGCAGTGGGGCTGGCCATCATCATCGCTGTCTATCGCACGCGCGAGACCCTGAACGTCGACCGGGTGAACCTGCTTAAATTATGACGCCTTCAAACTTTCAGCCCTGGCTCATTCCGATTCTCCCGCTGCTCGGCGGGCTGATCAACGGACTGCTCGGCAAGCGCTTCTCCAAGGGCCTTGTCGCCGCCGTTGCTCTCCTCTTCACCGGCGCCTCGTTCGCGGTCGCCTGCTGGCAGGCACTGGTGCTGGTGAACTCCGGCGTTGACCACCTGGAGAAGACCTACGGCACCTGGATCCGTGCCGGGAACTTCTCGGTCGACTTCGGCATCTACCTCGACCATCTGTCGCTGGTGATGATGCTGGTAGTCACCGGCGTCGGCTTCCTCATCCACGTCTACTCCGTGGCCTACATGGAGCACGAGGGCGGCTACTATCGCTTCTTCGCCTACCTCAACTTCTTCATGTTCTTCATGCTGACGCTGGTGCTGGCCAACAACTACCTGCTCATGTTCGTGGGCTGGGAAGGCGTGGGCCTTGCTTCCTACCTGCTCATCGGCTTCTTCTTCCTGAAGGATTCGGCCGCCAACGCAGGCAAGAAGGCCTTCATCACCAACCGCGTCGGCGACTTCGGCTTCCTGATCGCGCTCTTCCTGCTGGTGCAGCACTTCGGGAGCCTGCACTACCCGACGCTGATCGGAAAGATCTCGAGCTTCCCGGTTGAGGCCTCGGCCGGGCTTCTCACCGCCATCGGCCTGCTGATGCTGGTCGGCGCCACCGGCAAGAGCGCGCAGATCCCGCTCTACGTCTGGCTGCCTGACGCGATGGAAGGCCCCACGCCGGTCTCCGCGCTCATCCACGCCGCCACCATGGTCACGGCGGGCGTCTACATGGTCTGCCGCTCCAACTTCATCTTCAGCCGGGCGCCCATGGCGCTGCTGGCCGTCGCCGTCATCGGTGCGCTGACCAGCTTCTTCGCCGCCACCATCGGCATCACGCAGACCGACATCAAGCGCGTGCTGGCCTACTCCACGGTCTCGCAGCTCGGCTACATGTTCATGGCCGCCGGCGTCGCAGCCTACTCGGCCGCGATCTTCCACCTGATGACCCACGCCTTCTTCAAGGCCCTGTTGTTCCTCGGCGCAGGCTCGGTCATTCACGGCGTGGGCGGCGAGCAGGACATGCGCAAGATGGGCGGGCTCAGGAAATACATGCCGTGGACCTTCGCGACGATGTTGATCGCCACGCTGGCCATCGCGGGCATTCCGCCCTTTGCCGGCTTCTTCTCCAAGGACGAGATCCTGTGGGAGGCCTTCAGCAGCCCGCACGGCAGCAAGATCTTCTGGGCGCTGGGCGCCATCACGGCCTTCATGACCAGCTTCTACATGTTCCGCCTGGTATTTATGACCTTCACCGGCGAGTATCGCGGGGCCAAGCCACAGGCGCATGCCGCAGCCGCAGGTCACCATGGCAATCCGCACGATGAGCCGGAGGAGCATCACGACGAGGAAGGTGATCCGCACGCCCACGGCCATGGCGGAGCGCCGCACGAGTCACCCTGGATGATGCTTGGGCCGCTGGTGATCCTCGCCGTGCTCTCCTTGGTAGGAGGATGGGTCGGCATCGGCAACCGCTTCGGGGCCTTCCTCGATCCGGTGATTCAGCGCGTAGGAACCGTGCAGGAAACCGAGCACACCGCCACCGCCGAGCAGACGGCGGCGGCCGGAGCCGAGCATACGACTGCCGCCGCTCCTGTCAGCGAGCGCGAAGGCGAAGGTGAGGAGCACAAGAGTACGGAACTCGCTCTGATGGCCTTCTCCGTCTGCCTTGGTCTCGGCGGCCTGGGGCTGGCCTGGCTGATGTACGTCAAGAAACCGGAACTGCCGGAGAAAATCGCCGCCTCCGTCTCCGGGCTGTATCACCTGGTGCTCAACAAATACTGGATCGACGAGCTCTATCAAGCGGTGCTGATCGGCCCGCTGGTGAGCCTCTCGCGAGGCGTGCTCTGGCAGGCGATTGACCAGAAGGTGATCGATGGAACGGTGAACAACTCCGCTGCCGCAGCCGCTGAGGTCTCCTCGGTCGTCCGCCGGCAGCAGTCCGGCCTGATTCGCAGCTACGCCGGATGGGTCGCCGCGGCAGCCGCGGCAGTGGTCGCCTACATGGTTTGGTGGGGAACCCGATGAACTTATCAACTCTCAATCCCTGGATTCTGACGCTCACCACCTTCCTGCCGGCGCTGGGGGCCGTGCTCATCGCCTTCCTGCCGCGCCGCGACCGCGACATCCGCTGGTTCGCGATGCTGATCTCGGTGATCACGCTGCTGGTCTCGCTGCACCTGCCGGCGCATTACCGCGAGGTAGCGCCCGCCGCGTCGGGCAGCTATGCCTACGAGCAAAATGTGCAGTGGATCACCAGCCCCAACATTCACTACCACGTCGGCATCGATGGCATCTCGCTCTGGCTGGTGGTGCTGACGACCTTTCTCGTTCCCTTCTGCGTGCTGGCCTCCTGGAAGTCGATCCACGACCGGGTGAAGGAGTTCTTCATCCTCCTGCTGCTGCTGGAGACGGCAATGATCGGCGTCTTCATCGCGCTCGACCTCTTCCTCTTCTATTTCTTCTGGGAAGCCACGCTGATCCCGATGGCGCTGATCATCGGCATCTTCGGCCACGAGCGGCGCGTCTACGCGGCCGTCAAATTCTTCCTCTATACGATGATCGCCTCGGTGTTCATGCTGGCGGCGATCCTGTGGCTCTATGCGCACTCGGGCACCTTCGAGTTCACCGAGTTGCAGCGCATGATCGCCAGCGGGGCCATTGCCCTGCCCGGCCACACGGGCTTCTGGCTCTTCCTGGGATTCTTCCTGGCCTTTGCCGTCAAGGTGCCCTTGTTCCCCTTCCACACCTGGTTGCCGGACGCCCACGTTGAGGCGCCCACCGCTGGCTCCGTGCTGCTGGCCGGCGTGCTGCTGAAGATGGGCACCTACGGTCTGCTGCGCTTCAGCATAGGGCTCTTCCCCGCCGAGGCCCACCGCAACGCGCCCTGGATCATGATCATCGCCATCATCGGCATCGGGCACCTACAGCTTCACGCAAGCGGGCATGGACGGCGCCGTCTATCAGATGCTGAACCACGGCGTCTCCACTGGCGCGCTCTTCCTGCTGGCGGGCATGCTCTACGACCGCCGCCACACCTACGAGATCAAGGAATACGGCGGCTTGGCCACGCCCATGCCGGTATACGCCACGCTCTTCCTGCTCATCACCCTGTCCTCTGTAGGATTGCCGCTGATGAACGGTTTCGTGGGCGAGTTCCTGGTGCTCAGCGGGGCCTTCCAGGCGAAGATGATCTACGGCGTCCTGGCCGCCAGCGGCGTGATCTGGAGCGCCTTCTACATGCTGTGGCTCTACCAGCGCACCTTCTACGGCGTCATCACCGTCCCGGCCAACGGGTCGCTGCCGGATGCCGACCTGCGCGAGCGCACCGTCCTGTGGCCGCTCGCCGTACTGGCGCTGGTCATGGGCGTCTTCCCCTCCCTCTGGATGAACTCCATCGACCAATCGGTTGGAACCGTCCTTAGCCATGATCCCCATCCCAACCACCGCCGATTACGTTCGCATTCTTCCTGAGCTCGTGCTCTCCATCTTTGGCGTCCTCGTGATGTTCATCGAGAGCCTGCTGCCCGCTGGAGGCAGCCGCAAAGGGCTGGGCCTGTTCTCCGCCGCCGGTGTTCTGGTCGCGCTGGCCGCCACCGACTGCCAGGCGCATCCGCAGTTTTTGGGCTTTGGCTTCGGCAACGCCATTCGCGTCGACCACTTTAGTGTCTTCTTCCACGTCGTAGTGCTCGGGGTGGCCCTGATCACCATTCTCATGTCGCTCGACTACCTCAGCGTGCAGAAGACCGACCGCGGCGAATACTACGCACTGATCCTGATGGGCGCGGCCGGCGCATGCCTGATGTCTTCGGCCATCGAACTCGTGCTGGTCTTCATCGCCCTGGAAATCTCCTCCATCTCCAGCTACGTGCTGGCGGGCTTCCGCCTCAAGTCGGCGGAGAGCGCGGAGAGCTCGCTGAAGTACTTCCTCCTCGGTTCCTTCGCAACCGGGTTCTTCCTCTATGGGGTCGCGCTGCTCTACGGGGCAACTGGATCCACCAACGTCTTTGAAATTGCCAAGGTGCTCGGCTCGACCACCCGCATCGAGCCGCTGGCCTTCCTTGCCGTGGCGCTCATCTTCGTCGGCCTCGGCTTTAAGGTTGCCGCGGCGCCCTTCCACATCTGGACGCCGGACGTCTACGAGGGCGCGCCTTCGCCAATTGTGGGCTTCATGTCCACCGCCCCCAAGGCTGCGGCCTTCGCGGTGCTGATCCGCCTGGTCATCGACACCTCTTCGCCGCACTGGTTCTGGCTCATCTGGGTCAGCGCCATCCTCTCCATGAGCATCGGCAACCTCGGCGCCATCCTGCAGACCAACATCAAGCGCATGCTGGCCTACTCCTCCATCGCGCACGCCGGATACCTGCTGGTGGCCTTCGCCTCGGCCGCCAACCACGAGCTGGGAGTCTCGGCTGCCATGTTCTACGCGGCCTCCTATGCGGCAATGAACGTGGGCGCCTTTGCGATCGTCACCCACCTCGCCGGCAGCGGCGAACGCTACTCGCAGATCGACGACTACTCGGGACTGGGCAAGCGCTCGCCCGTGCTGGCCGCGGCGCTTACCTTGTTCCTGCTCTCGCTGATCGGCATTCCCATGACGGGCGGCTTCTTCGCTAAGTTCTACGTCTTCCACGCGGCGATGCGGTCTCACCTCATCTGGCTCACGCTGATCGGCGTGATCAACAGCGGCATCGGTTCCTACTACTACCTGCGCGTCATCGTGCGCATGTACTTCTACGAGCCGCAGACCGCCGAACCCACGCCGCGCATGAATTTCGGCGTGGCAACGGCCATCGCCATCAGCCTGATCCTTGTTCTCTGGCTGGGCCTGCTGCCAAACTCGGTGCTGAATTACGCGCAGACGCCGACGATGATGTCCGCCCGCTGATTTTTTCGCCTAAACCAAAGCCCCGGATTCGCTCCGGGGCTTTTGATTTGCCCGTGATGGTGTCGATTTTCTCAGTGTTGTGACGCTAGAGATGCATTCCTATCCGCACAATATAAAATCCTAGTTCTTTGAAACGAAATCCGGGATCCAGGAGTCTTTCCAGCGAGATTTCTTCTCGCGCTTTCGGTTGTCTCACGAAGTCTCCGTCCCAAACACCATACAGCTCGACGGCTTCCTCTCTGCTCGAGCGCAGGAGGTTAACCAAAGCTTCTTGGTTGTAGCGCTCCGCATTCCGCTGGGTGTCGTCTTGCAGCTCTTCGAACCAAGTCCAGTTTCCTTTCTCAAATGTCACGTAAGGAAATGCGCATCCGCATCCAGACGTTGAGCCGATATATTGAACTTCCGGCTTGGTGAAATGGCTTAAAAAAGGAAGCTCACGCTCGCTCAAATCACTAACCGAGAAGTCGGGAGCGTTCTTGTCGAACGGCCGGCGTGGCAGCGGCCTGTCCGTACCGGCGTAAAGCACGAAGCACATAAACGCTCTCCTCTGAAATATGTTTATTATCCTCCCAAAGCAAAGCCCCCGCCGAGGCGGGGGCCAATTCCACAAAAACTCAATGGCTACTTCACGACCTTGGCGAAGACCACGACCAGGGTGAACAGCACCAGCGATTCGATGAACGCCAGGCCGAGAATCATGGCCAACTGGATGCCGGCGCGGGCAGCAGGATTGCGCGCCATGCCTTCGCAGGCGGCGGCGCCGACCTTCGACTGTCCGAGTGCAGCCAAGCCGGCGGCGATCGCCATGGCAAAGCCGGAGGTGATGGCGACCCAGTTGGGTGCGGAAGCGGCCGCAGCAGCGGGCTCGCCCTGGGCAAACATCGGGGTGGCCATCATCAGAACGGCCATGAGGGAAAACAGCAGGAACAGCTTCTTGTTCATCGTCCTTGCTCCTTGATGAAATCGCCGCCAGGGGGTGGTTGACGTTCTGCCTTGGGAGGCGGAGGCCCTCACGCTTGCGGCGTACAACAAAACTCGGTGTGAAGCAAAATCTCAAGTCGAGGGTGCCCCACTTCTGCCCGCGTTTGGCAGAAGTGGGATTCAGTCCTCGTTCAACTCTTTAATGCGATTCGTGGGCCACGGCCTCGCCGATGTACACCATCGGCAGCAGCACGAAGATCAGCGTCTGGATCAGCGAGACGCCGAAGTGCAGCACCAAAAAGATCACCGGAATGCCCACCGGCACCAGCGAGAAGAAGACCAGCGTCACCATGTCGCCGGCAAACATGTTGGCGAAAAGACGGACGGTGAGCGAGAGCATGCGCGCCAGATGGCTGGCAATCTCAATGATGAACATCAGCGGCGCCAGCCACCACACCGGCCCCGCGAAGTGCTTCAGATAACCGATCCCGTTGGCCCGGAAGCCGTGCATCTGGTAGAAGAACCAGGTCACGATGGCGCAGCCCAGCGGCACCACCGGCGAACCCGTGGGTGACTCAAAGAACGGCACCAGCCCCAGCAGGTTGCACGACAGGATGAACAACGCCAGCGTGATCAGGTAGGAAAGATAGCGCCGGTGGTCGTGGCCGATGATCTCCTCGCTCTGCGCGTCCATCAGGCCGTAGACGGTCTCGATCATGTGCTGCAGTGCGCCCGGCTTTTCCACCGAAAGGCTCGCCCGCGCCGCCAGGAAGAAGCCGACAAGCAGCAGGGCGACAAAGATCTCCATGGCAAAGGCGTTGGTGATGGGCGTGGCGGGATGCCCGGGATGGATGCCCAGCGCCGTCAGCAGCGCGGTTACGGCACCGCCAAACAGCTTGTTGAGGAGCGCGGTAAAGGGGAGCTGATGCATCGAAGTCTTTGGTGGTGCGGTTCAGGATGGTCGCCTGATGCTGACGACGAACTCGTAGGCGGCCTCGCACATCATGGCAACGACGGGCATGGCAAGCCCCGCCAGAAATCCCATCAGACCGCGCACGGAACACTCAAAGATACCATACGCAAACAGGGCGATCAACCCGACGCGGCCCACTCCTCGCGCCACCACAAGGGCCCCGCGCTCGCGGCTTTGCGCCTGCACAATACGCTCCGCGATGGCGTTGACCGAGGCAGCCAGCCAGCGAAAATTGATCCATCCCAGCGCGGTCCCCAGCAGCACTCCCGCCGCCACCTGCCAGCCCAGCGGCCACAGCACGGCCGCCGCGCTTGCCACGCCCGCAATGACGATCATGCGCTCGATGCGATCGAGCGTCTGGCTGCACAGCGCCGTCTCGCGCGCTGCTTCCGCCGGACTCAGCTCCAGGTGCTCGGGCGCGGCGAATTCGGGATCTTCAGCCTCGTCAGCCTCGTCTGAGCGTGCCCCACTCAACGTTCTGTTCGTTGAGTGGGGTTGTTCCGGGTTCTCGCCGTCACGCAAATTGTTGCGGTCCTTTTCATCCTGCATTGGGGCCGTTCCCGCCTCTGTTGTCCGGCTTCCCTTCGTCGCTCTCGGCGCTCTCTTCGATCTCGGCGTCCTTGCTGCTCTGCAGCGCACGCCGGATCATTGAGTAGAAGCCGGCCACCGCGCCGAAGATGATGCCGGCGAGATAGATCCAGTGCGTGTGCAGAAAGTGATCGGCGACAAGCCCCAGCAGGTATCCCACGATCACCGACGCGGGGATCATGAAGCCGATCTCGGAGTAGCGCGCCACCGTCACCCACGCGCTCTCCTTTTTGTCAGGTTTCTCCGGTTTCAAGTTTGACCTCTAGATGGAAAACAAAGTCAACCACCCCACCTTAGCCAACAACAGGCTAGGATGGGGCACCGCCAGATTCGCTGATGGCACCCTCGCCTGCACCGCTGTTATACAATTTTCCAGTGTCCCTAGACGAAAACATTTACCAGCTCCGCAGGCAGAAGCTGCAGCAGATCGAGGCCCTTGGCCAGCCTGCCTACCCTCACCGTTTTAGCCCAACCCATCAGCTCCCGGATATTCTGGCCAACTTTGCTGCCAGCACCGGCGAGCAGCTCGAGGCCTCGCACATCGATGTTACCGTCGCCGGACGCCTCGTTGCCATTCGCGTCATGGGCAAGGCCAGCTTTGCCCACCTGCAGCAGGCAGGCGAGAAGCTGCAAATCTACATCAAGAAAGATGCGGTCGGGGACACTCTGTGGGAGTTATTTAAGCTGCTCGACATCGGCGATCACGTCGGGGTACGCGGATATCTCTTCCGCACGCGCACCGGCGAGCTCAGCATTCACGTCGAGGACCTCACCTTTCTGTCCAAGGACCTGCTGCCCCTGCCCGAGAAATGGCACGGCCTCACCGATGTCGAACTGCGCTACCGCATGCGCTATGTCGATCTCATCGATCCGCATGTGCGCCTGGTGTTCGTCAAACGGGCGCGACTCATTCAGTCCATCCGCCGCTTCCTCGACTCGCGTGACTTCATCGAGGTCGAGACGCCGATGATGCAGCCCATTGCTGGAGGCGCCGCCGCGAGGCCCTTCGTCACCCATCACAATACTCTGGACGTCGACCTCTTCCTGCGCATCGCGCCCGAGCTCTACCTGAAGCGCCTGCTGGTGGGCGGCATGGACCGCGTCTACGAGATCAACCGCAACTTCCGCAACGAAGGCATCTCGACGCGCCACAATCCCGAGTTCACCATGCTCGAGTTCTACCAGGCCTACGCCGACTACAACGACTTGATGGAACTCACCGAGGAGCTGCTCAAGCAGGTGGCCATGGATGTGAACGGAACGCTGGTGAGCGACTTCGCCGGGCGCGAAATCAACTGGGGCAAGGTGGAGCGGCTCTCCATGCGCGAGGCCATCGTCAAGTACTGGCCCGCAGAGGCGGGCGAGGCGCCCGAGCTGAAGGACTTCCGCGACGACGAGCACGTCGAGCAGCTTGTACGCCGCCTGCAACGCGCCCGGGTGCAGATTGCCTACGATCCGCGCCAGCCCGCAGGTTTGGCCATCGCGGGCATGTTTGAGGCCGTCGCCGAGCACCATCTCTGGCAGCCGACGTTGATCTATGACTTCCCTCTGGCCATCTCGCCGCTCTCCAAGAACAAACGCGACGAGCCGGACTTCGTCGAGCGCTTCGAGCTCTTCGTCGGCGGCATGGAGGTGGGCAACGCCTTCAGCGAACTCAACGATCCCGAGGAGCAGCGCCGGCGCTTCGAGCAACAGCTCGCACAGCGCGCCCACGGCGACGAGGAGGCGCACCGGATGGATGAGGACTACATCCGCGCGCTCTCCTACGGCATGCCTCCGGCGGGCGGCGAAGGCATCGGCATCGACCGCCTCACCATGCTGCTCACCGGCTGCACCTCGATCCGCGACGTGATTCTCTTCCCGCTCCTCCGCCCGGAGGCCAAGGGAGAAGAGAACACGCAAGCGGCAGAAGTTTAGCCGTGAAGAACTATCGTTCCTCAATCCCAAAAGTGGCCCGGGAGCGCGTGGTTTCAACTCACGAATCGAACGGAGAGAAACAAAAAGTTGAATATCTGTTCAACGGCGAGGTGGTGGGGGTTCGTTGGTTCGATAAAAATGGCGAGATGGCAACGGAGACTCCGTTTAAGAACGGAGTGATTCACGGAACTCTCTATTATTTCGATGATTCCTTTGACGGGTCATTGAAGGTTATCTTTGCCGAGCCATATCGAAACGGCTTTGCTCATGGCACTGCCAGGCAGTGGTCGCTCGATGGCGAAACGCTAATCGGCACCTACACCATGAAGCATGGAACGGGACTGGATCTTTGGCGAAACTGGGGCTACGAAAGCGAGCACTACTACCTTTCGGAAGCTCGATACCTCAAGGACGGTAAGTGGCACGGCTTCGAGTGGTGGCTGAATGAAGACCAAAAGACCCTCCACAGTGAGAACCATTTTTGGAAAGACCTGCAGCACGGGATTGAGCGGGAATGGAATAGCGCAGGCAGGCTGAGACGGGGCTACCCGAGGTATTGGGTGAAGAATGAGCGGGTTTCCAAGCGGCAGTACCTGCGAGCACAGGCCAAGGATCGCAACCTGCCGCCCTTCCGCGCTGCCGATAACCTTCCGCGAAGGAACTTTCCTCCGGAGGTTTTGGCCGCCATCAAATCTTCGGCAGAAATCCCCGTTTCGCCTGCAGTTGACTGACTTTGGGTGGCGCCCCACAGAAATCTGTAGCCGCCGGTCCCGCTTCCGCCAGACCCTTTTCGCCAGCTCACTTTTTCCGAGCTCCCGCACAATTTTGCACCGGATTTACCTTAGTCATGATCTACTAAAAGGCAAGGACGGCCACCGCGTGGCGGGGTCGAGCCTTGTTCAGAGTAGGAAGACAAGTCGCACCCCGTTGTGCGGATCCTGCACCAGGGTGTGCCAATACTGGATCGACCAGTAAAAACGAAGCGAGTACCCACCATGGGATTTGACTTCAGCAGCGAAGAACGCCGCCAGCTCGGCTATCGCCTCATCGACCGCATCGACAAGTACTACGCATCCCTCGACAACCGAGCCATTCAGCCTCCTGCCGACGAGCGCGCAGCCGCGCACGTGCCTGTGGAGCTGCCCGAGCTCGGCTCCGACGCCACGCGCGTCCTCGACGAGCTCTGCCGCGAGATGATCGACAAGGGATTCCACATCCCCGCGGCCAACTACTTCGGCCTGATGAATCCCACGCCGGCTTACATGGCCGTGCTGGCCGAGGCGCTGGTTGCCGCGCTGAATCCCCAGCTCGCCTCGGTGGCGCGCTCGCAGTTCGCCAGCACCCTGGAGGCGGAGACCGTCGGCTGGATCGCTTCGCGCTTCGGCTGGCACAAGCCGATCTTTGCCGAAGCCACGCCGCCCGGGCTTGCGCGCTGCGATGGGACCTTCACCAGCGGAGGCAACGAGGCCAATTTCACTGCGCTGGCGCTGGCCATCTCGCATCGCTTCCCCAATGCGATTGAGGACGGCATCGCCACCATAGGCGCGCGACCCGTCTTCTACGCCTCATCGGAGTCGCATCATTCGCTGGAGAAATCGGCGGGCCTGCTTGGCCTGGGGCGCAAATCGCTGCGCCGCATTCCGGTCAACGACGGCCTGCGCCTGGACACCGCGCGTCTGATCCTGCAGATTGAATTCGACCAGGCCTGCGGCTTCGTCCCCTTCTGCATCGTTGCTACGGCCGGCACCACGAACTCGGGAGCCATCGACGATCTCAATGCGCTGGCTTCCATTGCCGAGCGCTACGGCATGTGGCTGCATGTGGACGGCGCCTACGGCGCGGCAGCGGCCTTCAGCGACAAGTATCGCGGGCTGCTCAAAGGCATCGAGCGCGCCGACTCGATCACGGTCGACCCGCACAAGTGGCTGGCGATGCCCTTCGCCGCGGGAGTCGTCCTCACGCGCCACCCCGAGCTGCTGGAGCACACCTTCTCCGTTGCCTCGCCCTACATGCCGCGGGCCGAGCGCAGCGGCATGGTGGACAATTTCAAGATCAGCGCGCAATGGTCGCGCCGCATGAACTCGCTGAAGCTCTGGCTGACGCTGCGTGTGCACGGACGCAAGTCCTACGAGGAGATGATCGAGCGCCAGATGCAGCTTGCCTCACAGATGCGGGAGTGGATCGAGGAATCCGACTATTTTGAGATGGCAGCGGCGCAGACCTTGCCCATCCTCAACTTCCGCCTGCGCGGCGTCAGCGGGGTCCCCAATGAGCCTGCAGTTGACTTGTTGGGGTCGGACAGCGAAGCGGAGGCCGCACACCGCCAGTTTATCGCAGAGCTGAATCATGACGGACGCTACTGGATCAGCGCAACGCATGTGCGCGGAAAGAGCGTTCTGCGCATGATGATCATCAGCTATCTCAGCACGGCCGAGCACCTGGCCGGCCTGCAGGAGGCGCTACAATCAGCCGCCCAGCGCGTCGCGCTGCACGTGTAAAGAGCACGTTTCGAGATAATGTCCGAGGGTGCCCCATTTCTGCCTTCTTTTGGCAGAAGTGGGGTAGTTGCTTTTGATCCTGAGTTTGTTCTTGAGTGTCACCGCGCCGGCTTCGCGTCGCGGCTCTCGGCGGCCAGGCTCTCGCGGAAGTACTCCAGGCTCATCTGCAGGCCGGTGCGCAGGTCAATCTTCGGCTCCCAGCCGAGCAGCTCTCTTGCCTTGGAGATGTCCGGGCAGCGCTGTTGTGGATCGTCTTGGGGAAGCGGCAGAAAGACCAGCTTGCTCTTTGAGCCCGTGACCTCCAGCACCACGTTCGCGCACTCCAGCATGGTGAACTCGCCGGGATTGCCGATGTTGACCGGCTGGTGCTCGCCTGAGGCGGCCAGGCGCACGATGCCGTCGACCTCGTCGCTCACGTAACAAAAGCTGCGCGTCTGGCTGCCGTCGCCGTAGATGGTGATGTCCTGGCCCAGCAGTGCCTGCTTCATGAAATTGGAGATCACCCGTCCGTCGTCCAGGTGCAGGCGCGGGCCGTAGGTATTGAAGATGCGTACGATGCGTGTGTCCACTCCGCGATAGCGGTGATAGGCCATCGTCAGCGCCTCGCTGAAGCGCTTGGCTTCGTCATAAACCGAGCGCGGGCCGATGGGGTTCACATGTCCCCAGTACGATTCGCTCTGGGGATGCTCGCTGGGGTCGCCATAGCACTCCGAGGTGGAGGCGAGGAGGAAGCCTGCGCCGTATTTCTGCGCCACTTCCAGGCAGTTACGCGTCCCTGTCGAGCCGACCTCCAGCGTCTCCAGCCCCCATTTCATGTAATCGACCGGGCTGGCCGGCGAGGCGAATTCGTAGAGGAAATCCACGGCCCCGAAATCAAAGGGCCGGCAGATGTCGTGCAGCTCGAATGAGAAGCGCGGGTCATTGGCAAAGCCGCTCATATTTTCGCGACGGCCGGTAAGCAGGTTGTCGACGCACAAAACCGTGTGCCCGTCGGCCAGCAACCGCTCGCAAAGATGGGAGCCCACGAAACCCGCTCCGCCAGTCACCATGATCCGCATGTTTTTTTCCTAATGGTTTTTCCTGCCGATTCTTGAAGCTTACGAAAACAACGATCGCTAAAAGCGATATCCGATGCCGGTGCCGGCATTCTGGTAGAACGGGATGTGCCGCCCCCACGGCTGCGGCTGATAATTCGCGCGGATACAATCGAGCGGCTTAGGCCCGTCCTGATTTTCGGTGAGACACACCAATTCCGCCAAAGGTTTTCTGGAATCCTCAGAAACTCAATGGTTTCCGGCCCGGGCGAGGCTTGGCCGCTATAACGTTGGCTGCCGGGAGCCGTGAATGGGCGGCCCCACAAGGCCGCTGTTAGCTTGCCCGCCAATAACGTTTCCAGCTATCCCTGCGTTCGGGCCGTTGCCTCTTGCGCAAACACTTGCGGCTCTGCCAGCGGACGCCCGATGCTGTAGTAATGGAAGCCCGCCGCGGCCATCTTTTTGGGGTCGAAGAGATTGCGGCCGTCGATGATGACGGGATAGCGCATCGCCTCATGCAGGCGGTCCAGATCGAGGGCGGCAAACTGCGGCCATTCGGTCACCACCAGCAGCGCGTGCGCATCCCGGGCGGCATCGAATTCGTCGCTGGCGTAGCGCAGCGAATCGTCGGCCGGCAGCAGCAGGTTTGCCTTTTCCATCGCAGCCGGATCGTAGGCGGCAACCTGGCATCCTTCGGCAAGAAGCGACTTCACCACGCGCATGGCGGGCGATTCGCGAACGTCGTCTGTGCCGCCCTTAAAAGCCAGGCCGAGCACGCCGATCCGCTTCCCCTTCAGCGTCCACAGGGCGGCGCGCAACTTCTTCATGAAGGAGGCCTGCTGGTTCTCATTGATCTTTTCCACGGCCTGCAGCAGGTCGAATTCGTAGCCGATGCTCTCGGCAATTTTGTAGAAGGCGCGAACGTCCTTGGGGAAGCAGGAGCCGCCGTAGCCGATCCCGGCGTTGAAGAACTTCGATCCGATGCGAGTATCCGAGCCTATGCCGACCGCGACCTCCTCCACGTCGCTCCCCACCAGCTCGCAGATGTTTGCGACGGCGTTAATGAAGGAGATTTTCAGCGCCAGAAAGGCGTTGGAGGCGTGCTTGATCAACTCGGCGCTCTTGGCGCTGGTCTCCAGGTAGCGTACGCCCTGGCCCAGGTCGCGCGGACCGGGGATATGGCCCGGCCGCGAATAATAACTTCCGTCAATCAGCGGCTGGTAGACCTGGCGAAGGAGAGCGCGGGCCCGGTCCGTGTCGGCCCCCACCACGATTCGGTCGGGATACAGGAAGTCTTCGATCGCGGTGCCCTCGCGAAGAAATTCCGGGTTGGAGATCACGTCGAAGTTCTCATCGCTTGCGCCATTGAAGCGAAGCGTGCGGCTGATCCACTGATTGGTCAGGACCGGAACCGTGCTCTTCTCCACTACGACCTTGTAGTCGTGCATGGCCGAGGCGATGTCGTGAACCGCTGCTTCCACGTAGGAAAGATCGGCCTCTCCGCTAGGCGACTGCGGCGTGCCCACGGCGATAAAAATCACCTGCGCCTGTCGCGCTGCAGCCAGCAGATCGCCGGAAAAGACCAGGTTTCGCCCCCGATGGCGGGCGAGCAGCTCCGGCAACTGGTCCTCGTAGATCGGCACCGCCCCGGACAGCAGGGCCTCCAGCTTGGCCTTGTCGCTGTCGACACAGACGACCTGATGGCCAAGCTCGGCTAGACAAACCGCGGCGACCAACCCGACATAGCCGGAGCCGATGACAGCTATTTTCAATTGCACGTTTTTCATCTCACTTCAGAAGCGTTCCCGATATGCCGAGAGACTCTCTCCCGGAGCCTACACCCGAGCAAGTCCATAGCGGACTTACCTGGGGGACCCGAGAGCCACGTATTCAGGATATCAGGCCCAGACCCATTTTGAATTCTGCCCGGAAGAGAAAGTTGCTCCTCAAGTGATTGGTATTGCTCCGATATTTCGCGGCTTCCGGGAAGCTGGTATCCTTGCACGCTAAAGGCAGGGAGAATGAAAAAAAGGGCTCTGATCACCGGCATCACCGGGCAGGATGGCTCGTATTTGGCCGAACTGCTGCTCTCCAAGGACTACGAGGTCCATGGCATCAAGCGGCGCAGCTCGCTCTTCAACACTGACCGGATCGACCACCTGTATCAGGACCCGCACGAACGGGACCGCCGCTTCTTCCTGCACTATGGCGACATGACGGACACCAGCAGCCTGGTCCGCGTGATTCAAGCTGTACATCCGCAGGAGATCTACAACCTCGCCGCGCAGAGCCATGTTTCGGTCTCATTCGAAGAGCCTGAGTACACGGCCAACGCCGACGGCGTCGGCACCCTGCGCGTGCTGGAGGCGATCCGAATTCTGGGCATGGAAAAATCCACGCGTTTCTACCAGGCCTCCACCTCGGAGCTCTTCGGCAAGGTGCAGGAGACGCCGCAGACCGAGACGACGCCCTTCTATCCCCGCTCGCCATACGGCGTTGCCAAGCTCTACGCGTACTGGATCACGGTGAACTATCGCGAGGCCTACGGCATTTACGCCTGCAACGGAATCCTCTTCAACCACGAGTCTCCGGTGCGCGGCGAGACCTTTGTCACCCGTAAGATCACCCGCGGCCTCTCGCGCATCAAGGCCGGACTGCAGGGTTCGCTGTTCGTCGGCAATCTGCACGCTATGCGCGACTGGGGACACGCCCGCGACTACGCCGAGATGCAGTGGCTGATGCTGCAGCAGGAGACCCCCGAAGACTTCGTGATCGCAACCGGAGAGCAGCGCAGCGTGCGCGATTTCATAAACGTGGCGTCGGCCAAGCTCGACATGAGAGTGGACTGGCGGGGCAAAGGCGTGGACGAGAAGGGCTACGACGAGCAGGGCCGCTGCATCGTCGCCGTGGACCCGCGCTACTTCCGCCCCACCGAGGTGGAGTCGCTGCTGGGTGATGCGTCCAAGGCGAAGCGCAAGCTCGGCTGGGAGCCGAAGACCAGCTTCGACCAACTGGTGACGGAGATGGTCGAGGCCGACTACCAGCTGGCCAGGCGCGACGCCTTGGTGCGGGACCGCGGCTACAAGATCCATCATCATCATGAGTGACGGTACCCGCAGCAACTACATGGCAAAAGAGGCGCGGATCTTCGTCGCCGGACACCGCGGCCTCGCCGGCTCGGCCCTGGTGCGCAAGCTGCGCTCGCTCGGCCATGAAAATCTACTGCTGCGCACGCATCAGGAGCTCGATCTCGAGGACCCCACGGCGGTGCTCCGCTTCTTCGACGAGCAGCGCCCGCAGTTCGTTTTTCTTGCCGCGGCGAAGGTGGGCGGAATCCTCGCCAACCGCGACTTTCCCGCCGACTTCATCGCGCGCAACCTGCGCATTCAATCCAACGTCATCGAGTGCGCGCATCGCTTCGGCACCGATCGCCTGCTCTTTCTCGGCTCGAGTTGCATCTATCCCAAGCTGGCGCCGCAGCCCATCACCGAGGAGCAACTGCTCGCAGGGCCGCTGGAGTTCACTAATCGTTCCTACGCGGTGGCCAAGATCGCCGGTATCGAAATGTGCTGGGCCTTCAACCGGCAGCATGGGACGCGATTTCTTGCCGCAATGCCGACGAACCTCTTTGGGCCGGGAGACAACTATGACCTGGCGAACTCGCATGTGCTGCCCGCGCTGATTCGCAAGGTCCATGAAGCCAGGCAACGGGGCGAACGAAATATCTCAGTGTGGGGCACCGGCAAGCCCAGGCGAGAGTTTCTCTTCAGCGACGACATGGCCGATGCCTGCGCCTTTCTGATGAACCTGTCTCAGGAGGAATTCCGGCGGCTCACCGGCGACGAGCAAGCCCCGCCGCTAATCAACGTGGGCAGCGGCAGCGACCTCAGCATCGCCGAACTGGCGCGCACCGTCTGCGAGGTGCTCGAATTCGCTGGCGAGATCGTCTTCGATCCCAGCAAACCGGACGGCACGCCGCGCAAGCTGATGGACAGCACAAGATTGTTCAGCTACGGCTGGCGGCCGAAGGTCTCGCTGAAGGAAGGGATCCGCATCGCCTACGAGGACTTTTGCCTAAGAGAATCGGAGATCGTGGGCCGAACCGTTGCTGCTCCCTCCGGGGCCTCCCAAACAGAAGTTGACCCGCGTAAGGCTGCGCGATGATCGACATTCATTGCCACATTCTGCCTGGCATCGACGACGGCGCCCGAGACTGGGAGACCACGCTGGAGATGTGCCGCCTCGCCTGGCAGGACGGAGTCACGCACATCGTCGCCACGCCTCACGCCAACTATGAATATCAATACGACCGCACGGCGCACCTTGCACTGCTCGATCAGCTTCGAGCTCGGGCACCCGAGCTCAGCTTTTCGCTGGGATGCGACTTTCACCTCTCCTATGACAACGTCGAGGATGCAAGACAGCATCCCGACCGTTATGCGATCGGAGAGACGCGCTATCTGCTGGTGGAGCTCTCCGAGTACAGCACCTT
>WNFY01002163.1_pt1 | contig 18719 bp, 10 predicted proteins | sample 5400091 | NCBI WGS metagenome assembly WNFY01 (sample SAMN13153364, study PRJNA577476) | soil metagenome | isolation source: 60 cm soil or saprolite under grassland replicate 1 | place: USA:California | collected 2016-06-15
CTCCGGAACGCGGGCAACGCCGAGCACCGCGCGGGCGGGCGGCGTTTTCCCGACGTACCCTGAGAAGACCGCGTTCATTTCCGCATATTTGCTGATGTTTTCGAGATAGACCTGTGTGTATACAACGTGGTCCATATTCAAACCGGCAGCTTCAACCATCGCCTTGACGTTATCGAGGGCCTGACGAACCTGGGCAGAAAAATTCGCTGGCAAGCTGCCATCCGGCCGGCGCGCCCCCTGCCCGGAAATGTAGACATAGTCTCCGGCGTCCACACCGGGAGAATAGAAACGATTCGCAGGTGCCGATGCCTGCGCGGGAACAACAGCACGCAATTGCTGCTGCGTCAGAGCCACTCCCGAAAGCAGAAATCCGGCCAGCAGCCATCGTATTAGATGGACGATTCTCAAGCGAGGAACACCTTGCCTTTCTTACGCCGCAGCTTTCTTCTGGGCTGCGCCCAGAATTCCACGCAGCCTTTGCCCAACCACGATTTCTTCTCCGGGCTTGATGGTCATGGAAACGAGTTCGATGTGGTCGGGCTCCTTGCGTTCTTTTGGGTTCGGCTTACCTTCGCGAACCGCGGTCACCAGACTCGGATTGTCCGCCCCGAGCACCTCGATCACTGGATCTCCGCCACGCAATTCCTGCACGCAGTCGAACACACTGTATCGCCAGGCCGCCTGATCCCAATAGACCCGCAGCGTTGGATAGCGATTGCCATCCTGGGGAATGAATATGTCGGTTCTCACGCCAGGCACAGTTTCCACCAGCTTCCGGATGCGATCCACGCGCCCATTCCATTCGGCATAGAGCTTGTTCTCATCCAGACTGAGCCAGGTCTCGAGCGCCGTGAGGCAACCGATCACTTCTTCCTTTCCGACTTTCATCGGCCGGCACACGGCTCCCTCCCGCGGACTGGAATTCAGCAACGCCGCCTCGATCAGATCCTTTCGGCCGAGAAGCAAACCGCTGCACTGTGGTCCGCACAGTCCCTTGCCGCCCGAGAAGCAGTAGAGATCAATTCCCATCTTCGCGTAGAGCTTGGAATTGTCGACGGGAGGGATCCCGGCTGCGTCATCCAGCAACATGGGAATCTTGTGCTCCTTCGCAATCGCCAATTCTCGCTGGAGTTTTTCCCCGAGATCGGTGGTGTAGATCATGGCGGTGTTTTCGCTGATCGCGTTAATGAGTTCTTCCGGGGAGAAAGTGAGAACCAGCTTTGCGCCAGTCAGGCGGATGGCGCTGTCGAATGCGCTCCGTCCTCCCACCATGATCACTTCATGCTTCAGCCCGGTCGTATCGGGAAGTTGCCAGATGTACTTGTCATCGGCGCCGGCCATGCACGCGGCCGTGGCGGCTGCCATCGCGCCCGCGGCGCCAGAAGTGATGAATCCGGATTCCGCGCCCGTCAATTCCGATAAGCGCCTGCCCACCGCACGCTGCAACTCGAGCATGTTGACGAAATGCTGCGCTGCTTCCACCTGCGCTTGCCGAACTTCCGGAAATTCCAGCGATCCGCTCAGATAGGTCCACGTGCCTCGGCAGTTGATGACCGTCTTCACGCCCAGCCGAGAGTAAACATTCTGTCGCGGATCCTTACCGATCGCCGTGGCGGCATGGGCGTAAAGCTCGCGTGCTGCGATCTGGCTCAGCAGTGGCGCCGCCGCTAACAATTTCACAAATGATCGGCGGCTGGAAGTCCGGATACCCATGGGACACCCCCAAGAAATGTTGGTGATAATACGAAGACTTGATCCCAAACTCTCAAAGAAATCGAGCTCTAATCCGCATCTGCGGGCAGAGGAATCCGCGACCGCACCGCAAGAATATGGGCCTCGGCTCCGGGTTTGTTCTGGTTGTAGAAGCCCACGGTGCAGTTGGGACGGAAGTAATAAGCGTCTCCCGCTTTGGCAGGATAACGGCCTTCGATACCGTCCTGCCCACTACCGGCCACCATCTCGCCAGCCCCGTCGAGAACCAGATAGATTTCTTCTGCCGTTTCGTGATGATGCGGAAAATTCGTGCCTCCCGGCGCAAAGTTCATCCAGAAAAGGCTGGTCACGACGTACGCTTGATCGATAGCATCGCGCTTTCCACTCCGCGGACCTACCAATAGCTTGTACAGGACCGACGTGGGGTGACCCTCGACGGTTTCCTCTTTGAGATCGTCCAGATTGACAATCTGAGGACGGGGCATTGCCGCGTGAATGGAAATTGATGGTGGGATTCTGAAAGCCATGATCAAGACCCGCAACGCTTTTTCAGAGCTGTTCGCCATCGCATGCTTTACACCAGGAGGCAAATAAGTAAAATCATTGGCGTGCATCGCGTACGTTTGTTCCCCGTAATGCAGTGCGCCATTGCCTTGCAGAACGAAATAGATCTCTTCTTCACGATCGTAGAGTGCGCTCTGGCAGCCGCCGTGTGCATCGAGCGTCGCCTCCCCGAAACGGGTCACAGTTCGCAGAATTCGATTGTCTGTGTCACCTTCACCGAAGATTGGCTTGTAGTGGCAAGTCCAAAATGCAAGAGACCCGGCGTGCTCGCGTAGACCCGGAACGTACCGATGCAACCAGGTGGCATCGACTTTCCTGTCCTGAGCCAGCAAATTCGGCACGATCAGCAGAAACAGCAGCAGACTTCTCAACTTGATCCCGTAATGTGTGGCGCACGTGCTCGCCCGTTCGCCAAGTCGGTATACCACAGAATTTGCTTGACGCAAATCGAAATCTTTCGTTTTATTGGGATTCATTTCGCTTCGGACGGAGGCTGTGAGTTGAGGATTCAAGCGTGTGCGCCAGCGTCGACCATGGCACCAGGGAAAGGCGCAATCACCGCACCGCATCTTCCGCTCCCAGATCACGTCCGACGTTTCGCATTAGTGTTTCTCCTTGGCTTACTCTCGCTGAAGCTTGGTTTCGCACAGGAGGGAAACCAGTCAAGTCCCAAGAATGCGGGATGTCACGTCGAGGCCGTGGACTACAAGGGATGGCAGGCTCAGCAACTTTCGAATCGATGGGTGCAATTGATCGTGGTGCCGCAAAATGGCGGGCGCCTCATGCAAGTGACTTTCGCCGGTCACCCCTATCTGTTCGTCAACCCTAAACTAGCCGGTAAATACTTCCCGCCCTCCTCGAGCCAATGGTTCAACTACGGGGGGGACAAACTGTGGCTCTTACCTGAAGGCAACAACGACGAACACCACTGGCCCGGCAGCTCTGACTTAATCGACGATGGGCAGTTCTCCTTTCGAAAAATTTCGGAAGGACAACAGTGCGAGATCGAACTTACCGGCCCTGCGGATCCTCAGACAGGAATCCAGTTTCAACGCACCATCCGCCTTGGCGGCGACTCGCCGCTCATACGCTTTCACGCCTCCCTGAAGAATGTAGCCGGGCACGTTGTCGAATGGTCCATGCAGTCGGTCTCGCAATACGAGACGTCGGACCCAGCCGCTCCCTCGGGCTTCAATCACGATTTCTGGACATTTACTCCGGCAAATCCATCGAGCGGTTATCTGAACCGCTATCACGTTCGCTTCGGTCCGGCAGAAAATCCCGCGGTTTCGGTAAGAGAAGACGGCCTGTTCACCGTGCACTACGTGCACATGGCCGCCGAACTCTGGCTCGACTCGACTGACGGCTGGCTCGCTGTCATCGACGGCAGCAGCAAGTACGCCATGGTCGAACGCTTTCAGTACGAGGAAAGCAAAAAATATCCGGGAAAGGCGTCCGTCATTTTTTGGACCAACGGTCCTGAGCTGAGATTGAACAATGATGGAACAGCTTCCCTGACTAAAGATTCGGATGCCGGACCTTATTACCTCGAAGCCGAACTGAATAGCCCGACGTACCGGTTGCGTCCGGGAGAAGCCTGCGACTTCGAAACGGAATGGTTCCCAACGCGAGCCGGGGACGAATTCCATGGTGCAACAGACGCCGGAATTCTAATTCACCCGCTTCGCGCCATCCGCCTTGGGAATGGCAAAATCAAAGTTTCCGGTTCATTCGGAGTGTTTTTCTCCGGTCGCCTGGTCGCGCATTTTTACAATGAACACGGTGCAAGCATCGGCACCATGCCGCTAGCGGACGTGAACCCAACTGAAGTAGTCTCGCTCGAAACGGAAATTCTTCCACCCGCAAAGCCTGCACGTCTCTCACTTCACCTTGAAGATGAAAATGGGCTGGACCGCGGTGCCCTCCAGGAACTGCAGATAGCCATGGGAGACAATCGCTGAATGAGCCCTTCCTGCAGGATCTTCATCCTGTTGTTAGCGGCTGCCGCGATGGGCAAGCCAACGACGTGGCAGCAAGGCGAGTCCCCTCTTACAGGCGTGAGCACCGTGAGCGAACAAGATTTGCTTGCCCAGCCGCCGGGCTCGAACTGGACGTCGTACAACGGTGACTACAGCGGGCGTCGTTACAGCAGCCTGCATGAAATCAATCTCAACAACGTCGCACAACTTCGCGCCGCATGGATCTTCCATCCCGGGAATTCCGAAAGGCTCGAAGCTACGCCTGTGGTCATCCGCGGAATCATGTACGTCACTGCGGCGAATGACGTGTACGCGCTCGATGCCCGAACCGGACGTGCCTTGTGGCATTACCAGCGGCCGGTGAGTTCGGGCCTTCTCGACGATGCCGCAGCTCACAAAAATCGCGGTGTGGCAGTGTGGAAAGATTTCGTCTACACCGAAACCGACGACGCCCACTTGCTTTGTCTAGACGCTCGCTCCGGAAGCCTGCGCTGGGACGTCGCCTACGCCGACAAGACGAAGCACTACGGGGCAACAAGCGCTCCGCTTATGGTGAAGGGCATGGTGATCGTGGGCACTTCCGGCGGCGATTCAGGCGTGCGCGGATTCCTCGCCGCCTACGATGCGATCACAGGAAACTTGAAGTGGCATCGGTGGACGATCCCCGGCCCGGGAGAACTCGGCTCCTCCAGCTGGCCCGGAGATTCCTACTTACACGCTGGGGGCACGACATGGATGCCCGGTACCTATGATCCAGAACTCAACACCCTGTATTGGACGACGAGCAATGCGGCACCCGATTTTGTCGGTGACTCCCGGCCCGGCGACGACCTTTACACCGCCTGCGTTCTCGCCATTAACCCCGATACCGGAAAAATAAAATGGCATTTCCAGTTCACCCCGCACGACATGTATGACTATGACGCGAATGAAACGCCGGTGCTCGTGGACCTTGAAGACAACGGCAAGATCCGCCATCTTTTGCTGCAGGCGAACCGTAACGGCTTCTTCTATGTTCTCGATCGGACCAACGGTAAGTTCCTGCAAGCGACACCCTTCGTAGAGAAGATCAATTGGGCCACCGGAATCGACGCCTCCGGCCGCCCTATACTGTCGGGCCGAATCCCGACTGCAGAAGGCACGAAGATCTGTCCCGGCATCAATGGGGCAACGAACTGGTTTTCCCCTTCTTACAACCCAGACACCAGGCTCTTCTTTGTGATGGCTCTCGAAAGCTGCAATCTGTTTTTCGCAAAGCCGGAATCATTCACAAAGGGAGCGACGTACTACGCCACGGGCACGAAGCGTCTGCCGGACGAGCACGCGCAGAAAATTCTGCTGGCTCTCTCCGTGCCCGATGGAAAGCGGGTCTGGCGTTATCCCCAGGTTGGACAGGGTGAGTCCTGGGCCGGAACACTCGCGACCGCCGGTGGACTACTGTTCTTTGGCGACGATGCCGGGTCTCTGGAAGCGGTTGAAGCCGCAACCGGCCGTCCACTCTGGCACTTCAATACCGGTCAGACCCTGTATGCCTCTCCCATGAGTTATGCGGTGGATGGGATTCAGTACATCGCAATCTCCGGCGGAAGTGATGTGCTCAGTTTCGCGCTCCCACACTGACCGGACGTGCTCGGAAATCCGTGATCGGTTCTCTACCCGGGCAGAGTTTCCGCAGCCCCAGCCTTTGGGGCTGGAGCGGGTCCGAGTGGGGGGAGTATCCGCTTCGAACGAGATCGCGCTCTTATTAAATCCGGATGCAGCGAACCCGACGCTGGCGCGTGCAGCGCTTTCGGGCGGTGCTCCTCGGGAAGTATTGGAACATGTGCGGGATGCCACTTGGGCACCAAACGGAGATCTGGTAATGGTGCGAATGGCGAATGGCCGAGACCGCCTGGAGTATCCAGTCGGCAAAATGCTCTACGAAACCGCCGGGTGGATCAGTCATCCTCGTTTTTCGAAGAAAGGTGACCGGATTGCGTTTCTCGACCACACTGCGTTTCCAGACACTCGAGGTACTGTCGCGCTGGTGGATCTCAGCGGCCATAAGCAAACCCTGACGCGGGAATGGGAAGATGTACGGGGGCTGGCCTGGTCGGCTGCGGGCGACGAAATCTGGTTTACGGCTTCGGATAACGGCACTAACGATTTCCTTTATGCCGTGACGCCATCGGGTCGGCAGCGTCTCGTGCTCAGTGTTCCCTCCCGGCTCTTCTTGCAAGACATCGCATCCGACGGCCGGATTCTGCTGGTTGCGGAGGATGTTCGAGTGCGCATCGCCGGCCACGCTGCCGGAGCGATCCGGGAGCAGGATCTCTCCTGGTACGATTCCACTTTCCTGAGCGACATTTCCGCGGATGGCCAGTGGATCGTTGTCGGCGAGCAAGGCGCGATGGGCGGTCCCAATTATTCAGTCGGAATGCGCAAACTAGACGGTTCGCCGCCGGTAAGGCTGGGAGAGGGCTACTCGGGAGGCTTCTCGCCCGACCGCAAATGGGTCGCTTCTTTCGTCAATGGCCCGCCGCCGAAAGTGACCCTTCTGCCCACCGGCGCGGGGGACCCTAGACCAATCCCTGTGCCTGAAATCGATCGTATCGTGGGGTTCGGCGTCGGGTTCTTTCCGGACGGACAGCATCTCTGGCTCAACGCGGCCGAGGCTGGTCACCCCGCCCGCACCTACCTACAGGATATTGAGGGTGGGAAGCTGCACCCGATCACTCCCGAAGGTGTACTGGCTGAGGGGGTCTCCCTTGACGGGAAATCTCTGGTTGGCCCCGACCTCGAAGGCAGGCTTTCATTGTTCCCAACGGATGGCGGTCGCTGCGCGCATTGTCCCAGGACTAGCCTCAGGCCTGGATTTTGTGCAGTGGGGCCCGGGAGGGAAGTCGCTTTATGTGCGGGACAACAACAACTTGCCAACTACGGTTTTCCAAGTCGATGTCTCTACCGGGCAGAAACGAACTGTGCGGCAACTGATGCCGGCCGACCCGTCCGGAATCAGGACGGTATGGGCGGTCGCCATGTCTCCTGACGGAAAGTCATATGCCTATAACTATTTCCGCCAGTTGTCGCAGTTGCTCGTGGTGGAGGGGTTGAAATAGAATTCTGCCCGGAGCTTGACACCGAAAAACTACGAGAGCGAGTTGCGGCCGCAGAAACCGCAATCTTCAATCGTCTTCAGGCCATTTCGCAAGGCTCGAATCACACTGCGGAACGGCAGGCCATTGAAGATGCTCTGGCAAGCCTCCACGTTCTCAAGAGGGACAATCTTGGATTTCCTGACTGGGAAAAGAAGTAAAGAATCACGCGGCAATGTGGTAACGGTGCGGGGATCAATCTTCTTTCCAATGGACGTTTTTTTGTGACCGCAAGAAAACTTTGAACTCCCGTAGGTCGTCACCAGTGATCTCATCCAAGTGAACTTTCCCGCAGCACTTTCGGAACAGCTTCAAGGCCTGTGTGTAGGATTCAATTTGTCGCTGGTGATGCGGCAGTTGCTGGGCATGGGCACGCCGCGAGGTCTGCAAGGGCTATCGGCGGATGCGTTCCTGGCCTTTTCTGCCGCTCTGGATCGCGGTTTTGGTTCGCACAACACGGGAAAGCGCATTGGTTCCGATACCCAAGTCCTCCTGCCGTGCGCAGCGAAACTTCCATCCCGCTCGCAGCAGAGTGAGCAAACCATTTCTGCCACGGGCTGCTAGGTAAGGTTTGGATCGCATTCCCAGCCTGGTCAGTCAATACAGTGAATACTGTAGGTTTGTGAAGCAGCTTTCGTGGTATGAATCGTAATAACGTAGAGCTTGGGCGCCGGGCATGGCCTTTCATTGACCCTCAGGCCACACAGCGCGTATGGTTTTGCCATTCCTTTGAAATTGACCTTTAGCGAAGTGCCGAGTCGGGCTGTCACAGGGCGACGGTCAGAAAGCAGATGACAGTCGACTTTGGCATGCGCCCGGGCACCGGTCCATTCAGGAGATCACGATGAAGAGAAGCAATAATGTGGCGACCGAGAACGGTGAGCCGAAAGCGAATCTCAAAGCCGCTTTAAAACATAAACATAATGGACATCCTAAAGTTCATGCCGAGTCTCTCTCCGCAAGCGATCTTAGTTTGATATTGGGAAGCCTGCGAACGATGCGAGATGGTGACTTTTCGGTTCGGCTACCTGGTTCCTGGACGGGAGTGCCGGGAAAAATCGCAGATACATTTAATGACATTGTGGCCGCCAATCAGCAGATGGCGAAAGAGCTGAGGCGTGTGGGGAAGGTCGTGGGCAAAGAAGGCAGAACGCGAGAGCGCACGAAATTCAATGAGTCCCGAGGATCGTGGGGCGAGATGGAGGTTTCGGTTAACACGCTCGTGGAGGACCTACTCCGACCCACTACAGAAGTGACTCGCGCAATCGGAGCCGTCGCCCAAGGCAACCTCACCCAAACTGTGCGGCTTGACGTGGACGGGCGCCCCCTGGAAGGAGAGTTCCTTCGCTCAGCCAACATTGTCAATACCATGATCCAACAGCTGAGCGTGTTCACCGCTGAAGTCACGCGTGTGGCGCGTGAAGTGGGTACGGACGGAAAGCTCGGCGGTCAGGCTCAGGTTCCTGGTGTGGCCGGCACCTGGAAAGACCTCACCGACTCCGTAAATTTGATGGCTAGTAATCTGACCGGGCAGGTCCGCAACATTGCAGAAGTGGCTACAGCCGTAGCGAGCGGGGATCTTTCGCGAAAAATCACGGTAGACGTGCGGGGAGAAATTCTCCAGCTGAAAGAGGCTATCAATACCATGGTGGACCAGCTGCGATCATTTGCTTCTGAAGTGACCCGCGTCATCCGCGAAGTGGGTACAGATGGCAAACTCGGCGGCCAGGCCGTGGTACCTGCTGTGGCGGGCACGTGGAAGGATCTTACCGACTCAGTGAACGCCATGGCGGGAAACCTGACGGCTCAGGTCCGAAACATTGCTGAGGTGACTACGGCTGTAGCCCGCGGCGACTTGTCCCGCAAGATCACGGTAGACGTAAAGGGAGAAATTCTCGAACTTAAGGACACCATCAACACAATGGTGGACCAGCTCAACGCCTTCGCGGGCGAGGTGACGCGGGTGGCCCGCGAAGTGGGTACCGAAGGTAAGCTTGGTGGCCAAGCGCAGGTGCCCGGTGTGGGCGGTACCTGGAAAGACCTCACCGACAACGTGAACTTTATGGCTAGCAACCTGACTGGTCAGGTGCGAAACATTGCAGAAGTCGCAACTGCGATTGCGAGTGGCGACCTTTCGCGAAAAATCACCGTGGATGTCCGCGGCGAAATCCTGCAGCTCAAGGAAACTCTCAACACGATGGTGGATCAGCTCAACCGGTTCGCCGGCGAAGTGACACGCGTTGCCCGTGAAGTTGGAACAGAGGGAAGGCTTGGTGGTCAAGCGAACGTTCCCGGAGTGGCAGGCACGTGGAAGGATCTTACTGACTCCGTTAATTCCATGGCTGGAAACTTAACCGGCCAGGTGCGAAACATCGCGGAAGTGACAACCGCCGTGGCCAGGGGCGACTTGTCTCGCAAAATCACAGTGGACGTTAAAGGCGAAATTCTCGAATTGAAAAACACCATCAACACCATGGTGGACCAGCTCAATGCGTTCGCGGGCGAGGTGACCCGCGTGGCACGCGAGGTGGGCACGGAAGGCAAGCTTGGCGGCCAGGCAGAGGTGCCTGATGTGGCAGGTACTTGGAAGGATCTTACTGACAACGTGAACTTCATGGCCGGCAACCTGACGGCCCAGGTCCGTAATATCGCGGAGGTGGCTACAGCGGTGGCACGCGGTGATCTGTCGCGCAAGATCACGGTCGACGTGAAGGGAGAAATTCTTGAGCTCAAGGATACTATCAATACGATGGTCGACCAGTTGCGCTCATTTGCGTCGGAGGTGACACGAGTGGCCCGCGAGGTCGGTACTGACGGCAAGCTGGGTGGTCAGGCGCAGGTACCTGGAGTAGGTGGTACGTGGAAGGATCTCACTGACTCGGTCAACTCGATGGCTAGTAACTTGACGGGACAGGTGCGCAATATCGCTGAAGTGTCTACGGCCATCGCCAGCGGCGACCTCTCGAAAAAAATCACAGTTAACGTAAGCGGCGAGATTCTTCTGCTTAAAGAAACCATCAATACGACGGTGGACCAGCTCAATGCGTTCGCCGGTGAGGTAACGCGCGTGGCGCGCGAAGTGGGCACCGAAGGCCGATTAGGCGGTCAGGCCAATGTGCCTGGCGTAGCTGGTACGTGGAAGGACCTCACCGACTCTGTGAACTCGATGGCGGGAAACCTCACGGGGCAAGTGCGCAACATCGCCGAGGTGACCACCGCCGTGGCCCGTGGCGATTTGTCCCGCAAGATCACTGTGGATGTGAAAGGCGAGATTCTTGAACTGAAGAATACGATCAACACTATGGTTGACCAACTCAACGCTTTCGCCGGCGAGGTGACGCGTGTGGCGCGCGAGGTCGGCACTGACGGCAAGCTCGGCGGTCAGGCGCAGGTGCCTGGCGTAGCTGGCACATGGAAGGACCTCACCGACAATGTCAATTTCATGGCCAGCAATCTCACAGGCCAAGTCCGTAACATCGCCGAAGTGGCTACTGCCATCGCCACGGGCGATCTTTCGAAGAAGATCACTGTAGACGTGCGCGGCGAAATTTTGCAGCTGAAAGAAACGCTCAACACGATGGTCGAGCAGCTCCGCTCGTTTGCAGCTGAAGTGACGCGGGTGGCCCGTGAGGTCGGAAGCGAGGGAAGGCTTGGCGGACAAGCCAACGTGCCCGGCGTGGCCGGAACCTGGAAGGATCTCACGGATTCGGTGAATGCAATGGCGGGAAACCTCACCGGGCAAGTACGTAATATTGCGGAGGTGACCACAGCGGTGGCACGTGGAGACTTGTCTCGCAAGATTACGGTGGACGTGAAAGGCGAGATTCTTGAACTGAAGAACACCATCAACACGATGGTTGACCAACTCAACGCTTTCGCGGGCGAGGTGACGCGCGTCGCACGCGAGGTCGGTACTGATGGAAAGCTAGGTGGTCAAGCGCAGGTTCCCGGTGTGGCCGGTACCTGGAAGGACCTCACGGACAATGTCAACTTCATGGCCAATAACCTGACAGGACAGGTCCGCAACATCGCAGAAGTCGCCACGGCCATTGCAACCGGTGACCTGTCGAAGAAGATCACCGTAGATGTGCGCGGAGAGATCCTGCAGCTCAAAGAGACCCTCAACACCATGGTCGAGCAGCTGCGCTCCTTTGCAGCAGAAGTGACTCGTGTGGCTCGCGAGGTAGGCACGGAAGGGCGCCTCGGCGGACAGGCTAACGTGCCTGGTGTCGCCGGGACGTGGAAGGATCTCACGGATTCGGTAAACGCAATGGCCCGCAATCTCACGGGTCAGGTACGCAACATCGCGGAGGTGACGACCGCTGTCGCTCGCGGAGACTTGTCTCGCAAGATTACGGTGGACGTGAAAGGCGAAATTCTTGAACTAAAGAACACGATCAATACCATGGTGGACCAACTCAACGCTTTTGCTGCTGAGGTGACGCGTGTGGCACGCGAAGTCGGTACCGAGGGCAAGCTTGGAGGGCAGGCACAGGTGCCCGGAGTTGCAGGCACATGGAAGGACCTCACGGATAATGTCAACGTGATGGCCGCGAACCTCACGGAGCAGGTACGCGGAATCGTCAAGGTCGTTACCGCCGTCGCTAATGGCCTGCTCACTCAGAAGCTGACGGTTTACGCGAAGGGCGAAGTGGCGGCTTTGGCGGAGACGATCAACAACATGACAGACACGCTTGCCACCTTCGCGGACCAAGTCACGACGGTTGCTCGCGAAGTCGGCGTCGAAGGCCGTCTTGGCGGCCAGGCTCACGTGCCTGGTGCCGCAGGGACCTGGAAAGACCTCACGGGAAACGTCAACCTGTTGGCAGACAACCTCACGAACCAAGTGCGAGCTATCGCAGAGGTCGCCACTGCTGTTACCAAAGGTGATCTAACACGGTCAATCCAAGTCGAAGCCAGTGGCGAGGTCGCCGAGTTGAAAGACAACATCAACACGATGATTAATAACCTCCGTCTCACGACGGAACGCAATACCGAGCAGGATTGGTTGAAGACGAATCTGGCTCGCTTCACAGGTATGTTGCAGGGTCAACGTGATCTGACTACCGTGGGACGGATGTTGCTCTCAGAACTGGCTCCCCTGGTGAATGCCCAACAGGGGGTGATTTACCAAATGGAAAGCGAGAACTCGGCGACCATGGTGCTTCTCTCCGCGTTTGCTGGCGACGGAGAAGATGGACATCTCCGACAACTAAAGATTGGGGAAGGTCTGATTGGACAATGTGCGGCGGAGAAGAGACGGATGCTGATAAATGACTTGCCACCCAACAGCATCTCGATTCGATCCGGTTTATTCGAGGCTGTGCCCAGAAATGTGATTGTGCTGCCCGTACTCTTTGAGGATCGCGTCAAGGCAGTAATTGAGTTGGCCTCTTTGGGCGCCTTCACCGCCTCGCATCTAGCGTTTCTAGAACAGCTGACTGCTAGCATTGGCATTGTCCTTAATAGTATTGAGGCGACGATGCAGACCGAAGGGCTGCTGAAGCAGTCCCAGCAACTAGCGACAGAGCTCCAAACCCAGCAGAAGGAATTACAGCAGACGAACGAGCAGTTAGCCCAAAAAGCCCAGCAGCTCGCTGAGCAGAATGCCGAGGTCGAACGGAAGAACCAGGAGATTGAGCAGGCGCGGCGTGCATTGGAAGAGAAGGCCAAAGAACTGGCGCTCACTTCCAAATACAAGTCCGAGTTCCTTGCAAACATGTCGCATGAGCTGCGTACGCCTTTGAACAGCATCCTTGTCCTCGGCCAGCAACTCAGCGATAACCCTGATCACAATTTGACACCAAAGCAGGTTGAGTTCGCTCGCACTATCCACGGTGCGGGAACAGACCTTTTGAACCTGATCAGTGATATTCTCGACCTGTCAAAAATCGAATCAGGAACGGTCTCCGTAGACGCTGAAGAAGTCTTCTTTGCTAGCCTCCTCGACATGATTGGGAGACCCTTCCGGCATGAAGCAGAAAATCGCCGGCTTAGCTTCGAGGTGCATACTGATCCCCACCTTACTCGTGGCATGGTCACCGACTCGAAACGTCTACAACAAGTACTAAAGAATCTGCTATCCAATGCTTTCAAATTTACCGAACAAGGTGGCGTGCGCCTCTCTGTCTCGGCAGCTGAGAGCGGGTGGAGCGATGACCACCCAATTCTCAACCGTGCGGGCTCCGTCGTGGCCTTTGAAGTTGCCGATACGGGGATCGGTATTCCGCACGACAAGCAGCGAATCATCTTCGAGGCGTTTCAGCAGGCCGATGCTGGCACGAGCCGCAAGTACGGCGGCACCGGTTTGGGCCTGGCAATCAGCCGGGAGCTGGCCAGTCTCTTAGGCGGAGAGATCCAGTTGCGCAGCACACCTGGCAAAGGAAGCTCGTTCACGCTATATCTTCCACAAACATACGCAGGCCCGTCCGCTCCCAGCGTTTCCGTGCTGGAAGGAAAAGCTTCGCCGTCGTCCCTGCCTCTTCAGTTGGCGAGCGTGAATGTTTCGGGGCTTCCGGCCGAGCATGTCTCCGACGATCGTGACAGTCTCGAAGCGGGCCACGCCGTGTTGCTCATCATAGAAGATGATCCGCATTACGCCCGGGTACTTCGCGATCTGTCCCGTGACAAGGGTTTCAAGGTTCTCGTTGCCATGCGGGGTGCCGAAGGCCTTGCTCTGGCTCGTGAATTTCACCCGACCGCTGTGTCGCTGGATGTTTTTCTGCCTGACATGCTGGGCTGGACAGTGCTTAACCACTTGAAACAAGATCCGGCGACGAGACACATTCCAGTACAGATGCTGACACTGGATGAGGATCGACATCATGGCTTGGCAAGAGGGGCATTCGCCTTTGTGACAAAACCGAGCACGCCCGAAGGCCTTGATGCGGCATTGGATCGAATTAAGGAGTATGCAGGTCCACGTCGTAAGCGGCTGCTGGTTGTCGAAGACAATCCAGCCGAGCAACTGAGTATCCGGGAGTTGCTCGGTTACGATGATATTGATGTTACCGTCGCTGCTACCGGCACTGAGGCGCTCGCCCTTGTTAACGACCAGCAGTTCGATTGTGTTGTCCTCGACCTCCGTCTTCCCGATATGTCGGGGTTTGAGATCTTGGAGAAGCTACGTGATACTCCGTCCCTAAGCGACTTGCCGGTAGTAGTTTTCACCGGGAAGGAATTAACGTCCGAAGAAGACGCTCGGTTGCGCACGCTCGCGCGGAGCGTGGTGGTTAAAGGTGCCGAATCTCCGGAGCGGCTGCTGGATGAAACGGCACTGTTCCTCCACCGCGTGGTCGCTGATCTTCCAGCGGAGAAGCAAAAAATGCTGGACCGGCTGCACCGGTCAGATGATGCGCTAGTCGGAAAGAAAGTACTGGTGGTCGACGATGATGTGCGGAATATCTTCGCCTTAAGCAGCGTCCTCGAGCGTAGAGGGATGACCGTGCTAACGGCCGGCACTGGTCGTCAGGCGATTGAGACGCTCGAGTCAACTCCGGACGTAGCTATCACGCTGATGGACATCATGATGCCCGAGATGGACGGATACGAAACTATGCAGGTGATTCGTCAGAACTCTTCGTTGCGGCGCTTACCTATCATCGCGCTAACCGCGAAAGCGATGAAGGGAGATCGTGAGAAGTGCCTGGAAGCGGGGGCGTCTGAATACCTGGCGAAGCCGGTCAATACAGACCAACTACTTTCAGCATTGCGCATGTGGCTCCATAGATAGCTAGCACGTCCAGGAGTATTCAAACTGAGCACGTTGACTATCGTGATGCTGAGAGAAACATGAGCGTCAATCCGAAGGTTAACATTCTGATGGTGGATGATCAGCCTGCCAAGCTGCTGAGTTACGAAGTAATACTGAGCGAGCTTGGAGAGAATCTGATTAAGGCTACTTCAGGCCGTGAAGCTCTCGAATACTTGCTCAAAACCGATGTAGCCGTTGTGCTGATGGACGTCAGCATGCCGGAACTCAACGGCTTTGAACTCGCAGACATGATCCGTCAGCATCCTCGCTTTCAGAAGACAGCGATTATCTTCATCTCGGCTGTTCACCTGACCGATTTGGATCGGCTCAAAGGATACGAAAGGGGTGCTGTCGATTACATCTCGGTGCCCGTCATTCCGGAATTGCTGCGAGCAAAAGTCAGCGTATTCGCCGAATTGCACCGGAAGGCCCGCCAGCTTGAAACGTTGAATCGTCAGCTGGAAGAGCGGGTTCTGCAACGGACGGCAGAGATTCGAGAGCTTAATAGCGAGCTTCAACAGCGCGTAGCCGAGCTTGAGACTATCATGCAGGTTCTACCAATGGGGGTCGCGGTTGCGCATGATCCTGAGTGCCGATTCATCACAGGAAACGCGGCTCTCAGCGACCTCATGGGAATGAAGCAGGGCGATAACCTATTAAAGAGCGGCGACGGGGAGCTTCCGTACGATATTTATCAGAATGGCCAAAAACTCCAACCCGGCGAATTCCCCGTCCAACGCGCCGCCGCCAATCGAGAGTTGGTCGGTACCGTCGAACTGGAAGTTCGACGTAGAGACGGGCAGATGGCACATGTGCTCGCCAGCGCAAATCCTCTCTTCGATGACTCTGGGCAAATCCGAGGTGCTGTAGGAGTTTTTTTTGACGTTACCGAGCGCAAGAGCTTGGAAGACATACTGCGCGAAAGGGCGGAGCTCCTCGACCTCGCTTCTGAGGCCATTGTGGTCCATGATTCAGCCGGGATTCTTTCGTTCTGGAATTCAGGTGCGGAGGCCCTTTACGGCTGGAAGCGCGAGGAGGCGCTCGGCGAAGATATCAACCGTATCTTGCGAACGGGTTTTCCCGTGCCCCAGAAAGAAGTCGAGGCGCCCCTTGCCGCAGCTGGAAGATGGGAAGGAAACTTGACTCACTACACCAGAGACGGTCGGGAACTGATTGTCGCTAGTCGTCAGGCTCTTAAGCTCGGGAGTCGAGGCCGCAGCGTCATTCTCGAAATCAATCGGGACATCACAGCGCAACTACAGGCGGAAGAAGCTCTACGTCGCGCGGAAAGACTTGGGGCTATGGGGCGAGTTGCTGGGATTATTGCTCACGAAATCAATAACCCTTTGGAAGCGATATCTAACGCGTTTTACCTTCTTCGAGATCATCCATCGCTCGACGAGGAAGCTCGGTATTACGCGCGTCTTGCCGAGCAAGAGTTGGCCCGGGTCGCTCATATTACCAGACAGACACTCAGCTTTTATCGAGAATCGCAGTATCCCGTCTCGGTTGCCATTTCGGAGGTTCTGGATAATGTTCTTGAACTTCAATCGCGTCGTGTACAGCTGAACGGAATCATTCTAGAAAAAGTGTACCGCACCGCAGGAATAATCCAAGGGTTTCCTGTTGAGTTAAAACAAGTATTCTTAAACATTGTTGGAAACGCGATCCAGGCGATGCCTCAAGGAGGGCGCCTGCGCGTCCGAGTGTATGAATGCATTGAACCTAGCACCGGGCGACAGGGGGTCCGTGCCTCCGTTTGCGACACCGGATCGGGTATTGACCCAGAACACGCCAAGCGACTTTTCGAACCCTTTTTCACGACGAAAGAAACAAAGGGGACTGGTTTGGGCCTCTGGATCAGCAAAGGAATAATTCAGAAGTACGAAGGCACAATTCGGTTTCGCAGCTTGCGGTTCGCTCGGGAGCATGCCACATGCTTTTCCGTATTCATCCCTGGAACTGCTTTTGGGCAGAAGCAGGAACTCACAGTTTCATTGGCGGCAAGCTAAGTGGACACAGTTATGATTTCAGACAAACCCGTCATCTTGTGTGTAGATGACGAAGAAAACCCGTTGATTCTTAGAAAGCTCGTCCTGGAGAAGGCCGGCTACGAAGTAGTTACGTCAACGTCCGCGAGATCCGCTGTCGAGATTGTCTCCTCCCGCCACGTAGATCTTGTGCTGTCGGACCACTTAATGCCTGGCGCAATAGGAACAGAGCTTGCCCGTCAAATCAAAGCTAACCATCCCACCATTCCTGTAATTTTGCTCTCAGGTGTGAATGAGATTCCAGCGGACGCAGGAGCCGTTGACGTTTTTCTGAGCAAGGCGGAAGGTCCGGAAAGGTTGTGCGAGAAGATTGCTGCTGCACTCGCCGAGTATCGAAAACCTCGTAGCACGCCTTAGCTGATCACTCGGTCCGGCTCACGGCAGCGCGCAGGTTAGCTGGAAGGAGTAGTGTTTAATCGGCAGCCAAGTGACGGCCCGTTCCGAAGCCAGCTAGTCCGGAAGCGTTGGCTTGCTTCAGGACGGGGGTGTCGGAGTCGGCGTCGGCGTCTTTCCAGAGGGTGAGGAAAATTTTTGTAGGCGGCGAGCGCGCGGACGCGAGCCGCATCTCACCGGAGTTCACACATGCCTCGAAGGTTGCAACCGATTTCCGACGCGATCCAGGCAAAACTGTGGGAGGTTCGGGTGGCCCGCCTTGCAACCCTGGGTGTGGAAATAGCATGAGGTAGCTAGGTTAGCGGGATCTGGCTTTCATAAGGGAGGCCGACCAGCGAAACTCGCATCCACGCATCGATGACGATGCCCTTGTCCAGCACCCGATCAAGCACGTCTAAGAGGCTGTTCTCGGCCGCCCCAGGTTTCAGAGCCATGACTGCCTACCGAAAAATCCTGTACAAACCGCGCTGCGTTGGCGTGTTGCTTCTGGACGCAATACGCGAAAACGAAAAGAAGAGAAGTTACGTCGCGCTATGCTTCTGAGTTCTTCAGCGGTGGGTTCTCGTTGAGCGCAAAGAAGAACTTCATCACTGCGCGTGATTTACTCAACATTCGCAAGCTTCGCGCTGACTTAAGATGCCCTTCCATGTGCCGAAGGTTGTTAAGACGAAGCGCCGAGTATGCTGGTTACAGGATAAGCAGTAAAAAAATAAAGGCAGCTTGCGATTTGCTAGCGAGCCTCCCCAGCAAGCATTCCTGATCCCTCGCAGCCGCTCGCATAACATTGAAGTTTAGTTTTCAATGACGAGTTCGATCTGTACATTCGGGGTCGCAACTGCGACCGTGCCGTAGAGCGGTCACCTGCCCTTGAAGGCCTCGACCAGTTGCCGGCCTTGCTGTTCGGTGACGCCTTTCACGCGGAAATTCAGGCGCACGGAGTTGAACAGGGAAACATCTGGGCGTACGGGGTGGGAACGGTCGATGGTGCCGCGAATATCCGCCGCGATGCCGTGCAGCGGAACCGCCTGTGCCTTGGCCAGCACCTGCACCAGTTCGACCCCGCACGCCGCCACGCCCGAGAGGAACAGTTCGGCGGGATTGATGGCCTCGCCGGGGCAGCCGTTCTGTACCG